>OGPJ01002345.1_pt1 | contig 12200 bp, 10 predicted proteins | sample 1552831 | NCBI WGS metagenome assembly OGPJ01 (sample SAMEA2579914, study PRJEB22360) | human gut metagenome | biome: human gut; feature: human-associated habitat; material: faeces | place: Denmark | collected 2008/2010
GGGGTATTGGCAGGAATGTAGTTTTAGGAATTGGAGAGTATTTATGAAGGTTGTTATTTTAGCTGGTGGTTTTGGGACAAGGATCAGTGAGGAGAGTCATCTTAAGCCAAAGCCAATGATCGAGATCGGGGAGAAGCCGATCTTATGGCACATCATGAAGATGTATTCTGCGTATGGTTTTAATGAATTTGTAATCTGCTGTGGATATAAGCAGCATGTGATCAAGGAGTGGTTTGCAGATTACTATCTTCATAACAGCAATATCACATTTGATTTTACACAGGAAAATAAAATGATCGTGCACAATAACGTGCTGGAACCATGGAAGGTAACGCTGGTTGATACCGGTCTGAATACTATGACCGGCGGTCGTATCAAACGCGTAAAAGAGTATCTGGATGGAGATACGTTTATGCTCACTTACGGTGACGGAGTTGCAGATGTAAATATCAGAGAACTTCTGGAATATCACCGCTCCCATGGTAAAATGGCGACGATTACAGCAGCACAGCCGGGAGGACGATTTGGTATCCTGGATATTCAGAATGATGGAACGATCACGAATTTTAAAGAGAAGAAAAAAGAAGACGGAGGCTGGATCAATGCCGGATTTATGGTGTTGGAGCCGTCCATTATTGATCTGATCGAAGGAGACCAGACTGTATTTGAAAAAGAACCGCTCGTGGAGGCAGCCCGCATGGGACAGCTGAATGCATATCGCCACAAAGGATTCTGGCAGTGTATGGATACTCTGCGTGAAAAGAATCTTCTGGAGGCATTGTGGCAGAGTGGACAGGCTCCATGGAAGATTTGGGAATAAACAGAATCGGTCAGAAAACAATCTGGTGTAAAATAAATCTGTTGGAGGAATTGTTTTGAGTGCAACAAGCTGTGATTACTGTGCAAATTATGTATATGATGAAGAAAGTGAAAGCTATTACTGCGATGTGAATCTGGATGAGGATGAATACTACCGCTTTATCAGTACAGAATATAAAGAATGTCCGTATTATCGTAATGGGGATGAGTACAGGGTAGTGAGACACCAGATGTAAAAATTACGAAAGTCAGTAATTAAGGGATCGGAGAAAAACATGATTACAGTAGAGCTGGATAATTTCAGCCTGAGAGAAATCTGCCGGTCGGGACAGTGCTTCCGTATGCACGAGACGGCAGAAAATAACACATATGAACTGGTTGCCGGGGATAAATATCTGAAAATATCTCAGGCAGGAAGCATTGTAAATTTTTATTGCAGTGATGTAGAATTTATCTGTTATTGGGTACCGTATTTTGATATTGATTCGGACTATGGACGCTATATTGAAAAGGTGAATCCGAGGGACACGTATCTGAGTGCGGCGGTACAGTGCGGAAATGGGATCCGTATTCTGCGACAGGATCTTTGGGAAATGATCATTACTTTTTTGATTTCGCAGCAGAATAATATTTCCAGAATCCGGAGCTGTATCGAGAGGCTTTGTGTCAGATATGGGGAGAAACTGAAAGCAGGAGATACCGAATATTATTCCTTTCCGACACCGCAGCAGTTGTCCGGGGCGACAGAAGAAGAACTGCGGAGGCTTGGAATGGGATACCGTGCCAGATATATCGTGGAGACAACGCGAAGCATTCTGGAGGGAGAAGTTTCACTGGAAAAACTGTATCAGATGAAGTATTACCGCAGAGCACGAAAAGAACTGATGAAGCTCAGTGGAGTAGGCGAAAAAGTAGCAGACTGCATTTGTCTGTTTGCATTGCATCACATGGATGCATTCCCGATCGATACGCATATCCGGCAGGTTCTTGACGAACATTATCGCAGAGGTTTTCCGAACAGGAGATATCATGGCATGAGAGGCATTATGCAGCAATATATTTTTTATTATGAACTGATCGGAGAGAGAGGGAAGATATGAAGTATTTTGTAAATGTGCTGGTGGATGTTCTTGGAGCAGTCTATCAGGCAGCAGGCGCATCGCTGCTTATCGCGGTTCTGATCATGTGTGTCTATATGCTGGGAAGGAAGCAGGGTGTTGGACCGGTAGCCAGAGCGTGGATCTGGCAGTTTAAAGAAAGCAGCTGGTTTCGCAGACACTTTTTCCTTGTGTTTTATACCTGTATGCTGCTTTTCCGTACGTTATTCTGTCGGAGCGTCTGGGGAAATCCGTTGGAAAACGTGATCGGAATCTGGGGCCTGCATTATAACGGACAGCTGTATACGGAGAATTTTGAGAATCTGATACTGTTTATGCCGTTTATTATTTTTCTTTTCTGGGCGAGAGAAGAAAAAGATCACACAAAGGATAAAAGAATTCAGGAAGTATTGTTGAACAGTTTTGAGATCAGTTTCTGCTTTTCACTTGGAATTGAAACCTGCCAGCTTTTTTTGAAAATTGGAACGTTTCAGCTGACAGATCTTTTCTTTAATACGCTTGGTGGAATAATCGGCGGAGCAATCTACTGGGGATTTGAGAGAACCAGAAACAGAATTGTTTCCAGTGTGAAGAAAATCGGTGGCTGGGATGTTATCCCGTGGAAAAGTGCTACTCAGAAAGAAGCAGATGTGGAAAACACCTCGGAGGCTGTTACAGCTGTAGAGGGAAGCCTTCCGGAAGAGGCGATTGCGCCGGAATGTTCGGAGCCGAGATATGCTGCAATCGAGAAACTGGTAAGGGAAGCCGGACAGAAAATGCTGAAGGCGAGGCCGGGTGAGGAAAATATCCACAAAAAAGAGGGACTTGCAAATTTCTGCACGGATTATGATACAGCAATCCAGAGATTTCTGATCAAAGGTCTGGGTGAGATTCTTCCGGGAGCTGCTTTCTTCGGGGAAGAAGACACGGAAGGAAACGCTGGTGCTGATGCAGAGGGTGAATTTACTTTCTACATAGATCCGATCGATGGAACCACGAACTTTATGTTTGATTATCATCACAGTTGTATATCGGTTGGTCTGGCGCATGGCGAGCAGATGATTGCCGGATTTGTATATCATCCATATGTGGACGATATGTATGTGGCAGTGAGAGGACACGGAAGTTATCTGAATGGAAAAAGACTTCAGATGGCTGACAAACCGGTGGAAGAGGGAATCGTGGAATTTGGCTGTGCGAGATACAATGAAGCAGGAATCGACTGGCTGTTCTGCGTGGTAAAAGAAATGTTCCAGAACAGTCTTTCTATTCGCTGCGGTGGTTCTGCGGCACTGGGACTCTGCAGAGGAGCATCCGGAAGTAACACCGTTTATCTGGAACTGAAACTGCAGCCGTATGATTATGCGGCAGCATCGGTGATCCTGGAGGAAGCCGGAGGTAAGATTACACAGATTGATGGCAGCCCGATCACCTTACATGAAGGATGTTCGATCATCGGCGGAACACCTGCGGCATGGCAGGAGAGCAAAGATGCCTTTGAAAAATTAAAAGAAGAGATGTAGATAAAAAGCATTGTGTGGTTGAAAAACTGCATAGTGCTTTTTTGTTACAGAAAAGTTAAATAAAGATAACAAGTGTATTTCGTACTATTTCTTTAATGAAAATGATTTTCATTAAGTTATTTAATGAGAAAAAAAGTCGATTTATGGTTAGAAAATGCTAACATTTTTGTGGACATGAAAAAGGAGCTATGGTATAAAAATAAATGGTTAGAAAACGCTAACGCAATAGCGTATATATAAAGAGGAGGAAGAAAATGGCAAATCAGAGATTGATGAAAAAAGTTGCACCAGTTGTTTTAAGTGCAGCGGTCGCAATGACAAGTATGCCGGCAATAGCTTTTGCAGCAGATTTTTCTGATACAGAAGTTACTGTAGCAGAGGAAAGTGCTGATATTGAAGAAGCAAGTGCAGAAGCTGCGGACACAGATGTTGTGGAAGATACAGAGGATACAGATGTAGACGTTGAAGAAGCAGCAGAGGACGTGACAGCGGATGAAGAAACATCTGATGAAGAACTTTTCAGTGCTGAGGTCAGTGAAGATGAAAGTGCTGATGAGACAGGAGAAGGACAGACAGAAGGCGAAGCATATGTTCTCATGAACATTCCTTATGATGATTTTTATAAAGCAGAATTAAAGAATAATGATGTAAAGGTTGATGCATTTACATCTGCAACAAAACAGAAGACAAGATCCAGTCTTGCAAAAGGCTCTTATCACGTAAATTCAGATGGAAGCGATATCACTGGTGTGACTTTTCCTGTGAAAGTATCTGATATTTCAGTATTGAAGGACAAAAAACAGATTAAAGATAACGCTTCAGTGAGTATCACAACAGCTATAAAGGGAAAAGAAACTACTACAGAATACAGAGGAAAAGATGCTCTTTTTGAAAGCGACTCATATTCCTATTATGTTCTTTCTGAGGAACCATCCTACTACAAAGAACTGACAGTCGGTGAAGATGGAAGTTTTACATTCAGTGCCATTGAAGGTAAATCAGCAGCACCGGAGACAAAACAGGTGCAGGCTGAATTCAAAACAAAATCCAACTATGGTGACTACCAGCTGAAGTTTGATAAGACTGAATTCAACAGCATTATCAATACAGATACTGACACAGTGTATGGTGCAGTTATTAATACAACAGACGGAACAACCTATGGTCTCTGCCATCAGGAAAATATCTGGAAAGGATATGAGTTGGCATGGAGTACAGGATATACAACAGAAAGTCATGGATGCCATCTCAACTCTGAACATTTTGAGTCTATGATGGGAAAGACAATTGACAGCGTAACATATTATGCAAGTAATGGCATTTATACATTAGATATTGCAGACGTAAAGGTTCTGGCCAAAACTGGTGTGACAGCGACTGTTGCAGATATCCATACAACTGATACAGAAGCAGCGGTTACTCTGGACGGAACTCTTCCAGAAGGATTTTTAGCAGAATATACTGTTGACGAAACAGAAGTTGCTTATGCAGATGGTAAGATTACAACAGGAGCACTGGCAGCAGGTTCCCATACATTGACGATCAGTGATGCTAATGATGTATATGCTCCGATTCAGGCTTCCTTCTATGCAAAAGAGGCAAATGTACCGGCTGTATATGATGCGACAGAACATAAAATCGCAGCAGCTGACGGAATTACTGAAGACCAGTTAAAAGCATATATTAAAACAATTACTTCTGTTACAGTTGGCGATAAAACCTATGCAGCTTCAGGAAAAGGTGCAACAGTGATTGTCAAGGAAGATGGAACACTGGATACCTCTAAACTGGAATTGGCAGAAGGTACAAAATTTGTAGTAACATCCAGTTCATATGATGATCTTGAATTCTCTTACAGCCTTTACAGTTATGTATATGCAGGACTCACCTGGGGTGAATACTGGAGTCAGGAGAGTGTGACCGCAGCAGGAAACGTAAGCGGATCTGACGAAAAAGATTCTCATAATGAATCTGATACAGGCGCATTTGATGCAGTAACAAGAGCTACAACAAATCATGGCCTTCACAGAGGAAGCTATCAGTGCATGGCTACAATTTATACAACAGAAGGCAATGCATATCAGTTATCTTACTGGAAGAGCAGTACAGAACCGGTTCTTGCAGATGGAACAGTTGCAATCTGGACTCCGGCAGACAGAAAGACTGGTGCGCCGGCATCTATTCAGGTAAATGGCGGAGCGAAAGAAAGCCTTGATCATTATGCAGTAACAGGTATTAAATATGTTCCTGTACAGGTAAAAGCTGAAGATTATGCAGATTTTGCAGCAAAATATCCGGTAGTAAAAAATGGTGAAACACTTGTCGGTGGTTTCTCAGAAAACAATCTGAAAGCATACAGCGAGACTGCAAATGTAACAGTAAACACAAATGGACTGAAAACAGCAACTGAGAATGAAGATGGAACCTTCTCTTTCAGTGCAAGAAAAACAGGAACAGAATCCGGTATTCAGGGAACTGATCTCAAAGTTGCAACTGGAATTGAGCCAGAGGTTAAAACAGCAAGTGGATCTTATGGAGAATTCCTTCGTGTGGATCTGAATGGTAATTATGGCGGTCTTGGTGCTGCAATGCAGGCAGTTAAATGGGATTATTATGGAAATGGTAATACAGTACTTGCAACATATGGTACGAAATTTGCTGCTGATAACTGGATGCATAAAATGATGGGAATTCAGCTTGGTCTGACACATTCTGTAAGATGCCAGCTTCCGGCAGGAACAGATGGAACAGGTCACTGGAAATTGACTGTTTATGCACTGGGATATCAGGACTATACATTTGAGTTTGATGTAACAGCTACCAATATTGTGACTCCAACAGATCCGTCCACAATTGATACAACAGCACTGAAAGCAGCACTTGAAAAAGTAAAAGCTCTCAATAAGGATGATTATACAGAGGAATCCTGGAAGAAAGTAGAAGATGAAGCTACTGAAACACAGGAAATGCTGGAAGAAATTGAGGCAGCAATTAAGGATAAGACAACAGTTGCATTCAGCCAGGTTGCAGTAGATGAGCAGGTTAATGAGCATCTGACAGCAGCAATCAATGGACTTGTGAAGAAAGAAAAACCGGTAGAGCCGGTAGTGACACCAGATGTTAAACCAACAGTAACACCAAGTAAAAATGAAACCAAGCCAACTGCAACTCCAACACCAGTGGTTAAGCCTGGTATCACTGCAAAAGTTTCACAGGTTTATGTTGGAAAGAAAGCTACAATCAAAGTTACCAAAACTAAGGTAACTGGAAAGGTTACTTTCAAATCCAGCAATAAGAAAGTTGCAACAGTCAACAGTAAGGGTGTTATCACAGGTAAGAAAGCTGGAAAAGCTGTTATTACTGTAAAAGTTGGTAAATACACCAAGAAATTAACTGTTAAAGTTAAGAAACCTTCCTTCAAGCTTGTAACATCTTCTGTAAAGCTGAAAAAAGGTAAGAAAACAACGATTAGAGTAAAAGCAGCACCGGTATCTAAAGTTACATACAAGACCAACAACAAGAAAGTTGCAACAGTTAACAGCAAAGGTGTTGTAACAGCTAAGAAGAAAGGAACAGCAAAGATTACTGTTAAATGCAATGGAATTACAAGGACATTCAAAGTAACAGTAAAATAATTCCTTTATAAAATACACATACAAAAGAACGGGGGCCGTTTATAACTGCCCCTTCTTTTGTATGTTAAGGGGTAGATTATATGTACAAAAAGAATCTTATGAAACTTTTTCCGGCAGTTGCTGTAATTATTGCGATCGCAGCAGCTGGATTTCAGCAGGACAGTGAAGTGAAAAGTACAAAAACAGTTCAGGCAGCTGAGAATGAACTGATAAAATCAGATGAACTTACGAGTCTGCTGACAACTGTATATTTTAATGACGGAGGAATGAAGGATACGGATGAGGCAGACAGCAGCATTCTGAAAACAAAGAAAAGTAAATCCAAAATAAAAAAAGCGGGAATTACGACAGGAAAAACAAAAGCACTTCCGGAAAAGTCAGCAGCAGCTTCCGGGCAGGGGCAGGGAACGACCACGACACCTACAACTTCTGTTCCAAAGGGCGGATATAAAGATGGGATTTATCAGGGAAGTGGAACTGGATTTGGTGGAACGATCACTGTTCAGGTAACGATTTCCGGAGGAAAGATTGCTTCTATAGAAATACTGAGTGCTGCTGGTGAAACAGGCTCCTATTTTGCATCAGCCAAAGGCGTGATCAGCAAGATGATCTCCGGTCAGACTCCAAATGTCGATGCAGTAAGCGGCGCAACCTATTCCTCAAATGGAATCATCCAGGCAGTTCAGAATGCACTGTCAAAGGCCGGAAAAGGAAAAGCTGCAAAGACAACGAAAAAGACGACCAAGAAGAATACCAATACTTCAAATAAAACAACAACGCGGCTGCAGAAGGAGAAAACTACGAGTGGACAGATATGTATGATGGATTTGCTAAGACTGCAGAAGCAGAAGGATTTGACGGTCCAGTAAAAGTCACTGTTACGATTAAAGACGGAAAGATAACCGCAATCACAAATACGAACACTGATACAAAAGAATATTTTAATAAAGCATGGAATAGTATTCAGCCAAAGATTCTCGAAAAACAGGCAGTGTATGGTGTGGACACCGTAAGCGGAGCAACGTTTTCTTCAAATGGTATTCTTAAGGCGGTACAGAAAGCCCTGGAACAGGCTGCGGTAAATGTGACACCGGCACCAGAAGTGACGGTAACTCCAACTCCGGCACCGACAACCGCTCCAGCACCGGTTATACCGGATACCCCGAAGGTTTTATATAATGACGGCACATATACGGGTATCGGAATTGGATATGGTGGAAAGATAAATATCTGTGTAACAATTAAAGATGGAATGATTACGGAAGTATCTCAGGCCAATGAAGGAGAAACACCAAGATATTTCAGAAATGCATGGAATGTAATACAGCCGGCAATTCTTGCAAAACAGAGTACGGATGGTATTGACACTGTATCTGGAGCGACATATTCTTCCGAGGGAATTCTGTATGGAGCAAAATCGGCTTTAGAGCAGGCTTTAAAAACATCAGATACGACACCGACACCAACTGCAACTCCGAATCCGACAGAAACACCGGAACCAACATCAACACCAGAACCAACAGCAACACCGATACCAACAGCAACACCGGAACCAACAGCAACACCGGAACCAACAGCAGTACCAGAGCCAACAACAGCACCCGGAGCCGGGTATAAAGATGGAAGTTATACGGGAACAGGAGAAGGATTCAATGGTCAGGTAACTGTTACGATTAATGTGTCAGGGGGAAATATTGTGTCAGCCGGATATGATGGAGAAGATGATGAACCGGAATTTTCCAATGCATGGAATGGCATTTATAATCAGATCATGGGAAAACAGTCTGCCGATGGAATAGATACAGTGACAGATGCTACATATTCTTCAAATGGACTGATTCAGGCATTTCAGAGTGCTATCAGCCAGGCAAAATAATAAATGTTCGATAGTGAAAAAGAAAACTTGAAAATATAAGGAGTCTGAAAGGAAAACTTTAGATGAAATACCAGAATTTTATTATGAGAATTTTGTGCCTTCTGTTGATTCTTGCCGCTGTAGTAGGATATAATTCTATGCAGAAAAAAGATACGCAGGCACAGGAATCACAAGAGATCGCTGCGCTCACAAAACGCGTGGAGAAACTGGAGAAACAGAATACGGAGATGTTCTCTGCACTGGAGGAGGCTGTGAGGAATCAGGAAGCAGCAATCGCACAGGCAAAGAGGGATGCAAAAGACAAAGATGATGCTGCAAAAGAGGATGCGGAGGAAGCTGACTCTGCAGATACAGAAGAGTCTGATGATTCGGAAAATGTATACAAAGATGGTACGTATACTGGTTCTGCACAGGGATTTGGAGGTGCGATCACCGTACAGGTCACACTTGCAAATGATGAGATCACAGATATTCAGGTGACAAGTGCACCGGGTGAGGATTCCGCTTATCTTTCACAGGGAGAAGGCGTGATCAGTTCCATTATTTCCGCGCAGAGTACGGATGTGGATACGGTATCAGGTGCAACATTCAGCTCTACAGGTATTATCAATGCAGTTGTAGATGCTCTTGGAAAGGCGGAAAACGGATGAAAAAGAGGCAGAGAAAGGTCCGTTTGATCCGGGCTGCCATACAGCTTGTATTTTTTATCTTTTATCCGGCACTTTTTTCAACGGCATTTGCAGGAGTAAAATCTGTTTTTCAGGCAATTGCAGCACACCAGCAGATTGCCTGGAACTCATTTCTTGATGTGACAGGATTACTTCTTCTGGTTACGATTTTGTTTGGCAGACATTTCTGCGGATATGCATGTGCATTCGGTTCGCTGGGAGATGCCATGTATGAACTGACTGTTTTTATCAGACAGAAAGTATTTCATAAAAAGGGAAGACATGGATATCCGGAAAAAGCAGTCAGAATCCTTCAGAAGGTGAAGTATATACTTCTGGCATTTCTTCTGCTTTCCATCCTGACCGGATGGTATGCATCCCTTCAGGGGATGAGCCCGTGGGATGTCTTTTCCATGCTGACAGCAAGAAAACTTCCAAATGCTTCTTATAAGATTGGAATTATCCTGCTGGTGCTGATCCTGATCGGAATGTGTACACAGGAAAGATTTTTCTGTCAGTTCCTTTGTCCAATGGGAGCAGTTTTTGCAATGATGCCGATCCTTCCGTCTGCACTGTTTAACAGAAACAGGGATAAGTGCCCTTCAAAATGCGGACTGTGCAGGAAGAGATGCCCTGCACATCTGGAGATTGACGGAGATACACCGCTTTCAGGGGAATGTATCTGCTGTCATGCCTGCCAGGTGACCTGCCCACGTAAAAATATTCAGATTGGCCCGAAGATAAAAAATCAAACAAATGAAAAAAAGAACTAAAGCGATGAAAATATTGAATTCATATTCGGAACTCTCTTTTTTATAATCGTTAATATACAGCAAAAATACCGGGAACATAAGAAGTGATTTCCATACACATGCAAGAAAGGGCGAATGATTATGGTAAAGAGATTTGGACAGATGATCAAAGTAAAACCGGAAGGGTTAGCAGAATATAAGAAATGGCATGCAAATCCGCTTCCAGGTGTAAATGAAATGATCAAAGAGTGCGGACTTAAGAATTACTCCATTTACAGTAGAGGCGATTACCTGTTTACTTACTTCGAATATGAAGGTAATGATTATGAGGCGGATATGGCAAAGATGGCAGCGGATCCGACTACCCAGAAATGGTGGGATATCGTAAAACCGTTGATGCAGCCGCTGGAGGATCGTGAGGAAGGTGAGTTCTGGTCAGATATGGAGGAAATCTATCATCTGGATTAACAACAGGTCTGCTCTTCCTGTTTTATGAATGATTGTAAATTGAAGGATATTGTGCGGAGACGGCAATGGAGTCGTGAAGCACAGTATCCTTTTTATAATAGGAAATTACTTCGTAATGTTCCTATTACATAAAGCTTTATAAAAAAGCGATAGTCCTCTGCCCAAATAAAAGAGTTGATAAAAGAGAAAAATTTCCGTAAAATAACAAGAGGGGAAAGCGGAAAAGGAGAGGACTCATGTTATGTATACACTTTTGATTGCAGATGACGAGCCATTGATTCGTAATGGCGTAAAAAAGATTATAGACTGGGAATCATTGGGGTTTTCGAAGATCTTTCTGGCCGAGGACGGACAGGAAGCATTGGACATCATACGGGAAAATCATGTGGACCTTGTTTTGACAGATATTGTGATGCCGTTTATGGATGGACTTGAACTAAGTGAAATCCTTGCAAAGGAGTTTCCACAGATTCATGTTGTGATTCTGACCGGACATGAAGAATTTGAATATGCACAAAAATCAGTAAGTCTGGGAGTGAAAAATTATATTCTGAAGCCAATAGGAGCTGAAAATTTGTACAAAAAAATGGTACAGATCTGTGAGAAATTGCACATAGAAAATAAGCAGAGGCAATATGTCTCTTCAATGAAAAACCAGCTTCGCCAGAGTATGCCGGTTCTGCGGGAACAGACGCTTAAAAAGATTGTCTGTTCAGAGAACAGAGACATCAATCTCTATCTTGCACGCGCGAAAAATATGAATATTGATCTCGAGAATGGCACATATGAAGTCGGTATCCTGGACTTTGACCTGGAAAAATTTACACCAGCAGATTATGACCTTTATCTGTTTGCTGCACAGAACATAACCCGTGAATGTCTCGGGGAAGAACACTATATATTCGAAGACGGAAAAGACCGTGTAGTAATCCTTTTTAAGAGCGACACCGCTGGTGCAGATATGCATGATATATTTTATGATACACTCTGCTCGATTCAGAAGACAATCACGGACACAATTCAGCTGAAGACTACCTGTGCTATCGGGGAAACAGCATATTCTGCAAATGAGCTGAATCATGCTTATCGGAGTGCCAAGAAAGCACTGGAGTGTAAATATTCACTGGGAAGTGATGCTGTCTATGATATTGCTGACCTGAATTATCTTGAGAAGTCTTTTTATTATCCGGGGACAGAGTTGCACCAACTGATTAAGGGAATAAAAATTGGAGATGAGGAACAGATCCATGAATCTATCAATCAGGCATTTCATGCAGGTGGCTCTATTTCAGGCAAAAACATTAAGATGATCTACATTGAGATTGTAACCTCGCTTCTAAAAGAACTGTCAGAACTGAAAGA
>OGPJ01002347.1_pt1 | contig 12198 bp, 8 predicted proteins | sample 1552831 | NCBI WGS metagenome assembly OGPJ01 (sample SAMEA2579914, study PRJEB22360) | human gut metagenome | biome: human gut; feature: human-associated habitat; material: faeces | place: Denmark | collected 2008/2010
GAAGATCAGTCTTCGCGCCCGCCCCCCAGCCGGGCCAGCTTCTCCGCCATGGCCTGCTTGATGGTCGCCAGCGGCGCTTCCACGTTCGTGCCGGTCGTCTGGTCACCGAGCATCGCCAAAAACTGCCGGTTCGGCGGGATGACCGCCCCCTGCGCCAGCGCCGGGACCGGCACCGACGCCGCGTAGCCCAGCCCGGGCAGCGCACTTTGGCTGCTGACCAGCTTGCCCGCGCCGCCCAGCACACTGCCCGCCATGCTTTTGGCATGTCCGATGGCCGACAGCAGCCCATTGATGGCCGCCGCAATGGCCGCGACCATGCTGCGCACAACGCCCAGCACCGTGGAGACCGCCGTCTGCACAATGGAGACGATGCGTCCCCACACGGTAGAGACCGTCGCGGCCATCGCAGCCCAGGCAGCGTCCCACTCGCCCCGCAGCACGGCGGTCAAAAAGTCGGCCATACCGCGCAGCACCGCCAGCGCAATCGTGATGCCGTCCGCAATGATGCCCGCCGCACCGGTCACCGCCGTGCCCAGCGCCGCAAACACCTGCACGGCCACGGGGGCCAGCGCCGTGATGAGCCACTGCACAAACGGGGCCAGCACGGTGTTCCACAGCGTCAGCAGCAGCGTTGTCACCGCGCCGAGGCACGCCGTCAGCTCGTTCCAGAGCGGCTGCAGGTGCGCAGTCCAGAGCGCACCCAGCAGGTCAAACAGCTGCACCAGCACAGGCTGCAGCACCTCGCTCCACAGCGCCGAAACGATGCCGACGACGTTCTGCCACCCCTGCGCAAGGCCGTCCAGAATCGGCTGGCCGTAGGCGGCCCATGCCTGCTCCATGCCCGCCCAAAGCCCCTGCCAGACCGTGTCCAGCAGCGCCAGCGCGGGCTGGACCACCGTAGAGAGCGCCGCGCAGAGCTGCTCCCATACGCCGGCTGCCGCCGCGGAAAGTCCCACACAGAGCAGCTGCCCCGTGGTGATACGCCGATATAGACGGAATGCTCCCAGCAGCAGAAATGCCGCCAGAAGCAGACTCACCGTCACGGAAGTCTGGCAGGCCGTGGCAAGGAATAACCCCGCCAGCCATGGAATCCCAAGCCATACCATTTTCCGTTTCATCTCAACCTTGTCCTCAATCCTTGAAGAACAACGGCAATTGTTCCAGATAAATCAAATCCTTGCGTTCCGCAGCATCACCCTCTGCGAGAGGTGCTGCGTTGCCCACGATCTCTCCGCCGGCGGACTTTACCAGCTGCTGGAGAGCACGGAGGGAATCGCCGGTACTGATGACATCATCGACGATCAGCACACGCTTGCCCTTCATCCATGCCGCCTTTTCACCGTCCAGATACAAGGTCTGCACGGCTGCGGTGGTAATGGATTTCACCTGTACCGACAGCACGTCAGTCATGTAGCCCTTGACGGACTTTCGTGCCACGATATACGGCACTTTCAGCTGACGGGACATTTCGTATGCCAGCGGAATGCCTTTGGATTCCGCCGTCAGAATGTAGTCACATTCCGGCACACGCTTTGCCAGTTCCCTGGCACACGCTTCTGTCAGTTCCACATCGGAAAACAGAATAAACGCCGCAATATCCAGCTTTTCACTGATCGGGCAGATCTTCAGTTCCCGTGTCAGACCGGCAATGTGCAATGTATAATACGCTGCCACAGACAGCACCTCCTCATTCTTCTACCGGCTGTACTGCATCAGCACCCCAGCCCATTTTCACACCGGCAAGCATATGGAAATGCAGGTGGAACACGGTCTGACCAGCATTTTCGCCGCAGTTGGTCACAATGCGGTAGCCGTCTGTGATGCCCTCTTTTTCCGCGATCTTGGCAGCCACTTCATAGATGTGCCCTACGACTGCGGAATTTTCCGGCGTGATCTTTGCGGCACAGCAGATGTGCTGCTTCGGGATCAGCAAATAGTGAATAGGAGTGATCGGGTTAATATCTTTGAACACATACACAGTGTCATCTTCATAGACCTTTGTGCTGGGAATCTCTCCCGCAATGATCTTACAAAACAGGCAATCTTCCATGATTAGTCCTCCTTCAGGAATTCCGCAGCAATGCCGTCCAGTGCCAGCAGTGCTTCGTCTACCATATAGGTCTTGCCGATACCAGCCATTGCACTGTCCGGCTTACCGCCGCCCTTGCCGCCGGTAACTGCTGCAACACGCTGTACGATCTTGCCGGCGTGAGCACCCTTATCACGGGCAGCAGCAGAGCATGCACAAACCAGATTACCCTTTTCGCCATTGACGCTTGCGAGAACTGCAACGACCGGTTCCTTCATATCCTTAATGGTGTCGCCCATCTTCCGCAGTACCTGCGGTGTAGTGCCGTTGAGCATTGCGGAAACTACCTTGACACCATTGACAGCCTTGGCATTGTCGAAAATAGCAGCCATCTGTGCATCGGAGATCTTCTGGTTCAGGGATTCGATCTGACGATCCTTCTCCTTATTGTCTGCCACCAGTGCTGCACAGTGTTCTGCCAGTCCGGTGGTATTGCTCAGCTTCATTGCCTTTGCGGCAGAAGCCATGGTCTGCTCATAGGAATCCAGCAGTTCCAGTACGCCGGTGCCGGTAACTGCTTCGATACGGCGGACACCAGAGGCAACGGAACTCTCGGACAGAATGCGGAACAGACCCAGCTTTGCGGTATTATCCACATGCGTACCGCCGCAGAATTCTACAGAATAATCGCCTACGGTAACAACGCGAACAACATCGCCGTACTTTTCGCCGAACAGAGCCATTGCTCCCAGCTTTCTGGCTTCAGCAATGGGCAGTTCCTGTGTCACGACCGGAATTGCTTCCAGAATCTTTTCGTTGACCAGAGCCTCTGCCTGCTTGATCTCCTCATGTGTCATTGCTGCAAAGTGCGAGAAGTCAAAACGGCAGCGGCTGTCGGTTACCAGCTGACCAGCCTGATGTACATGGTCGCCCAAAACGCTCCGCAGAGCAGCTTGCAGCAAGTGTGCCGCAGTGTGGTTCCGCATGGTTCTGCTGCGTTTGTCTGCATCGATCTTTGCAGAAACGGTATCACCTACATGGAGTGCACCCTCTGTCATAGCACCCAGATGCAGGTAATGACCGTTTTCTGTCTTGCTGGTAGTTTCTACGGTGAAAGTGCTGTCCGGTGTGGTAACAAAACCGGAATCGCCGATCTGTCCGCCGCTTTCTGCGTAGAACGGTGTCTTATCCAGAACAACTACAGCCGGTTCACCCTCCGCAGCAGTGTCTACCGATTCGCCGTCACGGAAAATGGCAACGACCTTGGCATCTTCTTCAGCGGTGTGGCTATAACCGGTGAAAACCGTTGCCGGAGCATCCATTTGCAGACCGCCTTCTGCCCAAGAAGAACCTGCCTTATTGTGGTAGTCCTCTCTTGCACGATTCCGCTGTTCTTCTACCAGTGCAGCAAAACGTTCACGGTCTACCGATACGCCCTGCTCCGCAGCGATTTCTTCCGTCAGGTCAATGGGGAAGCCGTAGGTATCCGACAGCTTGAATGCATCTTCGCCGGAAACGGTATCCTTGCCCTCTGCTTTCAACTGTGTCAGAATGCCGGACAGCATATCGAAGCCCTTGTCCACAGTCTTGGCGAAAGTCTTTTCTTCTTCCTCCACGATCTTGCGGATATAAGCTTTCTTTTCTTCCAGCTCCGGATATGCGGAAGCATTTTCGTGAATAACAGTTTCTACCACTTCATACAGGAACGGCTTCTTGATGCCGATCAGTCTGCCGTATCTTGCGGCACGGCGGAGCAGGCGGCGAAGCACGTAGCCACGGCCTGCGTTGGACGGCATTACACCGTCACCGATCATGAATGTGGTGCTGCGGATATGGTCGGTGATCACGCGGAGAGCCACATCGGTCTTTTCGTCTGCGTTATAGGTAACACCGGCGATGCGGCAGACGTGCTTCATGATATTCTGCACGGTATCTACTTCGAACAGGTTGTCTACGCCCTGCATGACACATGCCAGACGTTCCAGACCCATACCGGTATCGATGTTCTTGTGTTCCATTTCGGTATAGTGACCGTTGCCGTCACTGTCGAACTGGCTGAATACCAGATTCCATACTTCTACATAGCGGTCGCAGTCGCAGCCAACGTGGCAGTCCGGCTTGCCGCAGCCCTTTTCCGGTCCACGGTCAAAGTAGATCTCCGAACACGGACCGCAGGGGCCGGAACCGTGTTCCCAGAAGTTATCTTCTCTGCCCAGACGAACCATGTGGTCTTCTGCCACGCCGATCTGCTTGGTCCACATGTCATAGGCTTCGTCGTCATTTTCGAAAACGGAAACATACAGCTTATCTGCCGGCATTTCCAGCACCTTGGTGAAAAATTCCCATGCCCATGTGATTGCTTCGATCTTGAAGTAATCGCCGAAAGAGAAGTTGCCCAGCATCTCGAAATAGGTGCCATGACGTGCGGTCTGACCGACACGTTCAATATCCGGTGTACGGATACACTTCTGACAGGTCGTCACACGGGTATTCGGCGGAACTGCCTGTCCCAGAAAATATTTTTTCAGCGGTGCCATACCGGAATTGATCAGCAGCAGGCTCTTATCCCCCTGCGGTACCAGCGAAAAGCTGGGCAGACGGGTATGTCCCTTGCTCTCAAAAAACGACAAATACTTTTCACGTAATTCGTTTACACCTTGCCACTTCATTGGTTTTCAGACTCCTTTTTCCTTGAAAAATACGGTGTTGTCGCATCTCTCCGCAGTCGCAGAGAGCACAAAAAAAGACCGTCGCCGCCAAATGGGACGAAGGCCTTCGTGTTACCACCCAAGTTCGGAAATTTGCATTTCCCTCTTTTCCTCTAACGCAGGAAATACGTTCCGGTTTTCCGGAAAGGCTCGCGGGTAGCACCTGTCCACATACCGGAGCAGTTTCACCAGACCTGCTCTCTCTGTCACGGCTGTTCTGACAGTTATTCCGTTCCTCGCCCATTTTATATCAACATCATTATTAGTATAGCAAATCTCGTGCTGTTTGTCAACTGTTTTTTTCGCAAACAGACAGAAAAAAACTGCCGCACCGGCAAAAACGGCACAGCAGTTTTTCCAGGGCAACACCGCACAAAGCTTGTGCGTAAGGTGCGTTGTCAGATTTTTCGGCAGATTGCCTAGAAATTCCGCAGGCATACTGCCGTATGGCAAGGGATTTCTAGGCAATATGACGGAAAATCTGCACGCAGATTACGTGCAAAGCCGTCAGGCGGGCTTTGTGCGGTGTTGCCCTAGGAGCATGTTCTCCTGTATTTATCAAAACTTATGGCAAAGCCGTCAGGCGAACTTTGTGCAAGGTTACCTTATGCGTTTTCCTTGTTTCTGCGTTCCAGCAGTGCCTTGATCTTTGCGTTCGGGTCAATGACATTACCGATGGAAACATCGTGGTTCAGAGATGCGATGAAGTAGGAAATGTATTTGGAGCAGTCTACTTCGTGGAACCACTCACGGGACAGCAGAGCATCAGTGCGGTAAGTCAGGTTGGTGGAGAATACAGCATCGATATAGCCGTCTTCGTTTGCCTTATCGAACTTTTCCAGACCGTTGACGAACAGACCGTAAGTTGCATAGCAGAATACGCGGCGAGCCTTGCGTTCCTTCAGAGCGTAGGCAATATCCAGCATGGATTCGCCGGAGGAAATAATGTCGTCGGCAATAAATACGTCCTTGCCTTCTACGGAGTTGCCCAGATATTCGTGTGCTACGATCGGGTTATGTCCGTTGATGATCTTGGAATAGTCACGACGCTTGTAGAACATACCCATCGGTACGCCCAGCATAGAAGCGTAGTACATGTTCCGGTTCAGAGCACCCTCGTCCGGACTGATGACCATGAACTCGTCCGGTGTTGTCTTGAGATGCGGGATCGTCTTGAACATCGCCTTCAGTACCTGATAGGACGGCATCATGTTGTCAAAGCCCATCAGCGGAATGGCATTGTGTACGCGGGGGTCGTGTGCATCTACAGTCAGAATGTTGGACACGCCCATCTGATACAGTTCCTGCAGTGCACAGGCACAGTCCAGAGATTCGCGGTAGTTCCGGCGGTGCTGACGGCCGCCGTACAGGATCGGCATGATCACGTTGATACGGTGTGCCTTACCGCTGGCTGCCTGAATCAGACGCTTCAGATCCTGATAGTGGTCGTCCGGCGACATTGCGTTCATCTGATCGTACATCTGATATTTCACGTTGTAGTTTCCTACGTCCACAATGATGAACAGATCCTTACCGCGGACAGTAGACTTGATCAGTCCCTTGCCGTCACCGGAAGAAAAACGCGGGCATTCCGATTCGATCAGGAATGTGTCTACATCATAACCACCCTTGTGAGCCCAGTTCACCAAGTAGTCATTCAACTTATTGCCCAGTTCCTCTGCACCTTTCATTGCAATCAGTCCGAGCGGTGCAACGCTGGTTCCGTGATTGAACAAAATGTCTGATGCTGATACCATAACTCAAATACCTCTTTCTATATTTAGGCACACCTAACCGCCGATCTGGACGGAGAAACGCACCATTGATTACTTTTCCCCGTGCCAGTCAAGCCTTACAAAACTTGTCGATATAGTGGTCGATGTCTGCCGCAATGATCTCCTTTGCTGCGTAAACGTCTTCCACTTCGTCCACCGCGGTCGTCTTATGTTCCAGCTCTTTGTACACCTGAAAGAAGTGCACGATCTCCTCAAAAATATGACGGGGCAGATCGTCGATGTTGTGATAGCTGTTATATGTCGGGTCATTACACGGAATAGCGACAATCTTGTCGTCCCGCTGCCCGTTATCGATCATATGGATCACGCCAATGGGATAGCTCCGCACCAGTGTCATAGGGTGCAGCGTCTGAGAGCAGAGCACCAGCACGTCCAGCGGGTCACCGTCATCTGCATAGGTGCGGGGGATAAAGCCATAATTTGCCGGATAATGGGTGGAAGTGTACAGGATCCGGTCCATTTCCAGAATGCCGGTGTCCTTGTTCAGTTCGTATTTGACCTTGCTGTTCTTCGGGATCTCCACCACAGCCACAAACTCGTCCACTGTAATCCGCTTGGGATTTATATCATGCCAGATATTCATCAATCCATGTTTCCTTTCCTCAAGAAATTTTTCGGCGAAGCCGCCGCCAAAAACACGTTCTTTCCGGAGCACGGCAGAAAACTGACGGACAAACTTTCTGCCGTGCCACTCTTATTCTAGTATAACATTTTTTGTGGTTTTGTCAATATCCTCCCGCTGCTTTTTTTCCGCATTTTTGTTTTTTCGCCGTTTTTACCGAAAGCAAACAAAAAAACACGCGGGGATTTTGCGGAAAAGACAGACAGAACGCTTGCAAAAACCCCAAAAAAATGATATAATAAATCATATATCATGAAAAAGATGTGAAGCCGGCGGCACATACTCGCCGGAACAGGAGAAAATTATGCCAGTTACCACAACCCGTACACTCCCCGCCGCGATCCTGCGGGAGGTGCAAAAAGCTGTTATCGGAAAAGACCTCGTTTTGACGAAAGTACTGCTTGCATTTCTGGCAGGCGGACACGTGCTGATGGAGGACATGCCCGGTGTCGGGAAAACCACCCTTGCCATGGCGTTTTCCAAGGCTCTGGGGCTGAACTGCCGTCGGGTACAGTTTACGCCGGACGTGTTGCCCTCCGACCTGACAGGCTTTTCGGTCTATGAAAAAAATACCGGAACATTCGTGTTCCAGCCGGGAGCACTTTTCTGTCACCTGCTCCTCGCAGACGAGATCAACCGCACCTCCAGCAAGACACAGGCAGCTCTGCTGGAGGCAATGGAAGAGGGCAACGTCACTGTAGAGGGCAAGACCTATGCCCTGCCCCGCCCGCATCTGGTCATTGCCACCCAGAACCCGCTGGGCTGTGTGGGCACGCAGTCCCTGCCGGAATCTCAGCTGGACCGCTTTCTGATGCGGCTGCACATGGGGTATCCGGAGATTCAGGATGAGGTGGCAATTTTAAAAGGACATGCCGCCCGCAATCCGCTGGAAGATGTCCAGCCGGTGTGCACACCGGAGCAGCTGGAGGCATTACAGCAGCAGGCTGCGGCAGTCTATGTGGACGACCGCCTGTATTACTACGCGGCTTCGGTTTCCAGAGCCACACGGAAACACCCGCAGGCTGTCCTCGGTGTCAGCCCCAGAGGAACACTGGCACTGATCCAGTCGGCAAAGGCAATGGCAATGCTCCGCGGACGGGATTATCTGCTGCCGGACGACATCATGCCCCTGTGTCAGGACGTACTGGCACACCGAATCCTGACCAAAGGCGGCGTGGCAGCGGAGCAGGTGCTGGACGAGGTGCTGCATCAGGTACCGGCTCCCATGCCGGACAGACGGTGAACGCGATGCGGACACTGAAAATTCTCTATCTGCTGCTTGCCGGCGTTTGTTATTTGTTCTTTTGTCTGTATCTGCCCCAGTTCTCGGCGTATTTGCTGCTGTGTATCCTGCTTTTGCCGGCGTTGCTTTTCTTTGTGGCACATTACAGCGGGGCAAAGTTACAGGCAGAACTGGTGCCGCCGAAGCCGCATGCACATATCGGCGAGCCGTTTTCCTGCTGTGTGCGGCTGAAAAATCCCACGATATTTCCTATCAGCACTGTGATTTTCCGCATACATCTGGAAAATGAAACGCTGACAGAACTGGACGATGTTGAATTTCACGAAGCAGTTCCGCCGCGGCAGACTGTCTGTATCCATGTGCCGGTCACGCCGGAGCATGCCGGTGCAGTTCACGTTACCCTGCAATCGGTTCAGGTGCTGGACACCCTGCTGCTGTTCTCTCACCGCAAGCGGTTTTCCGCCGCCTTTTCTGTGACTGCCCTGCCGGAAGTGCCACAGCCGCCGGCAAGTACATCTCCACTGCAAGCCGGCGAAGATGCAGTGATGCAGCCCACCACGGAGCCGGAGGAATTTCTGGGTGTACGGGAATACCGCAGCGGCGACCGCATGCGTGCCATTCACTGGAAACTGAGCAGCCGCTTTCCGGAACCGGTGGTGCGGGAGTACGGCATTCCTGCACGCACGCCGGTGACGGTGGCATTTCTCTATGCTGTGCAGGCAGATAACCCGCAGGAACGCGGGCAGGAACTGGACGCTATGCTGGAAGCGTTGCAGGCGTGTGCTGCCTTTTTCTGTGCCAACCAAGATGGTGTGACGGTGGTGTTCTGCCGTTCTGACTGGCACCGGAGCGAAACCATTACAGAGGAACAGTCCCTGCTGCCGCTGTTGGAAAATCTGCTGGAAACACCGCCGGAAGCCGATGCTGCCGCCTGCCTTTCCCACTGGGAGAGCCTTGGAGAAACGGCAGCGTTCTGTGTGACAGATACGGTTCTGGAAAATCCGCCGTTTCAGAAAGTGTTTACTGCGAAAGCTGCCGGCTCGGACAAACACGTTTCCATTGCCGGCAACGGGGCAGAAATCGTCTATCGGACACTGACAGATTCCGAGGGAGGTGCAGCATGAAAAAGACACACGTCCCCTGTTCTCTGAAAATCGAGGAAGAAGCGGTACGATATGATCTGGACAACCCGACCAAGCGGAACACGGCGAAGCTGCTGCAATTGTTCCTGACAGCACTGGGGTATTTCGGCTCTGTGCTGGTCATCTGCGACCTCTACGGGACAAACATTCGAAAAGGAATCTTTCTGCCGCTGGCGATCGGCGGTTTCCTGCTGGCTTCCCTGCTCCAGTTTTTGCCGAAGCACAGCGGAAAGCTGACACTGGGTTTTGTTCTGGTGCTTCTGGGCATGTCTGCCCTGTTTTCCAAACAGATCGTACTGGGTTTTCATGCCATTTTCAATGTGGTCTACCAGACGGCTCACAATACAAATATCGCATATTTTCAGATTGCCAAAGGGGCAAACATCACTTTTGCGGCAACGCTGACCGGCACACTTGTGGCGGAACTGCTGGCATTTCTCTTTGCCTTCTTCACCATTCGAAAGCCGCATTTCACACTGCCTACCGCAGTTTCTTTCCTGCTTGCAGAGCCGGGGCTGTATCTGGGAATCCCTGTCAGCGTTCCGGCAATGGGACTGCTTCTGGCATACTGGGGCGGCATGCTGGCACTGCGGTTTCCGGCACTGTGGGGACGGGAGAAGATCCGCTGCACACAGCGTACCTCCGCAATCGGCGGTTCTCTCACAGCATTGCTGATTCTGCTGGTATACGGAACAGTTTCCCTGACCGGCACATGGCAGGGGTACAGCCGTCCGGAATCGGACAAGCTGCGGCGGCAGGAGATCAGTGAAAGTCTGGCGGATTTCGACATTCAGAATCTGCCCCAGAGCATTCGCAAGATCGCTGCGGCAATCGGCATGGGCAACAACCAGACTGTCACCCTCGGAAACACTGCCAAGCAGCGGATATACGACCGGACAGATCTGAAGCTGACGCTGGACGATCTGCCGGAAAGCACCATGTATCTGAAAAGCTATACCGGCAGCACCTATGGAAAAAACTGCTGGGACACACTGGCTTCAGATACAGAGGCGGTCAACAGCGATATGGTCTTTCCGATACTGGAAAGCTACGACTGCAACCCGCAGAATTTTCCGTTTTTGTTTCAGCAGACCAGTGAGCCGGATTCCGGTACGTATCACTGCACCATTACCCCGCAGCGGCGGGACGGCAGATATTATCAGCCCTATGCGGCATTTTCGTCTGATGTTTCCTATCTGGAAGATGTCGATTTTCGTCCGAAAAACCGCGACAGCTACGACTGGACAGCGGCACAGCTTCCGCCGGAGATCTTGTCGGTGCTCTCACAGCAGGAACCGACTTCGATTTCGTTTAATTCCTCGTGGAGCAATGATGCGGTACGGTCTTTCATGGATATTCTGCATGTGCCCAGCAACGGCTCTGATGTGACGATCTCCACGCGGTTTTCGGCAAATCAAATTGCAACAGCTCCTGACGGTGTGCAGGGAAAAGTAATTCCGGCGGCGTTTCTGGAATCTGTCGCCTACCGTGATTTTGCCGCAGATGTGTATACAAGGCTGCCGGAAAGCGAAGCCCTAGATGCGGTATATGCCGCTATGCCGGAATCGCTGCAAAACGCTCACCCGCAGACCACCCAGGAACGCTATGCGGCACTATGTGAGATTCGGGCGTGGCTCTCGGAGCAGGCGGAGTACGACCTTACTCCCGGAAAAACGCCGCGAAACCGCGACTATGTCAACTTCTTCCTGCTGGAAAATCACAAGGGTTACTGCATGCACTTCGCCACCGCCGGCACCATTCTGGCACGGCACCTAGGAATTCCCGCACGCTATTGCGAAGGGTATCTGGTGGACAGCGAAGTCCTGAACAGTGCTTCTATCCGTGACGGGCGTTATGTCGTCAACGTCCCCAACAAAAAGGCTCACGCTTGGTGTGAGTTTTACGTTGACGGCTACGGTTGGCTGCCCTTTGAGATGACTCCCGGCTACACCGCAGAGCTGCAGCCGGACAGCGACACAGAGGAAGTACCGTCGGAGCCCTCCACGGAAACCACTGTCGATACTACGCCGGAAAACAACACCTCTGCAACGCCGGAGGAGATGACCAGTGCCACACTGACCTCTACCGAAATTTCCGGCAGCATGGCGGCTCCGAAAGACAACCCCATTGCCGGCAGCAAACCCGCCGACAGTTCGATACCCGGCTTCGCTGCGGTTGCAGTGCGGCTGCTGATCTGGGCGATCTGCATCGGGCTTTTCATTGGGGCAGCGGTTTTGCTGCGGCTGCTCCATGTCCGATACCGGCAGAATGTCTTTCTGGATACCCGTCACCCACGGCAGGCAGTTCATGCCATGTACCGCTATCTGTTCCGGCTCCTGCGTTGGACAGGACTGCGGTTCCGGCAGGAGCCGCTGCTGGAATTCTGCGAAAAGGCAGTGCAGCATCTCCGGCAGCAGAAACTGCCTGCAACAGCTCCGGAACAGATCATTCCCATGATTCTGGCAATGGAATTCGGGAAACAGGATCCGGAAAAGGCAGAACAGCGACAAGCTGCCGCAGAGGCTTCTGCTCTGGCAGATGCCATTTTCAAACGATGCAATCCGCTGAAGCGGTTTTGTATGAAATATTTACTGCATCTGATCTGAGGCAATACCGCACAAAGATTGTGCGACAGATGCGTCGTCAAATTTTTCGTCA
>OGPJ01002364.1_pt1 | contig 12131 bp, 10 predicted proteins | sample 1552831 | NCBI WGS metagenome assembly OGPJ01 (sample SAMEA2579914, study PRJEB22360) | human gut metagenome | biome: human gut; feature: human-associated habitat; material: faeces | place: Denmark | collected 2008/2010
ACCGTCCGCCGAGCGAGGCGTACAGCCTGATCGTGCAATGCACACTTGGCTGCAGCCACAACAAATGTGCATTCTGCAATATGTACAAGGATAAGAAGTTTTCCATCCGTCCGGTGGAGGAGGTCCTGCGCGACCTCGCCGAGGCGCGCAGCTACGAGCGGCGCATCGAGCGCATCTTTCTCGCCGACGGCGACGCGCTGATCCTGCCGATGGACTATCTTCTGACCGTTCTCGACTATATCAGCGACCATTTCCCTACCTGCAAGCGCGTTGCGGCTTACGCAACGACCAAGGCCATCATGCGCAAGACGGACGACGAGCTGCGTACGCTGCGCGAGCACGGCCTCGGCCTCAAGGAGATCCAGAAAACCATCGCCACTATCGATCCGCTGCCTGGCGCAAAGGAATTCTTGGACAAGCTGCGCGACTGCGGTCAGGTCATCGTGATCTCCGACACCTTCACGCAATTCGCCAAGCCGCTCATGGAGAAGCTCGGCATGCCCACGCTGTTCTGCAACGAGCTCGTGGTTGCGCCTGATGGAGAGATCACCGGGTTCAAGATGCGTTGCGACCAGTCGAAGCTCACCACTGTGAAAGCGCTGCAGAGCTGCGGGTTCGACACCATCGCCGTGGGGGATAGCCATAACGACCTGGGCATGATCCGCGCGAGCAAGGATGGCTTCTTGTTCCGCAGCACCGACGCGATCATCGCCGAGAACCCGGACCTACAGGCGTTCGAAGAGTTTGACGATCTGCTGGCAGCGATCAAAGGCGCACTAGAGGCGTAATTCTCTCAGCCTTCAAGAAGTCGATCTTTACCGATCTTCACGCATGATATCTGGTTGCCTTCGCAGCCCTTCTTTATGACGAGATACCCAGTGTCTCGTCATTTGTTTTGATGAGACAGGCGGAACCTTATCATCCATATGATGAGATTTTCCTCGTAACCCATTGACCTCGCAGTAGGTGCGAGGTTTACACTTCCGTTTAAGGATGTGATGAAATGGCTGGTTACCGAAGAATCAAGAACGCTGTTGCAGCCGAAAATGGCGAGACAAGCATCATCGTCGGGCGAGAGGGACTGAAGGTTCCTTCGGCGGTTGCGAACCTTGCAGCTGGGCCGAGCGCGAAGTGCGCGGATGACCATAACGCCAGGCTGGCCCCCAATAAAGAGGAGAAGCTCACAGCTGGGCAGGTCACGAAGCTGACCGGCGTACCTGCATCGAAGCTGCGTTATTACGAAGAGATGGGCTTGCTCACGCCTGAATGCACCGGCAAAGGTGTGTCGAACAATCGCAGGCTCTATGGGGTTCAAGACCTCGAGCGGCTCCAGGCGGCCTTAACGCTTGCTGAATATGAATTCGGTCTGAGCGAGATCAAGCAGATCCTTGATGATGAGAGCGTTGATCTCTACGGAGCGATCGCGCGCAAACTTGAAGAGCTGAAGTGCAAGGAAGCTCGGTTGCGAGCACTCATCCTGTTCACGAAGTTCGTCGACATGACCGATGATGCCGATCTGATCGAGGGGCTGGCATGCGGGCCTGCTAGCCTCGATAGCTTCGCCGATCTCGCGCGGACATTGCCCGGCTACGAGCAAGCTATGCAGCGCCTTGATGCGTACAGCGAAGAAGAGGCTGCACTCGCGCTCAAGCGTGTGGCTGCGGTGATCGATGCGCTCGTGCTGCTTGATGAAGTTAAGGGGTTCGCAGGCGTTGAGGCGGCGATGGATGCGTTCTTCGGTTGGTGGAGCGAGTTCGTTGTGCCTGCCGAAGAACTTGGCTACCTGGGATTTTGGGCGATCTTCGAGGACCAGAGCCTCGTTGCGGAATATGTCGAGACCATCGGTGCCGCGGGCGATGCCGCAACGCTGCAGATGCTCGCGTTCTTCGTTGTGTTGGCGCGTTTCATGAAAGCGAGCGATGCGCTGATCTGCGAGATCGCGCAACTGGTCGATAGCGACGTTGTTGCCGCGATCGACCTGGCGTACGACCTGATCGCAGCTGCGGGGATCGCCTGGCTTGGTACGGAAGGGGCGCGCGAGGTGCCGAGCGATACACTTGCGGCGCTGTGCTTCTCGCTGCTCGTTTTTGCCGACCGAGCCCTTGAAGACGAGTGGCTTCGTGCGTACCTCGGGCTTGAGGGAGCAATCTCGTGCGATAGCGAATCTCTTGCGAGCACGCTCAGGGTGATCGATGTGATGTGCAGCGAATGACGGGTGGTGCGAGGGCGCATGCGCAGCACGATCGGAAAGGTTGGGAGCAGCTAGAACACTAGCTAGAACGTAAGGAGATCGCGCACTTGAGTGCCGAGCGCATCGGCGATGCGCGCGAGGTCATCGATGCCAACGCCCACGTGGCCCTTCTCGATGCGCCAAATGTGCGACTTGCTGGAGCCGACCATCTTGGCAAGGCGGTCTTGCGAAAGCCCCTGACTTTCCCTTCGCTGCCTGATCGCTTCTCCGAGCGCGCGTCTTTTCTGGTCGATGTCCATGCCTACAGGATATGTGCTAGACTATCCGCGGTGGCTTCATATATGGTGCCATTCATTCGAGAATACACAGATGGGAAAAGGGTTTACAAGATGACGAAAATCAATCTTCAGCCCAATGAGGCGATCATTCTTCGCGATTCAGAGATGAAGCATGATCGCGGTGGAAGATTCGACTCAGAGCTTGATGAGCTCGTTCTCACCAACCAAGCCTTGATCGTTGTTCACAAAAGCATCTTTGGAAACGTTAAAGACATTCAGCGATACGCGCTTGACCAGGTAACCATTGCAAACAATTCGCCCCAGGTCGTTATTGGCATGTCTCAAAACAATGAGCGGCAGCTTCATGTGTATTTTCGTCATGGAATCGAGGCCTTTACGCTCGGCGATGCTGATGAAGACTCTGATGCTGGCATCCTTGAGTTTTTGCTCACTCCCATGGCCGATAAGGAAAATCGCAATCTCCACAACTGGCGAAGTGCTATATCGCAAGCAGTTCTTGCGCTTCCACATAATACGCAAACTGGAGTATCGCAAGCGCAACAAACACCCGCACCAGTTCAGGCTCCTGCCTCGTCAACAGCTCCAACTCCAACGCCAACAGCCGCTCCCGCCCCTGCCGTAGTTGCTTCAGCACCTACCACCCATACCACGAAAAAGTGCATCGGCTGCATGGCTCCTCTTTCGGGTATTCAAGGGCAAAAGGTGACTTGCAAATATTGCGACACTGAACAGGCTCTTTAGGAAGGTGACCCATGGGAATTCTTAAAGCAGTTACGGATTCTGTTAGCGGCACCTTAGCCGACCAATGGAAAGACATCTATACCGCGCGTCCCTTCAATGAGCATGACGCTATCGTTCCTGGAACACTCAAGAATACCAACCGAGGACGAGGCGCAAATCTTTACGGCTCCGATGGCGTCATTACGAATGGTTCACGCATTTTCATACCTGAAAATACCGCTGCCTATGTGTTCAGCCAAGCTGGCATCGAAACCATCGTTACTGAATCAGGAAATTATGTTTACGAAAGTGGCGAAGAGAGCGTTTTTCATGATGGTATTGGGTCGATCATCAACCAGGTAATCGATCGTGTTGCTTATGGCGGCGAGCCTGTTACTGAGAAGCGAATCGCTTTTGTCAACCTACGCGAGATCAGACATATCCCTTTTGGGACTCGTGGACCTCAGGTCTATAACGACCTGTACTATAAGTGCGATCTGGAGGTCTATTCGCACGGACTCTTCTCGATCAAGATCACGGATCCCACTGTTTTTCTTCGCAATTTCGTTCCTGCAAATGTGTTCAATTATTCGTTCGATTATCCCGCTGCTCGCAAACAGATCATTGCAGAGTTCCTCCAGTCGTTCATCGTTGCACTCAATTCGCTCTCAAACACCTATCGAATCTCGCAACTGCCTGCACAAGCGAGCGAAATAGCTAAGCGGGTTGCTGCAGATAATGAAAACGCTGGAAGCTGGCCTGAACGCTACGGATTCAAAGTAGTGAAGGTTGCTATCGAGAACATCGAGTTCTCCGCTGACTCACGCGAGCTGGTTCGCAAGTTCTCCGAACAACGTATGAATATGCAGGCTTACGAAGAGTCATCTCAGCGAGCCTCGAATATTGCCGCTCAACAAAAGATCGCGCAAGGCATTCAGGACAACGGTCTTGGTGATGGTGGCGGGATGCTCTTCGGCATGAATCTTGCGCAGGGGATGACGCCTCGGGGAGAAGGAGTGACAGGCGGATCTGTCCTCCCTCTCGATGAGCAAATCGAAGCAGTGAAGCAGCTCAAGGAGTTGCTTGATGAAGGCATGCTCTCGCAAGAGGAATTCGATGCCAAGAAGAAGGAAATTATGGGGCTTTGATCGGCTCCATTGAGATTAGAAGGAGTTATTTATGAAAGCTTGCAAGACTTGTGGTACAGAAGTACCCGACAACGCAACCAGTTGCCCCACCTGCGGTGGTCCAGTTGGCGATCCTGTTGTCGCTGCTGATGGCACGCAGCCAACGCCTCAGCCCTCCCCCAATGAGCCACCCAAGAAGAAACATACGGGACTTAAAGTTATTGCGATCATCGCAGGAATCATCGTTGCGATCTTCATCATTGCATCGTGCAACAGTGCATGCAGTCAGCAGGCCGATTCCACCAAGGAAGATTGGCCTACCGGACCGCTTGCACAGATGATTCCGAGCATGGACCGGAGATGCGAATGGGTATCTGAGAGTGCAGATCATTTAAGTATTCGTGTAACTAATCGTATTAGCAAGAATGACTACGACAACTACGTTAAAGAATGCAAAGAATGGGGTTATACGCTCGAAACAGAAGAAGATTCTGACAGTTATACAGCATTTAACTCGGAAGGATACGAGATTGAAGTTGATTATTGGGACATTAGTGGAAGCCAAATCGATATCGATCTTTACGCGCCTAAAGCCACTGGTGACCTAGCTTGGCCAACAGTTGGGCTTGCAACTAAGTTACCAAATCCAGAAAAAACGAAAGGAAGCATAGCTGTTGATTCATCAAGTCAGTTCACTGCATATGTCGGCGAAATGAACAAAGCGGCTTACGATGCCTACGTTGCTAAATGTATTGAAAAAGGATTCGATACGGATTACAGCAAAAACGAGAAATCATTTAGCGCAAAGAATAAACAGGGTGATTCTTTGCATTTGGAATATCAAGGCTTCAACACAATGTATGTCTCCATGTATGCAGCAAAAGATGAAAGTTCCTCTTCAAGCGGCTCGTCGAGCTCGTCTTCGGCTTCATCATCAAGCTCAAGCAGCAGCTCAACAAGCCCTAGTGCCGACTTCAAGAAGACCATGGATGACTACGAAAAATTCGTTGACAGCTACATTGCCTTCATGAAGAAATACAACTCTTCGAGCAATCAGGCGAGTCTAGCAGCTGATTACGCGAAATATATCTCTGACTACGCGGATCTAGCAGCAGATATCGAAGCGATCGACGAAGACAGTTTGAGCGCAGCAGACCTCAAATACTATACCGACGTAACGACACGAGTAAGCAAAAAGCTCATTGACGCATCTCTTTAATAACGTACTGTCATAAGCATCTAGAAACCAGAAAGGGGCAATAGTAGGAGACAGTAAGTCTTTACCATCTCCATCTTGAAGACAACCAAACATGAAAAAGGCAGGATCGACATTAACCTTGGATGCGGGTATGTGATCCTGTCCTTTTTGAGGCTTATTGGCTTTGTTTATTGTTACACCTTTCATCTTCAAGCAAACAAACTGTAGTACTAGAGCAGATCGAGCATTGCAGAAAAGCTAGCAAGAAACTTCAACGAATTCGTCTTTTTGGACTAAAGCAAGCTTTGCTGTATCCATTATTTCGCTAACGAAGTCCTTTTTTTGTATCCCAAATTGAGACAATAGCTCTTTATCCTTCTTGAAAAACTTATAAAGAAGTTTCGTATCTTTATCTTCAAGATCAATATGATGCAAAAGATTGCATAAGTAGATAATGGCTGCCCTAGTTCCGTCAGCAAACTTAGTTTTATTCTCTCGCTCATACTCATCGAGATCTTCTTCTGTATACTTCGGCTGGATACCATGTATCGGATTAACAAGAAGCTGCGTGGATGCCCTCATGAGATTCACATATAAGCCAAGCTCATATTTTTGCGATTCAGACATAGCAGAATAGTCAGTCCCAAAAGTCGCTATTTTATCAGCCGCTTCCCTAATGAGTATGGTTTCGTGTTCGATGCGAGAAATGCGCTCATTAAGCTCCACAATTGCAAGTCTGTAATCCATTTCAGATCGTTTACTGATTCGAATAAACACTTTCTCTAAGCGTTCTTTATCAGTTTTTTGCTTATAAAACGCAATTCCGCTCCCGAGGAGCGCTATGCCAGCAATAGCCCAGCCTATTGGACCCGCTAGCTCAAGAAGCGCCTCACCAGCTGCAATTCCACCGCCTCCAGCAGCAAGTGCCCCTCCTCCCAACCATGCTAAAGCGGCATTCGATGCCGCTGCACCGCTCAATGCAGATATTGCTGTACCTGTTGATGCAACGCCAAACGCAGTCGCAACGCCCATTGCAGCAGTAGGACCCATGGCAGCCACAGCAACTCCAGCACCAGCACCTATAGCGCCTTTACCCACCTGCCTTAGTTTTGCCTCCTCATAATCTAATTCGATCTTTTCGGCGTAGTTTTTCCAGTTCATCCTAACTTTCTTGAGCTTCTCATATTCAATACGATTTCCTTCAGGAACGTTTCTAATTTTGTCAAACGAATCTTGCATTAATCCCAAACTCTCATAAAGGCGAAACGAACTTTCACCCAGGTCTTCGATTTTTTCGTTCACAACCTTTCGTGCAGATTCTGTTTGCTTGCAGGCCTTTTCAAGCTCTGATTCTTTTTTCTTCATTGCTGATCTCCAGAAAAAAAGTTGTCAATGTCTTCTATCGTCTTCAGAATGCTATCCTCTTCGACTTCTCGCAGCCTTGCAAAATTTGAAGATTGCTCAAATGCTTCTATGTACATGTTGCTGCGTTCAAAATTGCCGATAAAGCAGATGAGCTTTTTGTCATCATAAATGCTAGCTAGAGTATGAAGACCTCTGAGGTACTCGTTAACAATGCTCTTTTCTCTTAATGCAGGCTCAACGTTAGACTTAGCTTCGCAGGCAGACACTGAGCGCTTTGCCTCCCCGTACAGAGATATACCGAATCTACCGATTCCCACGATATTTAGACGAAGGAAGAATTCACAAGCATTGAAGGCTCCTCCTCCAACTGCAAATGAGCGTATCAAAGCATCACTAACGTCAAGCATGCAAAAAGTTCCATGCGCTACGGTGAGCATCCTTTTTATTGTTGAATTATTGAACGGCTCGCACTCTAGCCAGAATTTGTCAAAGGAAATCTCGTTCTTGCCTGTTGAGCGAAGATATCTAATCAAGCGTCTGAGTACATACAGCAATCTGACGATAGCTTCGTTAACAAGGATAGGAATGGTTTGGGTGACAAGATATCTCGCATCAAAGCCTTGTTTATAAACCCTAAGAGCAAGCTCACATATATACTGATCAAAGCTCGATACTGGAAGATTAAGAACGCGCTTTATAGCAATAATGTCGTTTGTCCAGGCGAACAAAGGTGATGGTATTCCCATACCTCTCCCTTTGCTTCCAGATGAACCTGATACATCGGAAATCAGATGCCCTAGCCAATTGACAAACCCACAAAACACTTTTGCTGGGATACTTTTTCCTTGCAATTTAAACGAGCTAACAGCATCGTGCAATACGATGAGTTCACCCTCAGATACAAAATGCGATTGGTTAGTAAATTGATCAAGTATCGAAAAGAAAAGTCCTAGCAAGGTCGGATTATGTCCAAGAGATTTGAAATGGTGGCTAGAAGGATTGAGATCTAGGATCTCTTTAATTGCAGCTCCTCCAATTTGGTCATAGGGTATCTCAAATTTCTTCTCAAGACATCTCAAGGCGGATGATAGACTTTCGCCATCCCAACCGCATTGTTTTGCAAAGTCCTTCACCCTGTTTGCCACCCATTCATCGCTAAAATCACCAAGCGATGATTCACCAGGTCTTCCCACAAGAAAGATATCGATTATCCCACAGAGTGCACCGGAGCTTGCCGCCAAGGCGTAATCAAGTTTGTCACAATCGGGCTTAATTTGATTGATGGAGTCTAAGGTTTCCTCAAGATTTGCAAGCTCAACTTCCGCTGATGATATAGCATCAACTATAGACGCGGAAAAGCTGTATTGGCTCTCCAGGTCATCCATTTCCAAAATTACTTTCTTGTGTTCACGCGTCAATCCCGCACCCTCCCATGCGTTATAAAACTATTATGAAAACGTGATTTCATATCGCAATCGAAGCAGCCTGTTTATATTGGCAGATGCGGGCAAGGGCGTAATCTAGGATGCATGGGGCGAACGCCTCGATCTGATTGCGAATGTCCTCGATCTTTGGCTGCCTGCCAAATATACCTTCGATGAACAACCCCTCGCCATAGTAAACATTCGCAACCACTATTATGATCTTGTCCATCATGAGTTCTCCCCACGCTCAAACTCCTTTGAAAGATCGGCGAACGCGCGAACAAGACCGTGCTTTGTTTCCAGGCTGAGATCACCCGAATAAACCACTTCGCGCGCACTCACAGGAATCCCCAATTCATCACCCAGTTTATCGAGAGTCGAAAAGCTTTTTGGATCATACGTTGATGATGCTTTCACTTCAACCGCACGCTGAATCGTACCAGCTTTGTCGACGATCAGGTCTATCTCCCGACCAGCAGAATCCCGCCAGAAGTAGAAGTCGGGGACTTTGCCTTGCGACAACGCTTCTTTCGTGAATTCGCAGACCACTGCATTTTCAAAGAGCGCCCCACGATAACTGCTCATTATCAAATCTTCTGCCGTGTCGATACCGAGCAACGAGCAAGCCAATCCCGTATCCTCAAAATATAGTTTCGGCGTTTTGATGAGTCGCTTGCCATAATTATGGTGATAAGGACGTAACAAGCGAATGATGAAGCTTTGCTCCAAAAGTGCGAGCCAATCTTTCGCGGTGCGCATATTGATTCCGCAATCTGCGGCAAGAGACTGTATGTTTACCAGATTTCCAATTCGCGTTGCACAAAGCATTACAAAACGATTGAACTCAGGAATCTTCACCACGCCCAATTCGCTGCGAACATCGCGATCGATGTAGGTCTGAATGTAGTTTGAGTAGTATTCTGCGGGTGCCATATCGATATCATAGAGACGCGGATAACCTCCTCGAACCACCCATGCTTCAACTGATTCAGGTTGCCTACCTGCAGCTTTCACCTCGCAATATGAAAGCGGGGGGAGATGTCTGATCGCTACACGTCCTGCGAGCGATTGCGAAATGGCATCCATCAAAAGAAAATTCTGCGAGCCAGACAAGATATACTGCCCCACTGCGCCTGTTTCATCGACTTGTCCCTGAAGGTAGGAAAAGAGTTCTGGTACACGCTGAACCTCATCGAATATAACGTGGTTCGCATGAAGTGACAGAAACGCACGAGGATCATCCTGAGCAAAAGCACGAACGTCTGGATCTTCCAACAACACATAGGAATAGTCAGGAAACTCGTTCCTCAATAACGTAGTCTTCCCGCTCTGGCGAGGACCCGTTAGAGAAACGATAGGAAACTGGGTAAGACTTCTTTTAAGAGAAGTGGTTATCTGGCGCGGGATCATGATCGTTCCTTATCTAGCGATTCGTATAGTTGCCTCGAGCGACATTTCATCAAGATGAGATTGATTATGGAGGAGCCTGTTATATTTCCTGTTCACCATACTAGACTACCAGATTATCCAAGTACTGACTACAAGATTATCCAGGGTTCCACTACAAAGATATCCAGATACTGACTACACAATTTGCCTGAGAACAACAGGTGACAATCTGCCCAGCCGTCGTCATCTTTCTTCATCTTTTGGCGAGATGACAAACTACCCGGACATTGTCACCTTGTCTCAAACTTTTCGACATCCCTTGCTCTTTACCAAGGTGACAAAAGACCAGGTAGCTTTGTCATCTGCGCAGGCCTCTCGAAAAAGCTCGCAAGTGTGCTAGCTCTTATCCTTCTGAAGCTTCTTCATAATGAAGAGAATCACCACTGCTGCAACAAGCGCAAGCCCGATCGGGAAGAGCATAGCCAGCCATTCCGGCACTGCCGGGAAATACGGCGTGGTGTTCGCGAACGTTAGGTCCCAATCAAGATAGCGTCCTGTTGAGATCGGATACGGGCCCGTGGTGAAATCGGTTCCCGAAAGCTGCAAGTAGAGCGAAGGTGCATTGTAAGCCGGGAAGAGCAGCATCAAACGGTGCGCGAAGATGCCTACGATAACCAGGATCGATGCGATGAGCGCAGGCTTCTTCTGTCCACGGTTCTTCGGCAAGAAGAGCATGATCATCGCAATGAACGGCAGGATAAGCTCTACCAGATACAACAGAATGTTCGAGCCAACTGCTGCCAGGATGCCAGCAGATTCTGGGGTGCCTTCGAAGAACATCAGGCACAGATCGATAAGCGCGAGCACCAGGTGAACCGCAATCGCAATAGCGCAAATGCGCCCAAGCCAAGCGAGCGCCTTCGACGAAGCACCCTTCACGCAAGCTATCAGCAGAATGAGCGCGAAACCGCTCACGAACGCGACCGCCAAGAAATCAACGGGCATGATCGGCGTTGCCCACCAGCCATGCGCGGTTTGCGTGGAGAAAAGCAGCCCTTCGACGATCTGAAGCGCAAGTGCCGCAAGCCCAGCAAGCACTGCCCACACCTTCACGGAACGCGCATCGCGCGCGATCATGACCAGCTGCACGATCGAGAGCACGATGAACGTACACATGGCGATCATGTCCCAAGCCAGAGGAGAGCGCGGGTTCATACCAACGATCATGGCAAGCGCATTGCGAATCGCACCCAGATCGGCCAGGATCGCAACGCCAGCAGCGCATACACAAGCAAGTCCGCATGCACCCGCGATACGTGCCAATGGCTTAAGCTCCTCTTTCCCCGAAAGGATGATCGCACTCGCAACGAACTGCGAACCTGCGCCGAAGCCTACCAAAAAGGCAAAAACGGCGATCATAAGGCCCCAAAGGAATACGTTGGTCATGTTCGATCCAGCTAGCAAGCCACCGGTCAATTGCACGATCCAGGCGATGAGACCCACCACCAGAAGGACTATTCCGACAAGGGCAATCTTACGTGTTGATCTTTCCATGATCAGCCCTCCTTACGCTGTTCTTGAGAGATGGGGTCGACCTGTGTGACCTCATGCGAGACCACATAATAGACGTTAGGATGCGTCTTATACCGATCGCCCAGCGTGATGGTCTCCTTGCCTTCGAGATACTTTCTGATCTCGGAGTTCGGATCATCCATATCGCCGAAGATACGCGCATTGCCAGGACAAGCACTACAGCAGGCAGGTGGGATCCCTTGCGAAACGTTCTGCGCGCAAAACGTGCACTTTTCCATCACGCCTTCGGGGCGGTGCGGGGTGTATACCAGATGATCGCCATCGTAGTAATCCTTTGGATAGCCGTAGTCGTACGTGGTGTTATCCAACCCGACCATTTCTGCTGGCTTTCCCCAGTTGAACTGACGCACCCCATAGGGGCATGCGCTTGCGCACGTGCGGCAACCGATGCAACGGTCGTAATCCACCAGCACCGTGCCCGTGTCGGGGTCGATATAGGTTGCACCCGTGGGGCAAACGGTCTCACACGGTGCATCGCTACAATGCTGGCAGCTGATCGGGACGAATTCCATTCTCAGCTGGTCGTTCACTTCGACTGCCACATCATATTCAGGCGTACCGCTGGTGAACACGCGATTCCACCAGATGCCTTGGGGTTGCGAATTGTAGTTCTTGCATACGACCGCGCACGTGCGACAGCCGATGCAGCGACTCAAATCGATAGCCATTGCGTATCTCATCGTTTACGCCCCCTTTCCGTATTCGATGCCCGAGCCATCCTTCACGTTGCCATCAAGCGTGCTCTTGCCTGCGTTCGGACGGCCCGCAATGGCAACTTTAATCTTATGTTTGAAATCCTCTTCCTCATCGATTTCCTTTTCGGTC
>OGPJ01002366.1_pt1 | contig 12128 bp, 9 predicted proteins | sample 1552831 | NCBI WGS metagenome assembly OGPJ01 (sample SAMEA2579914, study PRJEB22360) | human gut metagenome | biome: human gut; feature: human-associated habitat; material: faeces | place: Denmark | collected 2008/2010
CGTGCAGGTCGCTCATAAAATGTTCGGTGCCCTTGGGCAGCTTGAGCAGGGCCTGGGTGCTGATGATCTCACTGGCGGCGGCCGCCTGTGAAGGGTAATCCCGTGCCAGCAGGGAGAGATATTTCAAATGATCCCGGATCTCCTCGTTTTCGGTGCGCATGATATCCTCCGTCTGATATGTAGTATTTTTGCATGATATATAATATTCTATCATAGTATACCACATTCCATGTCATAAATGGTATAATAAACAAGAGTAATTCTGTCAAATCTTTTGCAAAGGACTTGGATATTATGCCCAAAACCATTTCTGTTGCCGTGCCGGAAGCCTGCACTCTCTGCCCCCGGCAGTGCAAAGCCGACCGGGCCGCCGGGCAGACGGGATTCTGCGGGGCGGGCCGCACCCTGAAAGCGGCCCGCGCGGCCCTGCACTTCTGGGAGGAGCCCTGCATCAGCGGCACCCGGGGCAGCGGCACGGTGTTTTTCTCCGGCTGCACCCTCAAGTGCTGCTTCTGCCAGAACTACCCCATCAGCGCCGAGGGGCTGGGCAGGGAGATCACCGTAGAGCGCCTGGCCGAGATCTTTCTGGACCTGCAGGCGCAGGGAGCCCACAACATCAACCTTGTCACGCCTGGGCAGTGGCGGCCCTGGATCATCGCCGCCCTCGACCTGGCCCGGGCGCAGGGGCTGCATCTGCCCATCGTCTGCAACACCGGCGGATACGAGACCGTGGAGAGCGTGCACGCCTGGCGCGGCTTCATCGACATCTGGCTGGCCGACCTGAAATATGTTTCCCCTGCCCTTTCGGCAGAGCTTTCCGCCGCGCCGGATTATTTTGCACAGGCCAGGCCCGCCATTGAAGCCATGATGGCTCAGGCCGGGCACCCTGTTTTTGACAGCGAGGGCATCCTGCAGCGGGGCGTGATCCTGCGCCACCTTGCCCTGCCTGGCCATGTGGACGACAGCTTTGCCGTGCTCGATCAGATGGCGGCTTGGAACAAGGCCGACCCCGGGTGCTTCCTGCCCAGCGTGATGAGCCAGTACACCCCCTTCTATCAGGCGGCAGACCACGGCATCGGGCGGCGCATCACCACCTACGAATACCGCCGGGTGGTCAACTACGCTATGGATCTGGGCCTCAGCTCTGGCTATATGCAGCAGAAGAGCAGTGCAAAGGAAGAGTATACGCCCAGCTTTGACCTGACAGGGGTGTGAACCCCACCGTCATCCCGCAGGTGACTGAGGGGTTCTTTCGTCAAAACAACCAAAATTTCTTTTTCTTTTTCTCTCGGCCGAAACAGCATTTGCTTGCTATCCGGTGCGCAGTGCGGTATAATGGATACAACAATGTGTTCTCACATGAAATGGATCCCAGAAACGACTTTTTAGGAGGAGCGTTATGGAACACTACAATCCCATCCTCGGCAGCGAGCCCAACGGCCAGAAATTTATCACCTGCGGCGAGATCATGCTCCGTCTGACCCCGCCGAACTACGAAAAGATCCGCATGGCATCCAGCTTTGAAGCCAGCTACGGCGGCAGCGAGGCCAACATTGCACTGGCCCTGGCCAACCTGGGTGTGGACAGCACCTTCTTCAGCGTAGTGCCCAACAACAGCCTGGGCAAGAGCGCGGTGCGCTGGCTGCGCTCCAACGATGTGCATTGCACCCCCATGATCCTGACCGAGCCCAACGAGACCCCCTCCAACCGGCTGGGTACTTATTATCTGGAGACCGGCTACGGCATCCGCGCTTCCAAGGTCATCTACGACCGCAAGCACAGTGCCATTACTGAGTATGACTTCTCTCAGGTCGATCTGGACGCTCTGCTGGACGGCTACGACTGGCTGCACCTGAGCGGCATTACCCCGGCACTGGGCCCCAACTGCCGCGGCCTCATCATCGATATGCTCAAGGTGGCCAAAAAGAAGGGCCTGACTGTCAGCTTTGACGGCAACTTCCGCTCTACCCTGTGGAGCTGGGAGGAAGCCCGCGATTTCTGCACCGAGTGCCTGCCTTACGTTGACGTTTTGCTGGGCATTGAGCCCTACCACCTGTGGAAGGACGACAACGATCACAGCAAGGGCGACTGGAAGGACGGCGTACCCCTGCAGCCCAGCTATGAGCAGCAGGACGAGATCTTCCAGCATTTCATTGCCCGCTATCCCAACCTCAAGTGCATTGCCCGCCATGTGCGCTATGCCCACAGCGGCAGCGAAAACAGCCTCAAGGCCTTTATGTGGTACGACGGCCACACCTTTGAGAGCAAGCTCTACACCTTTAATATTCTGGACCGCGTGGGCGGCGGCGATGCCTTTGCCAGCGGCTTGATCTACGCCATGCTCCACGACTACCGCGCCATGGACATGATCAACTTTGCCGTGGCAAGCAGCGCCATCAAGCACACCATCCACGGCGATGCCAACATCACCGATGATGTCAGCTCCATCCGCAACCTGATGAACATGAACTACGACATCAAGCGGTAACATTCCTTTATACGCAAAGATCCCCTCCGGTACGCGCACACCGGAGGGGATCTTCTTATTATGCTTCAATCTTACAGAAACACATCCAGCATCTTTTCCAGCGGGGTGCGGGTGTCAAGCTCCAACCCGGCTTTCTGTTTCAGCATCAGGATGCGGCGGACGCTCTCGTTGAGGCGTTCCTCGCTGATGGTTCCATTCTGCACAGCCTCCAGTACACCGTCAAAGGCTTCCGGCAGGTCGGGCGGCATCAGCAGAAGATCTGCCCCGGCGTTCAACGCCGCTACAGCCGCTTCTGCTGCAGAATAGTGGTCACGAATGGCTTGCATGGACAGCGAATCGGTGCAGATGACCCCAGTAAAGCCCAGCTCCCCCCGCAGACGCTCGGTCAGCATAGTGTAGGAGAGCGACGCAGGCAGGCCATCCTGCGTTGCATTGGGGGTAGTGATGTGGGCGGTCATTACTACGTCGGCCCCAGCTGCGATTCCAGCCGCAAAAGGCTTCAGCTCCGTCTCCCGCATCTCTGCCCAAGTCTTGGTGCTGCTGGCCGTGCCGTAGTGGCTGTCCTCTGCGGTATCTCCGTGGCCCGGGAAATGCTTGAGTGTGCAGAGTATGCCCGCATCGTGAAACCCTTGTACAGCGGAGGCCACCATCTGTGCCGCCACTGCCGGATCCGACGAAAATGCTCGGTTCCCGATCACGGTATTGGCCGGATTGGTGTTCACATCTGCCACTGGAGCAAAGTCAAGATTCAGGCCGTAGGTTTTGAGGTAGCCTCCGATGATCTGCCCCATGGCACGGGCATTGGCCGGGTCCCCTGTTGTACCTACTGCCTGGGCACTCTGGTATTGGGGCAGATCAAAGCCGGAAGCATTGGCCAACCGGGCCACGCTGCCGCCCTCCTCGTCCACGGCGGTCAACAGACCGGTCCCGGATGCTGCCTGAAAATCTTCCAGAAGCTTTTTCAACTGCTCCGGGCTTTTCACATTCTGCCGAAACACCACAATGCCGCCCACCGGATACTTTTTCAGCCCCTGCCGTTCTGCCCAGGTCAGCCTTGTGCTATCAGGCTGTCCACTGGGGTCCAGTGCCTCGACCCGCACCACGAACAGCTGCCCCACCTTTTCCCGCAGAGACATGGCAGCAAGCCGTTCCTCTACCGGGTCAATCTGGGCTGCTGCCGAAGCCGTTCCCGTCAGCAGCAGAGCCGCAGACAACAGCACAGCAGCTGCCCGCCGGATGATTTTTCGCACGAGAGACACCTCCTCTTTTTCTCAGTGTAGCACACCCTGCAAAGGTGCACAAGATGCAAAGATCCCCTCCGATACTCACACACCGGAGGGGATCTTTCATATCAGAAATGCATCAGGAAAGAATCATGCGGTCGTTGGCGAACTCGCCACCGGACGCGATCTGGAACTTGGCCAGCAGGTCGGAGACATGCAGGTTCTTCTTCTCTTCCCCGGAGACATCATAAATGATGTGGCCCTCGTGCATCATGATCAGGCGGTTGCCGTACTTGATGGCATCCTTCATGTTGTGGGTGATCATCATGGTGGTCAGGTGGTTCTCCTCCACGATCTTGGCCGAGAGGGTCAGCACCTTGAGCGCCGTCTTGGGGTCCAGAGCGGCGGTGTGCTCATCCAGCAGCAGGAGCTTGGGCTTGTTCATGGTAGCCATAAGCAGGGTCAGTGCTTGACGCTGACCGCCGGACAGCAGGCCCACGCGGGCGGTCAGGCGATCCTCCAGGCCCAGGTCCAGGCTCTTGAGCAGTTCACGGTAGCGCTCCCGTTCAGCCTTGGTGATACCGATCCTCAGGCCGCGGCGCTTGCCGCGCCGGGCGGCCAAAGCGAGGTTCTCCTCGATCTGCATGGTGGCGGCGGTGCCGGTCATGGGGTCCTGGAACACGCGGCCGATGTAGGCGGCGCGCTGGTGCTCCCCCAGTTTGGTCACGTCGGTGCCGTCAATGATGATCTTGCCGCTGTCCACAGGCCACACACCGGCCACAGCGTTCAGCATGGTGGATTTGCCCGCGCCGTTGCCGCCGATGACGGTGACAAAATCACCTTCGTTCAATTTCAGGTTCAGACCGTTCAGGGCCGTTTTCTCGTTGACGGTACCGGCGTTGAAGGTCTTGGAAACATTCTGGATCTCAAGCATTTTTTGCATCCTCCTTCTGTGCCTTCTTTGCCGCGGGCTTTGCGAAGTACTTGCTCTTCCAATAGGGCACGGCCAGGAACACGGCCACCACGGAGGCGCTCAGCAGCTTGAGCAGGTTTGCATCAAAGCCGAGGGTCAGTACCAGCTGGATAACGATGTAGTAGATGATGGCACCCAGCGAGACGGACACCAGCTTGAGGGCAAAGTTGTGGAAAATGCGGCTGAACAGGGCTTCGCCGATGATGACAGCGGCCAGACCGATGACGATGGCACCACGGCCCATGCTGACATCAGCAAAGCCCTGATACTGGCTCAGCAGTGCGCCGGACAGGGCCACCAGACCGTTGGAGACAGCCAGACCCAGCACCACATTGAAGCTGGTGTTGATGCCCTGGGCGCGGCTCATGGCGGGGTTGGAACCGGTGGCGCGGATGCCGCAGCCCAGCTCGGTGCCAAAGAACCAATACAGCACACCGATGACCACAGCGCTGACCAGAATGACCATGATGATGGGGTTGTGCAGGGCAAGCTCCTTGACCCAGCGCAGGGAGAGCAGCAGGTCGTACTTGTCCACGTTGATGGACTGGTTGGCCTTGCCCATGATCTTCAGGTTGATGGAGTAGAGGGCCAGCTGGGTCAGAATACCAGCCAGAATGGCCGGGATGCCCATAAAGGTGTGGAGCAGACCGGTGACAAGGCCGGTGGCCAGACCGGCCAGCAGGGCGATGAAAAGCGCTGCCCAGACGTTCATGCCGGAGAGCAGGCACATAACGCAGACCGCGCCGCCGGTGCCAAAGGAACCGTCTACAGTCAGGTCAGCCACATCCAGGATGCGGTAGGTCAGGTACACACCAATGGCCATGATGCCCCAGATGAGGCCCTGCGCACAGGCACCGGGCAAGGCACCGGGCAGGTTGGCAAGTCTTGCAAGAATATCCAAAACGTTTTCCTCCTATAACTACACTTTTTTCTGATACGGGAAAGCGGAGAAGAACAAAAATTCGCTCTTCTCCGCTAATTTTATTGTAAAGTCTCCTCGTTACTGCAGCGTGAACTCTGCGCCCCTATCAGGGGAGCTTTCTGCAAAACAGACTGAGCGCTTGTTATTCCTCAATGGCCTCGTAACCCTCGGGAACGGTCATGCCCAGATCATCGCAGATGGTCTTGTTGTACTTCTTGGTCACGTTGGTGTACTCAACGGGCATGGTGGAGATATCGGCCTCACCGGTCAGGACCTTGGCAGCCATCTCACCGGTGGTGTAGCCCAGATCGTAGTAGCTGATGGACAGAGTCGCCACGCCGCAGCCGGAGCAGATGCCCTCCTCACCGGCGAACACGGGCTTCTTGGCCGGGCGGCAGATGCCGTCAATGATGCCGGTGTTGGCAGCGCAGGTGTTGTCGGTGGGGACATACACTGCGTCGTTCTCGTCGGCAGCCTTCTGGCAGACAGAGGCCAGATCGTTGGAATCAGAGAAAGCGTACTGGGTGGCGGTAACGCCCTTGGCCTCCAGGTACTTCTGGACCTCGTCTACCTGATACTGGCTGTTTGCCTCGGCAGAGCAGTAGAGCAGGCCCACCTTGGTGGCCTCGGGCAGCCACTCGGTGATCATATCCGCCTGCTGATCCAGCGGAGCCAGATCAGAGGTGCCGGAGACATTGCCGCCCACGGTGCCATCGAAATCGGTCAGGCCCAGAGCAACACCGTACTCGGTGACGGAGGTGCCCAGAATGGGGATGCTGTTGGTGGCAGCCTGTGCGGCCTGCAGGGCGGGGGTAGCGTTTGCCATGATCAGGTCAACACCTGCGGAAACAAAGCCGTTGGCGATGGTGGCGCAGGTTGCGGAATCGTTCTGGGCGTTCTGGAAGTCAAAGGTGACATTCTCGCCGAACTGTGCGGTCAGGGCATCCTCAAAGCCCTGGGTGGCGGCATCCAGAGCGGCGTGCTCCACCAGCTGGCAGATGCCAACGGTATACTTCTGGCCGTCGGCCGCTGCGGAAGAAGCCGCAGCAGAGGAAGCGGTGGAAGAAGCAGCCGTGGAGCTGGAGGAACCGCCGCAGGCAGTCAGGGCAGCAGCTGCGCCGCAGACAGCGGCGGCAGACAGGAACGAACGACGAGAAATTTTACGCATGATATTACTCCCTCAATTCTACTTTCGCGGCAGCAGGACACCGCATGAAAGTCAGTATTCAAGCGGCCTATCGCATCGCGCTTCCGCTTTACACTCGTGAAGTATATCACACTTTCCGCTCCAAAACAACCGGGGAACAGCCCGAATTATCAATCAAAGTAATTTTATCTATCACTTTTTTCGATGGTTCTGTGCCGCATCTGCATTCCTTCGAGCTTTTTCAGCTCACCGTCCAGCCAGAGCAGATTTTCTTCCAGCTGGGGGCGGTACTCTTTTGCAAAGTCGTAGCGGTAATACAGCGCCTGCCACAGCTTTTCCTGCATCCGCCGGGCAAACACCGGCTCAAACAGAGCCTCCAGCCGCTCCACGGTATCCTCCAACTCCATGCACACCTGCGCCCAGCGCACATCGGTGGCCTCCCGGGCGGGCACATCGTAACGGGCCAGATAATCCCCCACCCTTGCCGCAATGACCTGCCCGCCGCACTGGGTGGGCTGCAAAAAGTAGGACACCTGCCCGTCCTTCGTGATTTCCTGCGCCAGCGGGTAAAGGGCGCAGACCAGCGGCTCGGCATCGTGGATGGCGCAGTGGTTCCCGGTGAGGAAGGGGCAGTTGCCGCGCTCTTCCTTCAGCGGGGCCAGCCGCAGCACCGGCAGGTGGCTGACCCGCCCGATGCTCCCCCGACAGAACGCCCGGGCCACGGTGCGGGGCGGCAGGCGCAGGCGGGCCGCAATGCGCCACAGGTCAAAGCCCGACAGCACGATATCCTCCCGCCCCCGGCAGCAGCCGCCGCAGCCCGCGCAGGCAAACGAAAACGCCTCGTCCCGGGCAAGCAGGGGCGCGGTGCGGGTAAAATCGGTGCGGCCGCAAAGATCGACCTGTGAATCCTTGAGCATGATGGTTCTCCTGTTCTGTGAATGGTTTTGTTCCATTGTACCACAAAGCCGGGCACAGAAAAAGGGAGCGCATCCGCTCCCCTGTTCAGGACCCCCGGCTCACACGGCGGTAGACCGTTACAGCATCCTCGATGTGGTAGGGCGCGGTGCTGTGGTCTCCCCCTGCCCCGGCCGTGACCAGAATGTATTCCCTGCCCTTCACCTCGGCCAGACTGGCAAGGCAGAGCCCTGCTTCCCCGGTGTAACCGGTCTTACCACCCAGAATCCGGCCACTGTGCAGCTCTGTGCCGTCCAACTGGCTCAACAGGGTGCTGTGCATCGTGAACCCCTGCGGGTGGCAGTTGGTGGCCGGAACGGTATACCGCTCCGTGGTAAACAGCTTGCGGAAGGTCTCGTTCTGCAGGGCTGCTTCTGTCAGCCGGGCCATATCCCGCACGGTGGAAACATGTTCTGGGTCGTGCAGGCCGGTGGGGTTGCAGAAATGCGTGGCGGTCATCCCCAGCTCTGCCGCTTTCTGGTTCATCCGGGCCGCAAAGGCCTCCTCGCTGCCGCTCACCTCCCGGGCCAGCGCTTCGCAGCACTCGGCCCCCGAGGGCAGCATGGCCCCGTACAGCAGATCCCGCACCGTGGCCGTTTCCCCGGCCTGAAACCCCGCCAGCGAGGCATTCTGGGCCTGCAGAGCCGGAAATATCTCCTCGGGCAGGGTCACGGGCGTGTCGAGGTCCGGGTTTGCTTCTATGGCCAGCAACGCCGTCATCACCTTGGTCATGGAAGCCGGATAGATCGTGCTGTCGGCATCCTTTTCGGCCAGCACCTCTCCGCTGTCGGCCCGCAGTAAAATGGCATGGGGACTGTTCAGCCCATCCAGCGTGACCCGCCGGGGCCACAGCAGTAGAAGCAGGGTCGCCAGCACCAGCAGCCAGAACAGCCGCCGGAAGGCTCTGCGCCGGTGCTTCCGGCGGCGCGGTGAAGTTTTCATTCTCGTTCTCATCCTTTTTTGCAAACTCAAAAGCGCTTTCATCCCCTAATACGGGACGAGAGCGCATTTTTCTGCAAAAAGTGGGGCCGCCCCACAAAAATTTGTGCAGCGGCCCCAAGCCAGTTCAATATTTTACCTTTTTACGTCATCTACAAGAACGTGTTCAGTGCTGTGCCTTATGGAACATGCTCTTGCGCTTACGCTCCAGCAGATAACCGGCAGCCAGCAGAACACCGCCTGCACGCACCAGAACATCTGCCATCCAGTTGGTGGTACCGGTCTGGATCAGCTTGCCGCTCTCCGGGCGGGCATCCTGTACCGGCGGGTTCACGGGGGTCTCCGGGGCGGGCGTGGTCTTAGCGACTGCCTGCTCCACGGCGGGAGTGGTGGGCCGTGCATCCTGCACTGCCGGGGTAGTCGGCGTAGTGGGAGCCGGAGCCGGAGGAGTAGGATCGGAATCCTCAGGCGTTTCCGGTTTCGGGTTCGTGGGGATCACAGGGTCGGTCACTTCCCGCAGAGCGCCGTAAATGGTCACGGTGTACCGTTCGGAGTCGGTGCCATCGATGTTCTCGCCGGTGACCTTCACGTTGGAATCCGGGCCAAAGGCATCCAGCACACCCGCTGCTGCGGTGGTGTTGGGGTTGTTCTGGCTCTCATAGCCCCAGACGATGGTATAGGTCTTGCCCTCATACTCGTACTCGGTGCCATAGACCATATCATAAGCGCTGGGAGCACCCTCTGCCTGTTTTTCGTAGTTGCCCCAGATGAGCTTGGTGTTGCCCTCTGCATCGGTGGTCTTGGTGAAGTTCAGGCTCTTACCGTTCACCACCATATCCCGCAGAATAATGACCTGATCGCCATTCTCAGCGGTCTGGTAGGCAGTGTCGAAATTGTATCCGGCCTGCTTCAGCTCTTCCAGCACCTTGCCGATGATCTCCGGGTCGTGGGAACCGTCCACATCCAGCATATAGTTCAGTGCGGCGGCGGGCACCCACACGGAGAGATACTGCTTCCCGGTCTCCTTGTTCAGGTCAGAGAGGTAGGTATAGGTCTGGCCTTTATAGGAAAGGGCATCGAAGTTTGCGTGGGCATCATCCTTGGTCAGCAGGAAGTTGGTCAGCTTGTCGCCCTGATCGTTCACCGGCCACAGGGTGTTGTCGGCCTTGTAGTCATAGGTCAGCGTGCCGCCGGTAACGATGAGGTTCTGGTTGAAACGGCCAGGGAAGCGTGTAACAGAAGTGGATTCCACATGCGCATTATCCTTGATAAGAATGCTGGAATTGGAGCCGTAAGCAAGAATACCGGTTCCTTTACAGAGAATATCACCCACCATACTGTCCACATAGTTGCCTTTTACGAGGACAGTGCCATTCTCCACAAGCAATTCGCCATTTTTACCCACAGCAATACCTGCATTGGAATCGTTTTGATCTACGAGCAGCGTGCCATTTCCGTCTACTATGATTCGGTTGCCACGAGAGGAATTAGCGTCAACAGCCCAGTTCTGATCGCCGCCGCCATACAGATTGTATTTTCCTCCGTTCGTAATATGCAGTCTTACACCGTGCTTATTCTCAATTTTCTTACTTCCAAGCGCATAGAAACCCTGAGCAACCGTCTTGGACTTCACCGTGCTGTTGTCGATCGTCACTTCCTTATAGCCAGCCCAAATACCGCGATCTGCTTCGATATTTAGTTTGCTTCCGTTGGTAATTGTAAGATTTCCGTCACTGCCAACTTTGTCCCCCGCGTAAATTGCTTTACCTTTGGTTGCGTTGAGATTTGCTTCTGTATGGTCGAAGGTAAGGCTGGAATTTCCGTTATCACCAGTGATGATAGCGCCAGCTCCATCGGCACTGATTGTAACAGAAGAATCTTTGAAGCTGATATCACCGGCAGATTCGAGTACATTACCTTTGTTATCTACACCCTTTCCCTCGTAATCGATGCCTCTGCCAACATCGCTGATATTCAGGGTGCTATCCTCCACAGTCAGGCTTGCATCCGAACCTTGGTGGCCGTAAATACCGGTTGTAGCACCACTGATATTCAGCGCACTTTCCTCTTCCACTTTGATCTCATCCCAGCTGGCAATGCCAATACCGGTATGCGACGCTTTCTTTGCATTGTCCTCCACATCGTCTATCGTTAAGGAAGAGCCGCCGGAGATGGTCAAATCACCATGCTGGGTCACACCACGGCCAGCCTGCGTAGAACCAGAGGTTTTTGTTTCCTCAATGGTCACGTTCGCCCCGTCTGTGATTTCCACGTCCGAGCCATCTGCCATTACCAGACCGCCTGTGGTATCACTGATGGTCAGCGAACCGCCCGCGGGGCTTTCCGTTTCTTCTGTGTCTGTTTCCGCAGTTTCGGTCTTTTCTACACCGCCGCTGATGGTCAGCTTGGTATTTGCACCCTCACTGGCATCCGAGCTGTCACTTGCGCCTTCGCCGCCCACACGGATGCCCTCAATATTGACGTTATCCTTAGAGATATCGTGTCCTCCGCCCTCGGTCACTTTGTCGATTGCTTCAGAACCATCAATAGTATTATCCCCTTTAAGGGTGATATCCACGTCGGAATTATCCCGTGCGTTGATGCCCGCTGTGGCATTTTCCGTCAGATTGATTTTGGTATTATCCAGCGTCAGGTCAACATTGGTTTTTTTGTTATCATCATCATCTTTCAGATTCACACCGATATCAATGCCGTTGCCGCCGGTGGTCAGGTTGGAATCCTTGACTGTCAGGTCAACATCTGCACCCTCGCCCACCTTGATGATGGTTTTATCCCCTGTGTTCCCGGTATCCGTGGCTACTTCAGTCGGGGTGCTGGTGGTATCCACATTCACACCGTCAAGAATGATATCCACATCACGTTTGCCCTTATCGTTCGTAACATCTTCTTCCACAGTGACGGTATTGTCCGTTGTTGTACCCTCTGTCTGCTTGATGATGATTTGGCCATTGTCCTCGGTATCCTTGTCCACATAAGTACGGTTTTCATCCTTATCTTCACCCTGATAACTATATGCTCCGTTCTCATTCTCCGCAACAGTCACATCACCTTTTTCCAGTTGATACGTCACCGCAGAAGCACTGGGGCCAACCGCGCTCACTGCAACCGCAGTGGCCAGCGACATTGCTGCCAACTTGAATTTCTTGTTTGTCATTTTCTTCTGCTCCTTTCCAGTTCATGCTCACATGATCGAAAAGTGGTGGTCAAACAGCAGGCCGTTCCTTTGTCAACTGTTTTTTGCATGGGAACGCGTTTCTCCCAAAAGCGTTTCCAGCCCTATGATAGCATACTGTACGAAAAAACCAAGCAAAAATAGAAACTTTTGGCAATTTCTTTGCCGGTGAAAGAAAATACCGCGCAAAAACAACAAACCCCTGAAGAATTTCTTCCTCAGGGGTTTTGTTTAAGTCGGCGACTACCTATTTTCACGCGCCGTTTCCAGCGAACTATCTTGGGCACGA
>OGPJ01002371.1_pt1 | contig 12107 bp, 14 predicted proteins | sample 1552831 | NCBI WGS metagenome assembly OGPJ01 (sample SAMEA2579914, study PRJEB22360) | human gut metagenome | biome: human gut; feature: human-associated habitat; material: faeces | place: Denmark | collected 2008/2010
TGTCTTGACAAGCCCCCGCCGGAGCGGTGCTTAAGCCGTAAGACGGGAATTATGCGGTGTTGCCTTAGGTTAGCCGCTGCAAAGCGTTACAAATCGTTCCGCAGCTTTACGGCACTCCGTTCGGCGATGCACTGCTTTAGGGCGTTGATCATCTTGGCTTCGTCCAGCGGTTTGGCCAGGTGAATATCCATGCCCGCCAGTCGGCTGTCCATAATATCCTCGGAAAAAGCATTGGCGGACATGGCAATGATGGGGATGATTTCCGCGTCGGGGCGGTTCATGGCGCGGATGGTTCTGGCGGCGTCCCAGCCGTTCATACGCGGCATCATAATATCCATATAGATCACGCCGAAACAGCCGGGTGCGGACTTTTCAAACAGCTCTACAGCGCACCGTGCACAGCACATGGGTCACATTGCCGGCCTCGTCCCGTTTCTTTGCAACGAAGCGCAGGGAATGCCAGCTTCCGTCGCACATGCGGTATTCTGTGGAGATATATTCTTCGTTTTTCAGTCTTTCCGCAAGGGTGGGCACATCCAGGAAACGGCGGACCAGGTCGCGGTATTCGGGCACCACAGTGGCATCGCAGAGCTGATACAGCTTCTCCGAGGCACATCCGTTGTTCCCGGTCAGGCGGTGCGTCTCATCATCGTTGGAGATTTCCTCAAAAAAGTCGCGCTGCAAATCAATAAGGCAAAAATGCAATTTTTTGACGGTCTGATATACTATATCAGGTCTACTGCCACACACCGCAAAAAGGCAGCCCGCCACCCTATAGTTCGCTAAACTTTGATTTAGCGAACTTGTGCATTTCTCTTTTACGGGAGGCTTTTGCTTCCCGATGCCCCCTGCTCCCGTCATCTCGTTCTCCCTGCCGATGACTTTTATTTCCGCTTTACATGGGCAGCGCAACGGTAAATACGGTTCCTGCCCCTTCTGCCGGCTCATCCTGTACTGTACCGCCGTGCAGTGCTGCAATTTCCCGCACCAACGCCAAACCCAGTCCTGCGCCGCCCATTTCGCGGCTTCTGGATTTGTCCACACGGAAAAACGGTTCAAAGATGCTGGTTCTGTATTCATCGGGAATACCGCAGCCGGTATCTGCAACGCGCAGTATTGCTTTGCCGTTTGACCGGCTGATCGTAATCTGCACAGAACCGCCCGGCTGATTGTACTTGATTGCATTTTCCACAAGGTTGAACAGCATACGGTAAATCAGGGCATCGCTTCCGATAATATGAATATCCTCACATTCCTGATGCAAGGTGATCTGCTTTTTCTGGGCCAGCGGCGTCAGATCCGTCACAATTTCATCTGCCAGCGGCGCAAGCTCAATGCAGTCATCCCGCGGAACGGCCTGCAAATTGCTCATTTCCAGCAGGGTCCGTACAAGCGCCGATAAACGGGCTATCTGCTCTGTCTGAAAGTGTACCAGCTCTGCGGTTTCCGCGTCCGTATTCATGTGCTCTTCGGCGAAGATTTCCAGTTTTGCCTGCATGATGGCCAGCGGTGTTTTCAGCTCATGGGCTGCATTCCCGGCAAACTGTCGCTGTAGGTCAAAGGAATGGGCCAGGCGATCCAGCATTTGATTGACAGATTGACTTAGCTGCCGAAATTCCGCAACGGTATTTTCTTCCAGCCGTACATCAACCAGATTATCCTGATCGACCTTCTCGGCCTGCTGTGCCAGCTCTTTCAGTGGTTCCAGCGCTTTGCCGCTGATAAAATAAGCAATCGCTGCGCTGAACAGCGTCACCACTGCCGTAATGCACCACCCTTTGCGGCCAAAAATCGTCTTTGTATCGTAAACCTCTTGCGAGAATTGCACCAGAAAGTCTGACATCTGATCTTCGGGGATCTCTATGGTCAGATCCTCCCCGCCGTCCTGTTGATATTGTAAAACGTACCCGTTCAGATTGTCCATACCGGAGGCGCCGGAGCGATACAGCAACAAATTCAGGCAGATGCAGGCACCCGCAATCAGTAATGCCGTCATAAGTGTGATGCGCCATTGCAAAGATAATCGCTTCATTGCTCGCTCTCCCCCACTTCATAGCCTTCTCCGATGCGGTTTCGGATAGGATCATACCCTAGTGCCGTGCGCAGCTTTTTGCGCAGCGCCGAGATATGTACCCGAATCGAGTTGCTGAACGCATCTACGCGGCCGTCCCAGACATGTTCCATCAATTCCTCCTGACTGACAGGGCGTCCCTGATGCAGAAGCAGATATTCCAGAACACTGCTTTCCTTGCGGGTCAGTGGAACAGGTTGACCGTCCGCCATAGCCACCCGGCTCTTGGTATCAAAGCTCAGTCTGCCGCATCGCAGGCAAACATTGCGCTGAATAAACTGCCGCCGTGTCAGGCTGCGGACGCGGGCTTCCAGTTCGGCCAAATGGAACGGCTTGGCCAGATAATCATTGGCGCCGGCGTCCAGGCCTTCCACCTTGTCCGCAATTTCACTGCGGGCCGACAGAATCAGAACCGGCGTTTCCAAATCGGTCTTTCGCAGTGTACGCAGAACTGTCATTCCATCCACTCGGGGCAGGTTCAGATCCAGCAAAACAAGGTCATACCGCTCTGCCGCCAGCATTTCCAGCGCGGTTTCCCCATCACCGCAGTCATCTGTTTCATACCCTGCACGGTGCAGCTTTCTGGCAACGCTTTCCCGCAGGGACGGCTCATCCTCAACCAGCAGCAAACGCATAATAAACGCTCCTTATATAAACTGTGTTTCTGTTTACTACCATTATAACAGCTTTTGCTAAAATCTGCGTTAATTTTTTCTTAGCAGAAAATTTATACCCATTGTGCTATACTGATCTCATCAAAACAAAAAGGAGGATCGAAATGTTGAGCAAAAAGGCAATCGTTCAGGTGCTTTTTCTGCTGGCTGCCGTTATGATGATCGGTTACGGGGCATGGCGCGGTGAGGCGGGCACTGTCTTTACGAAAGCAATTCGATTATGTATGGAGTGTGTTGGCATTGGATAAGAATCGTTCGCATTTTCTGGCCCGTTTCCGGGGACTGATCCAGGCAGGTGCAGCACTGCTGACAAACATCCATCTGCCGAATTTTCTCAAAGGAACGCTTTATCAGGGCAAGGGGAAATATCTCTGCGTTCCGGGCCTGAACTGTTACTCCTGCCCCGGCGCTGCGGGGGCCTGCCCTATCGGAGCCTTTCAGGCTGTTGTCGGGTCGTCAAAGTTTCGGTTTTCCTATTATGTTACCGGCATTTTGATTCTGCTGGGCGTGCTGCTGGGGCGCTTTATCTGCGGTTTTCTCTGCCCGTTCGGCTGGCTGCAGGAGCTTTTGCATAAGATTCCCTCTCCCAAGCTGTCAACCAGACGCCTGAAACCGCTGCGCTATATCAAATATGCGGTACTGCTGATCATGGTCGTACTGCTTCCGGCTGTTATTGTCAACACATCCGGCATGGGGGATCCGTTCTTCTGCAAGTACCTGTGTCCGCAGGGCGTACTGGAGGGCGCAATTCCGCTTTCTCTTACAAACGCGGGCATACGAGCTGCTTTGGGAAAGCTGTTCAGCTGGAAATTCTGCATTCTGCTGGCCGTTGTGGTAGGCAGCGTGGTTTTTTACCGCCCGTTCTGCAAATGGCTGTGCCCCTTGGGGGCGGTCTATGCACTTATGAATCATGTATCCCTGTTTCAGATGCGCGTTGACCGCGATACATGTGTTTCCTGCGGTGCCTGCGCAAAAGCGTGCCCGATGGATGTGGATATTACCAAAACACCAAACCACGCGGAGTGTATCCGCTGCGGTAAGTGTATAAAGTCTTGTCCGACCAAAGCGATCTGCTATCAGTACGGTTTCGGCGACAAGTCAAAAACAGAAATCAAGGAGAATTGACAATGAAACGTTTTTTTGCATGGATCACAGCCCTTCTGATGCTGCTCTCCCTCGCTGCTTGCAGCAGCACACAGACAAGCACTGCGGCATCTTCCCAGCAAGCATCTACTTCTGAGACGGGCAAGTCTGAAAATGAGCTTCTCGCAGAGGAAAACGATATTCTGGCGGCAAATAACGCCCTGTGGGAAAAGGTTTTTGCCTCCATGGATAAGAATGTTACCGACACCACACTAAGCAGCAATTACGGTGATATTCTTATGAGTGCGTTGGATCATGCGAAGGACCAGTTCACCGATGAAGAATATGCTGCTTTAAAGGCCGATGTGGACAAAATCCGTGAGATCGAAACACAGATCGCAGCACTGCCGCAGGATGAAGCTGCCAGCCAATCTATGACGCAGACGTCCAGCACATTCCCGCAGTTTGAAGGAAAGGATTTGGACGGCAACAGCGTAAGCAGCAGTCTTTTTGCCGATAATGCGTTCACCGTTGTAAATTTCTGGTTCAGCGGCTGCAAGCCCTGTGTGGACGAGATGGACGACCTTAACGCATTGAATCAGCGCATTCAAGAGCAGGGCGGCGAGGTGATCGGTATCAACACAGAAACCCTTGATGGCAACGCGGACAACATTGCCGCTGCCAGACAGATTCTGGAACAGGCCGGTGCTGCATTCCGCAACATCTATTTTGACTCTGCCAGTGATGCCGGTAAGTTTGCCCTCGGCATTATGGCCTTCCCCACCACCTGCGTTGTGGATCGGCAGGGCAACATCGTTGGGGAACCGATTATGGGCGGTATTGATAAAGAGGATAACGCTGCCACACTGCAAAAGCTGATCGATGAAGCTCTTGCGCAGTCGCAGCAGTAAATAAGAAAATAGCTTACAAACTCGCAGCAGTCATGGATACGAAAGTACCCTTTGGCTGCTGCGAGTTTGTATTTTGCTGCGCCGCCGTGTGGCGGTCTATGTCCCCTGCTCCAGGGCTTACTGCCCGGTTTGCTTTCCCTCTATAGCATTTATTTTGTCTTTTCGATTGTATATCAGCATTTTATACTTGACAAAGTCAAGCGTATGGACTATACTCTTTTACGAAAGGAGATGCTGCATCCACCATGTATCAAAAGGCCCTTTCCTACTACATCACCATGCTGTACCGCAGCTTTGCGGATTTCACAGGCGACAAGCTGCAGGAAGTCGGACTAAATTTCGGGCTTTTGTTTTTTATTGTATATATCGGAAAAAAGCCGAACTGTACGCCTTCGGAATTGACAAAAGCATTGTCTGTTGACTGGGGGCACAGTCAACGGTGCATCAATCGTCTTACTGACGATGGCTTTATTACCAAGGAAAAATCAGGGCGTCACTATCTGCTCAACCTGACAGAACGCGGGCAGGAGGCTTTTGAAGCCGCCCACCGGATATTCTTTGACTGGGACGACAGATTTATGACGAATCTGACTGCGAAAGAAAAGGAACAGTTGCTTGCCTTATTGGAAAAAGCAACAGAAAGGATACCGCACCATGTACGAAACGATTAACAGCCCCATCAATTACGGCGGTTTGGAATTGAAAAACCGCATCATTTTTGCCCCTACCACCTTTGGCCTTGCGGAGGACGAATACTTTGAAAAGATCCGCAAGATCGCCGCAGGCGGCTGCGCCATGGTTATCATCGGTGACGTCCCCGTCGGCAAAAGCCAATTTGAGAAATCTCTTTTTGATAAAAAAGGCTTCGCCCATTATCAGAAGCTGGTCGAAATCGTCCACAGCTATGACTGCCGCATCTGCGCCCAGTTGCACCAGTCCGACTCCAATATGCTGGCCATGCTGAAATACGTGCCCGGCGTTCTGACGAAGAAGATTTCAATGGAGGAGCTGCGTCCCCTGCTGAATGCCGAGGTTGCCCCTTACATCAGCAAACTGTCCACCCGCAAGATCCATAAGATCATCAACGGCTTCGGCGAGGCCGCCGTGCTGGCTGTCAAAGCCGGGTTCGATATGGTGCAGGTCCACGGTGACCGCATGTGCGGCAGCTTCAGCTCCACCGTCTTCAACCACCGCACGGATGAATACGGCGGCAGCGCCGAGAACCGTGCCCGCTTTGCGGTGGAGGCCGTCAAGGCCATCCGCAGCCGTCTGCCGGAGATTCCCATCGACTACAAGCTGGCCGTCCGGCAGGAAGATCCCCACTACGGCAATGCCGGTGTGGTGGAGTCCGAGCTGGGTATTTTTGTACCGCTGCTGACCGATGCCGGTGTGACCAGCTTCCATGTAACGCTGGCGAACCATTCCAGTCTGGAGGACACCATTCCCCCGGCCAACCACCCGTACTTCAAAGAGCAGGGCTGCTTCCTGAAATTCTGCGACGAGGTGCGCCGGTATACGGACAAGCCCATCACTGGCGTGGGCGGACTGAATCAGCCTGATTTTGTAGAGCAGCAGCTTGCAAGCGGACGCATCACCTGTGCTGCCATGAGCCGCCAGCTGTTGGCTGACCCGGAATGGCCGAACAAAGTGGCCTCCGGGCAGATCAAGGAGATTCACCGCTGTGTTCGCTGCAACAAAAAATGCCTTGGCGGCTTGCAGCAGCATCAGGGCACCCATTGCATTTATGAGAAAGTATGACCTGTGAAATACGCTATTGTATTCAGCAGCCGGACTGGCAATACTAAACAGCTTGCCGAGGCTGTTTCCTCCGTTCTCCCTCAGGCAGATTTGTGTTTCTTCGGTTCCCCGTCACAGGAGGCTCTGCAGGCAGAGCGTCTTTTCATCGGCTTTTGGACGGACAAGGGGCGCTGCAATCAGGAAATCACCGATTTCCTGAAAACGCTCAAGGGCAAAGAGGTGTTCCTGTTTGGCACAGCCGGGTTCGGCGGCAGTCAGGAATATTTTGACAAAATCCTTTCTGCCGTTCAAAAACACCTCGGTGCTTCCAATACTGTCATCGGCACCTACATGTGCCAGGGGAAAATGCCACAATCGGTGCGGGAGCGCTATGTAAAGATGAAAAACAGCCCTCTGCCGATCCCAAACGTTGACAAAATGATTGAAAACTTTGATACTGCTGTTTCCCACCCCGACGAAACGGATTTGCAGAAATTGAAATATGCCGTGGCGCAATGTATAAAGCGCTGATACAAAGTAGGTCCTAAAAACACACTTTCGTCTGGCTGTCTGCGCACCGGCACTGGTCTACTGCGCCGTTATGACGATCCACTTTTTAAAGCAGCGGCAGACCCAACCCTGCTGAGCCGCCATGACCGCTTTTGCCGCAGTCATAGCGAGACCCTTTATTTGCTTATCACTTGCGCACGGGTGCACGCGGGGCTGTTGCACAGCCCCCAAAAAGAAAGACCGAAGTAAAAGCCAAAAAAGGCTTTACAACTTCGGTCTTTTGCTTTAAGTTAATAGTTGGACCACCTGACCACTGGGTGGACGACCTATCATCTTTTCAGCGTCTATCGTTCTTCGCTGGCCGATCCGCTGTTTTTTGTCCGGCTGTTTGGTCATGTGCTGGGCCATGCAGGCTGGGACCATTTTATAGGCAACATGCTGCTTTTCCTTGTCATCGCGCCCCCGCTGGAGGGGCGCTACGGCAGCCGGAACGGCGGTATTCCGCTCACTTTGATCCTTGTCGGTGCGCTCTACCTGAGCCAGCAGGTATATGATATTTTGTTCGTGCAGGACAATGTAGCCAACTTTATGCACATCGTCGGCGGTGCCTGCGGCACTGTGTTTGGTTTTGCCGTGCGCAGAAAATAATACGCGGAGGTTTCCTTCATGAAGATCCTTGTCACCGGTTTTGACCCGTTCGGCGGAGAGACCGTCAACCCGGCCTATGAGGCTGTCAAACTGCTGCCCGACACCATTGCCGGGGCACAGATCATCAAACTGCAGGTTCCCACCCGGTTTGCTCTTTCCTGCACCGTTCTGGAAGCCGCCGTAAACGAGCACCGGCCCGATGCGGTCATCTGTGTCGGGCAGGCAGGCGGGCGGTCCGCCATCACACCGGAAAGAGTTGCCATCAACCTTGCGGACTGCGAGAGCCCCCCCCCCCCCCGCCCCCAGGCGGGGGGGGGAGCCGATCCGGAAGGACGGTGCGCCCGCCTACTTCACCTCTCTGCCCGTAAAAGCCATGGTGCAAAAAATGAGAGCCGCCGGTATTCCGGCAGCCCTCTCCTACACCGCTGGCTCCTTTGTGTGCAACTCCCTGATGTATACGCTGCTCTATCTCATCGACAGGCAGTATCCCGCTATGCGGGGCGGCTTTATCCATGTGCCGTATGCGATGGAGCAGGCCGTCAGCAAGCCGCTGGGAACACCCAGCATGGAGCTGCATCAAATCGCGCGCGGCCTAGCGCTTGCAGTAGAAGCAGTCGTCGAAAACGAGCGTGACCTTACCGTGAACCGGTAATACAGGCCCAATTTTCTCGAAATCGTGCTTGCATTTTTTAGGGTTCGTACTATAATCATAGCATCATCACAGAATAGGAACGGGACAATGGGGTCACGCACAGGCAAGGTGCGCGATCCCGTTTTTTCGTCTGCGCACAAAGGCGTGCCGCACTTCATTGGGTGCTGCACGCCTTTTGACTTTTCTGTTGCTTGTTTTCCGAATGGAGGGATTTGAAAATGCTTACCGCACGAATTGAAAAAATACGCCAAACCGCAGATTTCCTGCGAACGCGCCGCACTGTGGACAGAATCCTACAAAAGGAGCGCGGGAAAGCCCGTCTGCATCCGCAGCGCCGACAAAAGCACAGCTTTCCAGGTGGGAGCAGCTGGCCGCGCAGGAATACGGGATAAAGGTCACTTCCTATAAGTAGTCCCTGTCCTCCACTGCGGCGGCCTTACGGCTCCTGCAGCATGATCCGCACGATCTCTTTGTCTGTTTCGCGCATACCCTCACGGCCCAGCAGTCCCACATTACGGATGGTATTTTCAACGCCCTTTGTGACGATGCCATCCCCACTGCGGAACTGCTGGCCGTTTTTGTACATGTGATACCCCAGGATGCCCGCCTCCACGCTGGAGGCAATCTTCGCCGCACAGCTGGCCTTGGCACCATCGCAGATAATACCCGAAACGATGGCCAGTGCATTGACAAGGGTGTGGGAGACCTCTTTCAGGTCTGCGCCCTGCAGATAGGCAATGCCGCAGCCCGCAGCACAGCCCGCGCTGACGGCCCCGCAGTAGGCGGACAGCCGCCCTATACCGGCCTTCTCGTGGATCGCAATCAGGTTGGAGAGGGCCAGTGCGCGGCAGAGAGTCTCATCGGATGCCCCCAGCTCTCTGGCATACTCGATGACCGGCACCGAGACCGTGATGCCCTGATTGCCGCTGCCCGAGTTGATGACAACTGGCAGCTCACAGCCGCTCATACGAGCATCAGAGCCTGCTGCTGCCTTGGCAATAGCGCGGTTGCGCACATCCTCGCCGTAAAATTTCAGCATTGTAGAGCCGATGTTCGCACCGTAATCCCCTCGCAGTCCCTCCTCCGAGATGCGGGTGTTGTACCGGATCTGGGTTTCCAGCAAAGGTCGGATGTCGTTGATCTCGCAGGTATCGGCAAATGCAAAGATATCCGCAATGTTCAGCAGTGCCCGGTCTGTCAGACCGCTCTCGGCAGGGGCGGCGTCACCGCAGAGCTGCTTTGTCTCCTGCGCGGTATGATCCAGCAGCACTTCGCTGTTTCTTTGGATCAGGACAATATTCGTGTGGTACTGGCAGATGCGCACCACGGCGGAATCGCTCCCCTGCTGCAGCGTCACAATAATGTCGAAGATAAAGCCGTTGTCGATTGCCTTCACCGTGACCGGCACCTGCTTCAGGAAGGCGCGCATCGCAGCCTTCTGGTCCGCTGTTACAGCTGAGATGACCTCCAGTGCCTTGTCCGCCTGCCCGCCGACGATGCCTGCCGCTGCGGCGGCTTCAATGCCCTTCATGCCATCGGTGTTGGGCACGATGACGCTCTTGACATTCTTGATAATGTTGCTGCTCACGCCGATCTCGACTTTGTCCGGCATGCCGCCAAGCACATCCCGCGCCTTGGCGGCGGCGTAGGCGATGGCAATCGGTTCGGTGCAGCCCATGGCAGGGATCAACTCCTCCTTGAGGATCTGCACATACGCCTGATGGGTCCTGCTCTGCTTATCCATACAAGTGACTCCTTTGGTTGCTCTGCAAAGCGTCCCCAGCGGGGTATTATACCGCGTCTGCTGGTTTGTATAGTACAAGTATAGACATTTTCCCCGCCTTTTGCAACAGCATTTTTGCGGTGTTCCAATCCGGAGCACTTTATGCACCGGTTGGACATAAACACTGCCGCTGTCTACATCCCATAGCGCAAAATGTGCCTGCTTGCGCGGGCACATTTTGCGTTATTCTGCTTTTTCCTGTCTGGCCGTATTCAGCAGCTGCTTTTGAAATTCCCGGGCCGCCGTATTCAACGGACGGTGCCGGTCATAAACCAGACTTACTGAGCGCTGCGGAATCGCCTCCCGCAGGGTCAGCTGCACAATGCTGCGGCGCTGCAGGCTGCTGCGGGCCATCGGCTCCGGCACAAAGGCAAGGCCAAGCTCACTCTTTACCAGCGTCATCATCTGGTCTGTGGTGGCCGCCTCAATATCCGGCTTCAGGTCTGCGCTGTGCTCAAGGAAAAACTGCCGGTAAAACAGGCGGCTCATGCTCTCGTTCCCCAGCATGATCAGCGGATAGGCGTCAAGCTCCTGCAGCGAGAGCGTCCGGCTTGCCAGCGCCGTGAAGGTTTTCCCGCCGACCAGGATTTCGTTGAACGACATCAAATCAACTTTTTTCAGCTCCCCCTCTGCGCCGGTGGGGGTCGTTACAACAGCGAAATCGACCTCGCCGTTTTTCACAGCCTGAATCGCCTGCGGCGTTGAATGGTTGGAGATCCGCAGCCGGATACCGGGGTACTGCGCATGGAAGTCCCGCAGCCGTTCCGACAGGTAGATGTTCAGCGCCGTCTCGGTTGCGCTGATACTGATTGCACCATGCTCAAAGGTCGCGCTGGCACTCAGCTCCTCCTCGGCATCCTGTATCTGCACAGCAGCCGAGGAAATGCGGGTATAGAGCATCTCCCCCTCCGGCGTCAGCGTCACACCCCGGTTGGAGCGGATAAACAGCACACAGTGCAGCTGATCCTCCAGCTTGTTCATCGTATGCGTGATGTTGGGCTGGTTGCTGCCCAGCACGCGGGCCGCCTTGGTAAAATTGCGGTATTTTGCGACAAAGTAAAAAATCTTGTAGTATTCCCAATCGACATACATAGGCGCAGCCTCATTCATAGCAAAATTACATAGTCATAATGCGGTAAATACTTTTTATACATTCTATGTCACAAAGTATAATAGCACCGCAACCCAAAAGCAAGCAAAAATTTTCCTCTATAGAAACAAATTGTAAGGAAGGCGAAACCAAAATGCTGGCCGCAGTACCTGCGGAAGGGTACCTGGCTCTAAGGCAACACCGCATATTTCTGTGTGCCGCCCCTATATTTTTTCAAGGCTGCGTCTCCCCTCTCCCCTGCCCTCATTTGCGGGTGGGGGCTTTTTGTTTACCGTCTTCAGCGCGTCCCTCTCTCAGAGCGCGTGAGTGGACGCCTCTGCAGCGCGTCTTGCTGCAGGCAGCGGCAGACAAAAAACACCCACAGCGGCGGCTGTGGGCTTTGGGTTCAATCATTATTTGCGGATGCTCCCAGCGCACGGCAAAGCGGATGATTCAGCAGCATACCGGCGATAACATACCGATAGGAGTGCACCGCACCGTTTCGGATAGTTTGCGGTATCCGCTGCTTTCGTACCAGCTTTTCCAGCGCATCCATCTGCTCTTTCAAAAAGTAAAAAGATATTTGTGGATAGATCTTGTCATCCAACTGCGTAGCAATAAACCGGCTGACAACCTTTGTTTCCGGAAACAGATAGTAGGCCGCCCTGTTCTGCTCGATTTCTGCTTCGCTGGCCAGATATTCCCTGCTGTTCATGATCAGGCAGTTGTCAGCACCGACCTTCATGACCTTATCCATCTCGGACTGGAGCAGCCGATTGGCCAGGGTGCCTACGCGGATATCTTCCACAGCAGCCTCATCCACAAGCGTCTCCCGAATCAGGAGCCCTACCCGAAGGTTGACCTTGACTTTTTCTTCTTTCATTCGCATCACCCTTTGGGCAATACCGCATAATTCTAAGTGCCGATACGGCGAGCGAGGTGCGGCAG
>OGPJ01002373.1_pt1 | contig 12102 bp, 6 predicted proteins | sample 1552831 | NCBI WGS metagenome assembly OGPJ01 (sample SAMEA2579914, study PRJEB22360) | human gut metagenome | biome: human gut; feature: human-associated habitat; material: faeces | place: Denmark | collected 2008/2010
AGACAATGAATGTTCTGATGAGGATTCTTATTCCGGGTTATAATTCTCAAAAACAAAAGTTATACCAAATAAAAGAGAAATGATTATGAAAGCCTATGTAATTAAAAAATTATTGTTTAACAAAAAGAATCTATCATTATGAGAAAGAAGACAAGCACTAGTAAAGCTGGTCCATGCGGACGAGCATCCTGGAGAAGGTTCCTGGTTGTAGGTTTGTGTAGTTGTGTTTCATTGACAATGTATGCCAATGTATTAAAGTCACAGGTAAGTTTATCCTTCAATAATACTACATTGAAGGATGCTCTGGAACAACTTCAGGAACAAGCGGGAGTGAGTATTATTTATTCGAACAATGTGTTGAATGATGAGGCGGTTGTAAATCTTAATTCCAAAAAAATTTCATTGGAAGATGCTTTACATATTTTGCTTCTTAATCAGAATTGCTCGTATAAAGTGGAAAATGGGCAGGTTATATTGTACCCTGTGGAGAAAGTACAACCGGCAGTCACTGTAGTCGCTCAAGAAGGTTTTAAGGTAAAAGGTAATGTTTCTGATGTTACAGGTCCTTTGGCTGGTGTAAATATTATGGTAAAAGGAACTATGACAGGTGTTATATCTGACATGGATGGTAATTTTGAAATTACTGCCCCTTATTCAGGAGCTAGTTTGATTTTTTCTTATATCGGTTATCAACCTCAGGAGGTACAGATAAATGGACGAAATACTCTAAAAATTACACTGGTGGAAGATACTAAAGCTTTGGAAGAAGTTGTTGTCATAGGTTATACTACTCAGAAAAAAGCAACAATTACTGGGTCTATATCGACCATAACTACCAAAGATTTAAAGCAAAGCCCGACCGCAAACCTGAATAATGCCCTGGCGGGTAGAATGCCTGGTTTGATGGCTAATCAGTTTGGTGGTGGTGAACCAGGTGTGGATGGAGCAGAGATACGTATCCGTGGTATGGGTACATATGGAGACAAATCTCCGATTGTCATTGTAGATGGTGTTGAACGCGACATGAGTTATCTGGCTCCTGAAGAAATCGAGACTTTTACAATTTTGAAGGATGCTTCTGCAACTGCTCCTTATGGTGTTCGTGGTGCTAACGGTGTTATCATTGTTACGACTAAACGTGGTAAAGCTTCTGAAAAGCCTAGTGTGAATTTTAAGGCATCGGTAGGGACAAATGCTCCGGTTAAATTTCCTACTTATTTAGGATCTGCGGATTATGCAACCTTATATAATGAAGCTATGATAAATAGTAATCCCGGAACAGATCCTTCAAAACTTGAGTTGTTTACGCAGGATGCTATTAACAATTACAGAATGGCTAAAGGAGATAATTCCGACGGTTTAGGCTATAACTGGGACTATTTTGATTATGCGTTTAAACCGGGAATTCAACAGGATTATAGTTTGTCTATCCGAGGAGGTTCTGAGCGTGCGCGTTATTATGTGATGGCTAATTATTATTCTCAGGATGGAAACTATGAGCATACAGATTTGACGGAACACGATACTCAGGCTAGGTTTAAGCGTTATAACTTCCGTGCAAATGTCGATGTCGATATTACAAAAGATTTTTATGTGCGGGTAGATTTAGGCGCTCGTATTACGGATCGTCATGCTCCGGGAACAACAGCATCTACAGTTGTTAGTTTATGTAATACGTTGCCTCCTTATTTGCCGATAACAGTACCTGAAAATGATAATCCTGACAATGAAGATTATGTATTGAATAATCCATACGGCATGTTGTATGGGGATTATAGGCATCGTAAAAATATTTTAGGAGAGTTATCAAGAACCGGATATCTGATTGAGAAGAAAACTTATCTGAACGGATCATTTGCAATCGGACATAAACTTGATTTTATAACAAAAGGATTGAAAATTGAAGGAGTTTTCTCTTATGATGCCTCTGAAGGTAACTGGGTCAATCGGAAACTAGGTGTCAATAAAGATGGTTATATGGAGTTTACTAAATATGCTACATTCCAGCCAGCAGAAGGTAGTTACGGTTCATTTTATATGAATAATCCGAATTATACGGGTAAATATATATTAGGAAATCCTTGGTATGACAAAGATGAGACAATAGAGAATACATTTAGCCATAATGCAGCTGAAAGTAAGACCTATTATCAGTTAAAACTAGATTACGCACGTACATTTAATGATCATGATATTACGGCTATGGTTTTGTTAAATCGTTCAAACCGGAGTTATGATAACCGTGTTGCTTATCGTTATCAGGGGCTGACAGCAAGAGCGACATACGCTTTTCAGAATAAATATTTGGCAGAGTTCAATATTGGATATAACGGTTCTGAAAACTTTGCACCGGGTAAACGATACGGAACATTTCCTGCCGGATCTATCGGATGGGTTATTTCCCGGGAAAAATTTATGAAGGGAACTGATAAATGGTTGAGCAATCTTAAATTGAGAGCTTCTTATGGTTTAGTTGGTAGTGATAAAATTTCTGATAATAATGATGACCGTTTTGCTTATTTGCAATTTTTTCAGGGAGGAGACGGTTATTCGTATGGTGTGAATGAATTCGGAAATGGATACAACGGGTTGAAAGAGGGGAATTTTGCGAATCCGAATTTAACTTGGGAAAAAGCACGTAAGTTGAATATCGGTATTGACGCTTCTTTCTTTAATGAACGTCTGACTTTCTCAGCTGATTATTTTTATGAACATCGTTTTGATATTATAACTAACTTAAGTAATTCCGGAAAATTGGGATATCCAGGAATAGTCGGAAAGGATGCACCATTTGTTAACTCAGGTATTGTGGATAATAGAGGTATAGACTTTGAGATCGGCTGGAATGGTAGTATAGGAGATGATTTCCGTTATTATATCAAGCCAAATTTCACATTTGCACGAAATAAGATCAAATTCATGAATGAAGTATCGTATGATAATGACTGGCGTGCAAATACCGGAAAACGTATTGATGAATATTTTGTTTATGAAGTAGACCATTTCGTGTATGACCAGGCGGAAGCTGATCGTTTGAACTCTATGAATAACGGGGAAGGTTTCCAACCTTGGGGAACGTTATATCCAGGTGATGTAGTTTATAAAGATTTGAATGGAGACGGAAAAATAGATGACGAACATGACCGTCGTGCGATGGGAAATCCTCGTACACCGGAAATTCAATTTGGTATTCCTCTTGGTCTCCAGTATAAAGGTTTTGACTTGAGTCTGTTATTTCAGGGAGCTGCCAACTCAAGCATTTTGTTGAACGGTGCAGGTGTATGGGATTTCCCACAGTATGATAATGACCAGATTGGTAAGGTAAAACCGATGCACATGAACCGGTGGACTGAAGAAAGCAAAGATTTTGCAACTTATCCTCGTTTGACAATTGGAAAGAATGACAATAATAAGAATGAGAACAGTAGCTTATTCTTATATAATGCTTCTTATTTGCGTTTGAAGAATGTTGAGATTGGATATACTTTACCCAAAAGTGCTATTCGCTTTGCCGGGTTGCAGAATGTTCGTTTTTATGTACAAGGCATGAACCTGCTTACTTTTGATGGGTTGGATCATGTGGATGTTGATCCTGAAACAAATAATGGAAACGGTGCTTGGTATCCTATCCAGCGCATATTCAATTTTGGTGTTGATATTACTTATTAATTTAATAACAAACGACAATGAAGAAATTATATATATTAGCCGACTTGGTTGCAGGATTATTATGTGTGACATCCTGTGATGATTATTTGGACCGTACTCCGGATGACAAAACGACAGAACAGCAAGTTTTCACACGTTATGATAAAGTCGAGTCATTGGTTACCGACTTATATGCACATGCAAAATATGCACAGCATCCATTGATTTACTTTAATCATTTCGGTTTGTCGAGTATTTCGGATGAATGTAGTGCAAGTAGCCATGAAGGGGCAATTCCACATCAATTTCATACAGGTAATTATGGTCCTTCTCAAGGAATGCCCTCTGGCAGTAGCGCAGGACAATACTGGGATGATTTGTATTCTACTATTCGCTCTTCTAATATAATATTGGAAGGTATTGCAAAATACAATACACCGGATAATCCGCAGGATGGACGAACGGGAGATTTAAAAAGGCGTATTGGTGAAGTTTATTTTTTGAGAGGTTATTTGCATTTACTTTTGATCCGTTCTTATGGTGAAGCTGTTTATGTCAATCGTGTAATAAATCCGGGGGATGATATGACTTTTGAGAAAGAATCGTTCCATTCGATGGTTGAAAAAATCTGTGCAGATGCTGATTCGGCTTATAATCGTGTTGATAGCTGGAATGGAGGACAATACTTCGGTCGTGTCGATAAAGGAGCATGTTTGGGCTTGAAAGCTATGGCTCGTTGGCTTGCAGCTACACCTCTTTGGAATGGTGGTAATTTACCGAATGATAATCGTATCTTCAAGTCCGAATACGGTGCTCTTCCGATCTCAGAAACGTTGGGAATTGGCAAGAGATGCAGCTAAGGCTGTATTGGAATGCACAAAAGAGGACGGCTCTTTACGTTATAAATTATACGAAACCTATACAAAGGATGACTTCAGAGATGTTGATGGTAAAACTGATACGAATAATAAAAAAGTCCAGCAACGTTTGTGGCAGATGATGTATGATATGAATGCTATCCAGGATGAATGGGGTTGGTTCGGAACAAGAGATAAAGATACGGGCTGGTCCGGCGACGTATTGCCTCCGTCACAAGGAGGTCATGCCCGTCAACGACCTTTGCAGGAACAGGTTGATGAATATGAATATATTGCTCCGGATGGATATGGTTATCCTATCTATTGCAATCATGCAGAAAAAGATGGATACGATGATGGCAATCCTTATGAGGGCATTCAACGTGATCCTCGTTTGTATCGTGATATTCGTTATCATGGTTCCTGGTATGGAGGTAACCAGTTGAATACAGCTGAAGGTAATGATGCGGTCGGGGGGAGTTATTTGGATCAGGCTTCTCATACGGGGTATTATTTGAGAAAGTTCTATAAAGATGGTTGGGATCGTGGTCATGGTGGCCATACTATTAACGGACCGGCTATTTGGCGCTTACCGGAATTCATTTATATCTATTGTGAGGCCGTTAATAATCTGACAGGTCCTAATGATGAAATTTATAATTTGATTAACAAGGTTCGTGAACGTTCTTTTATGGCGCCAATGCCACCGGCTGCAAAATCGGATAAAGAATTGATGGAAGAATATATTCAACGTGAACGTCGCGTAGAGTTATTTTATGAAAATAATCGTTATTGGGTTGCCCGTCTTTATCTCCAACCTGGAGATTATAACACGACCTCCAATGTAAAAGCTTCGGAATGGCCATATCCGAAAGATCAGCGTCAGTCTCATGGGATGAAACCGGTAGAAGATCCTAATGGAAAAATAGAGGTTAATGGAAAAAAATATCGTATGGAGCGTTTTGTTGTAGAAGATAACCGTGTGTTTAGTGCTCCCAAATCGTATTTATGGCCGATTTTACAGGAAGAACTGAAGCGTTGTCCTTCCCTGGTACAGAACCCCGGCTGGTAAGATAAGCCGGAACTCCTTTGTGTTTTTAATTTGATGAAAAGCCTGCTGTTTCAATTGAGCGGCAGGCTTTTTTTATCAATAGATCCGTTGAAGTTAAATAATTCATTATACATTTGTAAACTTAATTTTTTAGACAAATGAAATTATCAGTAGCAATCCTTTCGCTCGCAATCCTATCGGGCGGGAATGCCTCGTTTGCCCAAACCGACAAACAAGACAAAAAGGCGAAGGCCTATATGGTAGCCGACGCCCATCTGGACACCCAATGGAACTGGGATATCCAGACAACGATCAAAGAGTATGTATGGAATACGCTCAGTCAGAATCTGTTCCTGTTGAAACGCTACCCTGACTATGTGTTCAACTTCGAAGGTGGTGTGAAATATGCCTGGATGAAAGAATATTACCCGGCGCAGTATGAAGAAATGAAAGAGTATATCAGGAACGGCCGTTGGCATATCTCCGGCAGTAGCTGGGATGCAACGGATGTGCTGGTGCCTTCTACCGAGTCGTTTATCCGCAACATTCTGCTCGGACAAGAGTATTACCGGAAAGAGTTCGGAGTGGAGAGCACGGATATCTTCCTGCCAGACTGTTTTGGTTTTGGCTGGACATTGCCGACGATCGCTGCCCATTGCGGTCTGATCGGTTTCTCCTCCCAGAAACTAGACTGGCGTAACCATCCCTTTTACGGAAAAAGCAAACATCCTTTCATGATCGGTTTGTGGAAAGGAGTGGACGGTGCTTCCATCATGCTGGCTCATGGTTATGATTATGGCAGAAGATGGAAAGATGAAGATCTGTCCGAAAGTAACTATTTGCTGGAACTCAGCAAACGTAATCCCTTCAATATCGTCTATCGTTATTATGGAACAGGAGATACGGGCGGTTCACCAAATCTCGCCTCTGTCCGTTCCGTTGAAAAAGGTATTAAAGGCGATGGCCCGGTGGAAGTGATCAGCGCTACCAGCGACCAAATGTTCAAGGACTTTATGCCTTATGACAAACATCCTGAACTGCCGGTTTTTGACGGCGAATTGTTGATGGACGTGCACGGTACGGGTTGCTATACCTCGGAAGCTGCCATGAAATTGTATAACCGTCAGAACGAAGTACTGGCAAATGCCGCCGAGAATGCTGCCGTTGCCGCAGATTGGTTGGGAACTGCCGCTTATCCGTTGAATACATTGACTGATGCCTGGAAACGCTTTATCGTTCACCAGTTTCATGACGACCTGACGGGTACAAGTATTCCCCGAGCCTATGAATTTTCATGGAACGACGAACTAATCTCTCTCAAACAGTTTGCCGGTGTACTGACTTCTTCTGTGAGTGCGGTTGCCGGTCAGTTGGATACTCGTGTAAAAGGTATTCCGGTTATACTTTACAATGCCCATTCTTTTCCGGTAACCGACCTGGCGGAAGTTGTGCTGGATATGCCGAAGTCACCGAAAGGATTTACCGTTTATGACGATAAAGGAAAGAAAGTTGCGGCCCAGATGCTTTCTTATGATAATGGGAAAGTCCGCTTGTTGATCGCAGCTTCCGTTCCGGCAAGTGGTTATGCCGTTTATGATGTTCGTGAAGGAGGTTCGGTAACCCGTATGGTTTCAGTTGAAGCGAACGCATTGGAAAACTCCATGTATAAGATCCGTCTGGACGGAAAAGGAGATATCGTCTCTCTTCTCGATAAAAAGAACAATAAAGAACTGGTGAAGGAAGGTAAAGCGATCCGTCTGGCTCTTTTTACAGAAAACAAATCGTATAACTGGCCTGCCTGGGAGATTATGAAAGAGACGATAGACAAAGAACCAGTCTCTATTACCGAAGATGTAAAGATCTCTCAGATCGAGAACGGAGAGTTGAGGAAATCCCTTTGTATAGAGAAACGTCATGGACAGTCCGTATTCAAACAATATATCCGTTTGTATGAAGGTAGCCGTGCCGACCGTATTGATTTCTACAATGAAATAGACTGGCAGTCGACCAATGCTCTGCTGAAAGCTGAGTTCCCGTTGAGTGTCTCAAATCCCGAAGCAACCTATGACTTGGGTATCGGAAGTGTTAAAAGAGGAAATAATACGCAAACAGCCTATGAAGTATATGCACAGTATTGGGCAGACCTGACGGATGCAAACGGTTCCTATGGCGTATCTGTCCTGAATGACAGTAAGTACGGTTGGGATAAACCGAATGATCATACAATCCGGTTGACTTTGCTTCATACGCCGGAAACCAAAGGCGGTTATGCTTATCAGGATCGTCAGGACTTCGGTTATCATACATTTACTTATAGTCTGTTGCCTCATTCGGGAGGATTCGGGAAAGCACAAACAGGTGTCTGTGCCGATAAGTTGAACCAACCGATCATGGCATTTGCCGCCAACAAACATGCCGGTCGTCTGGGTAAATCTTTCTCTTTTGTCAATTCGGATAACACAAGTGTCGTTATCAAGACATTAAAGAAAGCCCAGGTATCCGACGAATTGGTGGTTCGTGTCTATGAAACCGGTGGAGTAAAGGAACAGACTGCCGAAATTTCTTTTGCCGATGCCATTGTCAGTGCAAGCGAAGCGGACGGAACGGAGAAGACGATTGGTAAAGCTAGTTTCACTGGTAATAAGTTACAGGTATCTGTTAAACCCAATTCGGTGAAGACGTTCAAAGTTAAGCTCAAACCATCGGATGTTCCGGTCGACAAACTGCAATATGCGAGTCTGCCTTTGAATTATAACAAGAAATGTGTCAGTTGGAATGAATTCCGTCGTGAAGCCGATTTTGCTTCCGGTTACTCTTATGCCGCAGAATTACTTCCTGATTCGATCGTTGTCAGCTCCATCCCTTTCAGTTTGGGTGAAAAAGAAGCTGCAAACGGTTTGACTTGTAAAGGAGACACGATAGAGCTACCGGCAGGTGACAGCTATAACCGTATTTACTTCCTGGCTGCATCGAGGGAAGGTGATAGCGAAGGAACTTTCAGACTGGGAAAAACGGAACATGCGATAACAGTTCCCGAATATACCGGCTTTATCGGTCAATGGGGACATTTGGGGCATACGGAAGGTTTCCTGAAAGAGGCAGAAATTGCTTATGTCGGAACTCACCGCCATGCTCCGGAAGGAGACGAAGCATACGAATATACTTATATGTTTAAATTTGGTATGGATATTCCCAAAGGGGCGACCCAACTGGTTTTACCGGATAATAAAGATATCGTGCTATTTGCGGTAACAGTGGTGAAAGAAGAGAATCCGCAGGTTACTCCCGCCTCCGAGTTATTCCGTACGGCATTGAAACCTCAGCAGGGCGATAAGGCAAATGCTCCGAAAGCCAATCTGATGAAAGGGGCGAAAGTGATTGCCTGTTCCGGTTTCGTCAATGAGGAAGAATCTCCTGAACGCATGATCGACGGTGATACGCAGACGAAATGGTGTGATATTACCGGCGTGCCTAATTATGCAGACTTCGATCTGGGTGAAACAAAGAATGTTAGTGGTTGGAAGCTGGTGAATGCCGGACAGGAAAGCCATTCTTATGTGACCCGTACTTGTTTCCTCCAGGGAAAGAACAGTTTGTCGGAAGAATGGAAAACATTAGGACGCCTGGATGACAACCGTAAGAATGAGGTAACCGGTTTGCTTACAAAACCGGAATCAGTCCGTTATATCCGTTTGTTGATCGCCCAGCCGTCGCAGGATACAGGTAGTCGTGACGCCCGTATTTATGAGTTGGAGGTTTATTGACGAATTGTCTGACAAAACATATTAATTTATTAAACTAAAGCGTCTGAATCGGATTTTATTCTGATTCAGACGCTTTTTTTGCTCTCCGAAAAAGTTTGTACACTTCTCCTTTCAGGTTTCATTCGCATGGCAGCCTTGAAAAATAAAGAACTGAAATGAAGGGTTGTATGTTTAGGCTTTTAAAATGCCGATGGCTGGTTATTCGTTCGTCTACCAATAGTTATCCATTTATCTACGGATAGTAGTCCGCTGGTAAAGCATAGGTGTTTCGAAATGTTAAGTCAGGACTTTTGATAACGAAACATATATGTTTTGAAGACAAAAGTCCTATGTTTTGCCAGTCGTTATTTTACCTTGAATTTTCGTATGCATTTTTTCACAGTTTCATCCCTTCAGCCGGATACTTTGAAAAACACTCCATTCGTAGCTGACTGAAAGCTGAAAGCAATAGCATGTAATAACATAGAGAGGTGGAGCCAACTAACAAACGGATTCATGCTATATTCAATTTAACTCAGAAAACAGTTGTATTTGATTTCAAATACTTAAGTATTTAGTTACAAATACAATTGTATTTGAATCCGGAAATAATAGTGTTTTTTCTACTATCCTTTGCTCTGATATGGGCGTGCTTATATTTTATTCATGTAATACTCATTTTTTCGTTTTTTCAACTAGGGTAAATTGAGAAAAAGTTGTTCTTCTTCAGATTCATATAATTAAAAAATCTGTTATGAAAAGAAGAATAGCCTTTTGTCTTTTACTGTTAGTCTGTGTACTTGTTTATTTTAAAGTTCTTCAAGCTGATTTCCTTTATTATTGGGATGATCAGGTTATCGTAATGAATCAGTATACTGTCGGAGGTTGGAGTTGGAATAATCTGTGGCATATTTGTACTGATTTCCATGCAGGACAGTATGCTCCTGTCATGGAGATGAATTTCCTCACGTTATATACTTTCTTCGGTTATAATCCTTTTTGGTTTCATTTGGCGAATCTGTGTTGGCATTTAGGGTGTGTTTGTCTGACCGGACTGTTTATTGTAGAGTTATTAAAAACACATGGCCGTTTTTCAAATAAAGAGATTCATCTGATTGCCTTTTTGACTGCGTTTATTTTTTCTATTCATCCGTTTAATGTAGAGTCTGTAGCATGGGTCAGTGCTGTGAAGATTTTGATATATAGTTTTTTCTATTTATTGGCTACCATTTGCTATCTACGGTATATTAAAACGATGAAGGAAAAGGATTATCTGCTGACTCTTTTTTTATTTGCCGTTTCGTTTCTGGCGAAGGAGCAGGCTGTTACACTTCCTTTGTTATTGATACTCATAGACTGGTTTTGCCATCGGAATTTGAAAGAAAAGGCATTATGGGTTGAGAAACTCCCATTTTTCATATTGTCTTTGTTTTTTGGAATAATTACGATCCTCTCTCAGGCTGGGGGAGGAGATGCTCCTGTTTTTCCATTCGGACAACGTATTGTTTTGGCCTGTTATACACTCTTTGAATATTTAACAAAGTCGTTATTCCCCATCGGGTTAAATTATTTATATCCGTTTCCGATTCTTCCCGAAGAGAGTTTACCTGTAAGGTTTTGGATTTATCCATTGTTGGTGATCTGTATAATTTCCTGGTTATGGGTTAATAGGAAAAATAAGTTATTACTTTTTGGTGCATGTTTCTTTGTCATTCACCTATTGGTTGCTTTAAATATTATTTCCACATCCAGACAAGCCATAGTGGCAGACCGGTATTCTTACATGAGTAATATTGGAATAATCTTTTTAGTTGTGGTCATGCTCGTCCGGTTAAAAAGTAAATGGGGGAATACGTATAAATGGAAGGGGGCACTTGTCGTATAGTTTCTATTTGGGAGGATATACATATATCTACTCAACACGCTGGGAAAATACAGAGACTGTTAAGCTGCATATCAATGAGTTGTTGAAAGAGAGAGAAACAGAAGAGAAAAATCAGGCTCAGTCAGAATCGGTTGAGTCGAATTATTAATATAAATATTTTACATTATGAAAAAGAAAAACATTATTTCTTTAGCTGGTGTGGTAGCTCTGTTAATGGGGCTGGGTTTGAATCTTGAATACGCACTGGATGATTATGGATTAAAGAGTAACTCATTGAATTTATTTGTGTTGGCACAAGCTAGTAATTCGGGAGGAGATCAATCTTATGGGCATCAGCAATCAACGACTGCCCACTGTGGGAAAACAACAACAACGGTTACAACTACGACTTCCGGAAATTCTTCTTCTGTAGGTGGAGGTGTTTCCGCAGGGATGGGAGGTGCTTCTGCTGGAGTTTCAGGAACTACAGGTAGTTCTAGTGGAAATACGACAACAACTACTGTAACAACAACAGAAGAGTATGATGCCGAAAAGCTATATTGTGAAGATGCTACTAACATGGTAGAAGTCTGTGTAAACTTTAATCCTTGTAGATAATAGAGATTATCTTGGACAAGTGTTTTTTGAGTTGATAATTAGCTTAAAAAATACTTGTCCGATGTAATTTGAATATGAATTATTATATTTATAATATGAATTGAACATGAAAAGAAATATCTTATTATTTTTATTTACTTTATATTTTTTATCTATTTTGAGTGCAAAAGCAAACTTTTTTCCTACTTTTGGGACAGATTCCGCTCCAAAATGTAGTACTACAATGATGCAAACGAACGAGCAACTGCTCTTAGCAATCGAAAATTATCTGGCCCAGACCGAGTTCCCGGCCGAACCCGAACGTCTCTACGCACCGATCGG
>OGPJ01002384.1_pt1 | contig 12056 bp, 10 predicted proteins | sample 1552831 | NCBI WGS metagenome assembly OGPJ01 (sample SAMEA2579914, study PRJEB22360) | human gut metagenome | biome: human gut; feature: human-associated habitat; material: faeces | place: Denmark | collected 2008/2010
TCTTAGAATAATGAGTATGTAATAATTTATGAGCTAGTTCTCCATTTGGTTCTCCTAAAAATTCTTTGTAAATTTGCTTTAATACAGGATTTTTATGTGATTTTCTAATCACACTTTTTTCATCAATTGAATACATTGCCTCAGCACGTTTTTTATGTACATCAACCTCTTCTTGAATTTTAGCACTTTTTATAGGTTGGCCTCCACCTGTAATACATCCACCTGGGCAAGCCATAATTTCAACAAATTGATAATCTGATTTACCAGATTTTATTTCTTCCATAATAATTTGTGCATTTGCTAATCCATGTGCTACTACAACTTTTACCTTTTTATCTGCAATTTCTATTTCAGCTCTTTTTATTCCATTTTCTCCTCTAACTTGTTCAAATGCAATCTTATCTAAAGGTTTTCCTGACACAATTTCAGAAACACTTCTAAGAGCTGCTTCCATAACTCCTCCAGTTACGCCAAAAATTGCAGCTGCACCTGTTGCTTCTCCCATTGGATCATCAAATTTAGCATCCTCTAAATTTACAAAGTCTATTTTAGCTTGCTTAATCATTCTAGCAATTTCTCTTGTAGTAATAACCGCATCAACATCTTGCTTCATTTCTTCTCTTTGTCTTTCATATTTTTTAGCAATACATGGCATTACAGATACTACAAATATTTTACTTGGATCTAATCCTTCTTTTTTAGCATAATATGTTTTTAATAATGCTCCAAACATTTCATGTGGTGACTTGCAACTAGATAAGTGATTTATATTTTCTGGATAATTCATTTCAATATATTTTACCCAACCAGGGCAACATGAAGTTATCATTGGTAAATTCTCATTACTATTTAATCTTTTTATAAATTCTGTTCCTTCTTCAACAATTGTGAAATCTGCTCCAGTATTTGTATCAAATACTTTATCAAAACCCATTTGTTTTAATGCATTTATCATTTTTCCTTCTACATTTGTACCTATTGGCATTCCAAATTCTTCTCCAAGTGCTACTCTTATAGATGGAGCTGTTTGCACTATTACATAAGTATCTTTATCATTTATTTTATCCCATACAATTTGTGTAGAGTCTTTTTCTGTTAAAGCTCCTGTTGGGCATACTTCTATACATTGACCACAAAATGTACAATTTACATCATTTAAGCTATTATGTCCAACTGTTGATACACATGATTTAAAACCTCTTTCAGTTACTCCTATAGCACCTATTTTTTGTACTTTATTGCACATTGAAACACATCTTCTGCATAATATGCATTTATTAGGATCACGTACTATAGATGGAGATTTATCATCTATTTCATATATGTTTTTTGTTCCTTCATATACAGTTTTTTCTTTATCAAATTTATTTATAAGGTCTTGTAATTCACATTTTTCATTTCTTACACAATTTTCACAATCCTGATGGTGATTAGATAATATTAAGTCTAACATAGTTTTTCTAGCTTCCAGAACTTCCGGTGTTTTAGTATGTACAACCATTCCTTCTTCTACTTTTTGAATACATGAAGTAGCAAATCCTCTTTTTCCTTCTACCTCTACAAGGCACATTCTACAATCACCAATTTCATTTATTTCTTTTAAATAACATAGTGTTGGAATGTCTATACCTAATTTGGCAGCAGCTTGTAAAATTGTTGTGCCTTCTGGTACTTCTACTTTTTTACCATCTATTGTTAGATTTACCATATTTTTATCTCCTATCTCACGTTTTTATTTTTAATATATTCTCTTCCTTTAAACTCTTCTCTCAAAATATCCATCATTATTGCATCATAATATTTTCCGTTTACAAATTTGCCTTGTCTTTCTCTTCCTGTTTCTTTAAATCCACATTTTTTATAACATGCTTTTGCTCTTTCATTACAATCTAAAACTGTAAGGTTGATACTGTTTAAATTCATATAATTGAACCCAAAATCTAGAATTAAATTAATAGCTTCTGCACCATATCCTTTGCTTCTATATTCACTCCTACCTATAAAAATTCCAAGTGTTGCTTTACTATCAACTCTATTAATTTTTTCTAGAGACACTGTTCCTACCATAACATCATCTTTTAAGTCAACAATTACAAATGTTGATTCTGGATTTGCATTTTTCTCTAAAAACTCTTTTTCTCCACTCAAACTTATCATCTGAGCTGTTCTTCCAATATAATCAGTTACTTCAAAGTCATTCATCCATTCTGTAAATTGTTCCACATCTTCTGCATTTCTTGGTGACAAATATATTCTCTCTCCAACTAATTTCTTAAAATATTTCATAATCATTTCTCCTTTTTTCTTATTATTCATCACAAATTTTCAAAAGAATAGTTTTTAGTATTCTTAATTTCAATTTAAAGTAGTATATTTCGAGGAAAACCAGCAAAAAATCTTGATGTTTAATTTCTAATCATTTCCTTGCATATCTTTAAATTTTCAAAAGAATAGTTATATTGCTAGGAACAAGAATTAAAAATGAATGAGACGTACTTTTTGTACGTTGATTTCATTTTTAATTCGCAGTGACAACGCAAGATGACTATTATTTTGGAAATTTTAACCGATAGCGTGAAATGGGCAAATATTCAAACAAGTTCCACACTTAATACACTTTTCTTCATCAATATGATGTGTTTTACCTGGCTCTCCAGTAATTGCCTGTACTGGACAATTGCGACTACACTTTGTACAACCTCTACATTTATCTGGGTTAATTTGTATTTTAGCTAATGCCTTACATTCTCCCGTCCTACATTTTTTCTCTTCTATATGTTCAATATATTCTTCTCTAAAATATTTTAAAGTTGAAAGTACAGGATTTGGTGCTGATTGACCTAACCCACATACTGAAGTTTTTGGTATAATATTTGCCAATTCTTCCAGTTTTTCTAAATCTTGTTTTGTTGCTTCTCCATTAGTTATTTTTTCTAGTATTTCAAGCATTCTTTTAGTTCCAATTCTACATGGTGTGCACTTTCCGCAAGATTCATCTACAGTAAATTCTAAATAGAATTTTGCAATATTTACCATACATTTTGTGTCATCCATTACTATAAGTCCACCTGACCCCATCATTGACCCTATTTGTTTTAATGATTCATAGTCAATTGGTATATCTAAATGTTCTTTTGGAATACATCCTCCAGAAGGTCCTCCTGTTTGTGCTGCTTTAAATTCTCTATTATTTGGTATTCCTCCTCCAATATCATAAACAATTTCTCTTAATGTTGTTCCCATTGGCACCTCAACTAGTCCAATATTCTCAACATTGCCACCTAATGCAAATACTTTCGTTCCTTTTGAAGTTTCTGTTCCAATTCTTGAATACCATTTTGCTCCATTTAATATTATTCTTGTTACATTTGCATAAGTTTCAACATTATTTATTAATGTTGGCTTACCCCATAAGCCCGAATTTGCTGGATATGGTGGTTTTAGCCTTGGTTGGCCACGTTTTCCTTCAATAGATTCCAAAAGCGCTGTTTCTTCTCCACATACAAAAGCTCCTGCGCCTAATCTAACATCTATATCAAAATTGAAGTTAGTTCCAAATATATTTTTACCAAGTATGCCATATTCCTTTGCTTGCATTATTGCTACTTTTAATCTATCTACCGCAATTGGATATTCGGCTCTTACATAAATATAGCCTTGATTTGCTCCAATCGCATAACCTGCAATCATCATTGCTTCTAATACAGAGTGTGGATCTCCTTCTAAAATGCTTCTGTCCATAAAAGCTCCAGGATCACCTTCATCTGCGTTACATACTACATATTTTTGTTCTGATTCTACTGCTTTAGTTAATGCCCATTTTCTTCCCGTTGGGAATCCTGCTCCACCTCTGCCTCTTAGTCCTGAATCTTCAATTGTTTTAATTACTTCATCTGGCGTCATTTTCAAAAGTACCTTTTCTAGTGCTTTATATCCATCAAAAGCTATGTATTCATCAATATTTTCAGGGTCGATTTTTCCACTATTTTGAAGGGCAATTCTTTTTTGTTTTTTATAAAAAGTTAAATCATCTAATTTATTTACTTTAGTTCCATCTATGTCTTTACATAATAGTCTCTCAACAATTTCTCCATCTATTATGTGCTTTTGTATAATTTCTTCGCAGTCTTCCGGCTTTACCATTGCATAAAATGTATCTTCTGGTCTAATAATTACTATTGGTCCTTTTGCACATAACCCAAAACAACCAGTTTGAATTACACGTACATTTTCTAGTTTTTTCTCTTTTACTAGTCTTCTAAAATTTTCTATAACCTGTGTGGATTTTGAAGATGTACATCCTGTTCCATGACACACTAAAATATGTTTTTCCTTTCCTCCAACTGTTGTATCCACTCTAATGTTTAGCTCTCTTCTTTTTTCTTCTCTTATTTTTCTTATTTCCTCTAAAGTTTTCAAATCATTACTCCCTTCTTATTTTGTAATCAATTCATCTAAAACTTCATCAAGTTTTTTCACTGTAGCTTTACCATATACCTCTCCATTCACAGTAAATACTGGTGCTATTCCGCATGCACCCAAACAACGAGTACTATCTATTGAAAATTTTCCGTCTTCTGTGGTTTCTCCTTCTTTAATTCCCAATCTTTCTTTTAATCTATTCATTAGTTTTTCAGAACCTTTTACAAAACATGCAGTTCCTAAACATACTGAAATTGCATATTTTCCCTTTGGTTTTAATGTAAACCTAGAATAAAATGTAATTACTCCATAAATCTCTGCCATTGGAATACTTAAATATTCTGATATTTCACTTTGTGCAATTTGAGGAATATACCCATATTTTACTTGCACATCATTTAATATAGGTATTAAATTATCCTTTTCTTTAGTATATTTTTCTAATATTTCTTTTAGTTCTTGTCTCAATTTTTGTTCCATACAATTCATACTTTTCAATTCCTCCTAGTATATTTGTATTTTACTTTTTCAAAATTATTATATCAAACACATTGTTTTTATACAACCTATATTTTATATATATAATATGTATTTTTCCCTTGTTATATATGAAAATTTCTCGATTCTTCTTATAAAAAAACAACAAACTAGTATTTTAGTTTGTTGTTCTTTATTTATTAATCCCATCCTTCTCCATACATAATTACACTCATATCATGATCAACTTCAAGTTTATAAACTGGACTTGTTGAATCACCACTCGCAGTCCATGTAATCACATTATCATGTCCAAGTTCTAATTCTGAATATTTTCTAGACATTTCGTCTGTAAATTTTGTATTTTTTCCAACAAGTTTATAATCTAAATCATTTGGAAAATCAGTAACAAAATTTATAGTTCTAGATGTGTATAAGCCTTGTGCAATAGTTTGTAAGAAAGTTCCTCCAGTTAATTTTAATGCTCCTGCAACCATAAGTTGCCTAATTGTTTTTTGATTATTATTTACACCAATGTACCTTCCTAAAGCATAACTAGAACGTATTGCTCCCCATTCTATTGGTTGTTCATCATTAAAATATTTATAATATTCGTTGTTTTTTTCAACATAATGTAGTCCTTTTCCAATTGTTCCAGTAGGTTTAGCTCCAGCAAATTTAATGTTTATAGCATTATTACATTCAATTACTGTATTTTCGTCTAATGTTTTCCAATCATTAGTTTCATCTGTTGAATATAATAACTCTACTCCAGATGTCATTATATTTACTTTGTATGGCGCAGTCGTTGACGCTGTTCTTATATTATCAATTGTTACTGTTTTCTTTACTTCTGTTGCTCCACTTTTTATTATAAAGTCATAAGTTCCATTTTTATTAAAAGAACATTTTACTGGTTCTCCTAAATTACTTGTATATAATGTACTTCCATAAGGAGTTTTTACACTAGCAATTTTTACTCCTAAATTTCTTAGTTTTGAAGTATTGCTATAATCTATAAATCTTCTACCAATTTCGATTATTTTATCAACAGCTTGTTCTTCTGTCATATTAGCTTTGTTTAAGTTTTCTTCGTTTATTCCGAATCCATTTTTTAATTCTTCATAAGTAGAATAATCACATAAAGCTGCTGCTATTTTCTTTTTTTGTTCATAATCAAATTCTTTTACTTCAAAATCTACATCTATAGTTACAGTTGTGCTAAATAAGTCGCTTCCTTCTGTTTTAGTTGTATTTACATCATACTTTTCTGGTTTTTCATCAGAATAATCATTTAGTATGTCTTCAAGCGAATTTAATCCTGATAATTCATTTTGTAGTGCTTCACTTGTTTTATTTTTTGCTTTACTTGCTTTACCAATTATTCCGTCTTCACCAACCATTATATTTATTGATATTCCAGCTAGTATTAATAATACTACAATTGTCACAACTAAAGCTATTAATGTAATACCTTTTTGATTTTTGTTTTCTTTTGTTTGCATATATTTTCACCTTTGCTACATTTTTATTAAACTATTGCCATTGCAATTCCATATAATATTAATACTAATATTGTTGCAAAACAACCACTAAATATTATTTCTGACAATGTATGTTCTTTTGCTGCTATTCTACTTTCTGCTAATAAAATTGCAGTTAATAATGACAACATTAAAATAACTATATTATCAGTTAAAAGCCATATAAGAGTATTAGCTGCAAAGCCAATAGTTGCATGACCACTTGGAACCATTTTTTTGTTTAATCCTTTATGTTTGTTTGTTTTTGCATAAGCAATTAATGCTAAAACTGCAATTATAGCAATAATCATAATAGAAAAAGCTAAATGCATAGGATTTGTTGTTACATTTTTCAAAAATGTTAGTCCTATATCCGCAATTTTATCAAAAAATAAGAAATATGCCACAATTATTGCATTTATTGTTGTAATTACTACTCCTCCTGCAGCAACATCTTTTGCTATTTTAGCTTTTGGATGATATACATCAACATATAAATCAACAACTGTTTCTATTGCTGTATTAACCATTTCAGCAAATATTATTAGAACAATTGTGAATAGAAAGCATAGAAATTCAGCACGATTCAAATTAAAAAACAAGCTAACAATAACAACAATTACTGCAATAATTAATTGTTTTTGTATGTTTTTTTGAGTTGTTGTTGCATATATTATTCCATTAAATGCATTTTTCCACGCATCTATAAAATTGTGGTTTGTTATTTCTTTGCTTTCTTTCTTTTTTTCTTTCATTTTATCCTCTCTTTTATTTCGTATCATACTCAAAGTTATCTAGTTATATTTAATTGAGAAAGAACATTTTCTTCTCTTTCTCTCATTTCTTTTTTTTGCTCATCTGTTATATGATCATATCCTCTTAAATGATAAAAACCATGTACAAGCATGTAAGCAAATTCTCTTTCAAATCCATGTCCATATTCTTTTGCTTGTTCTTCAACTCTTTCTATTGAAATTATAATGTCTCCCATTACATCTTGTAAAAGCTGAGTTTCATTTTCTCTAACAAGCTTGTCTAATTCTTCTCTTTCAAACATTGGAAAAGAAAGCACATCAGTTTCTTTATCTATATTTCTATATTCTTTATTTAATTCTCTTATATTTTTAGGATTTGTCAAAGTAACGCAAATATATAAAGAGGTGGGATTTATGTTTTCTACCTCAAAGCATTTTTGTATTACTTTTTCAACTATACTTTCTAATTCATCATTTTGTTTAATATCTTTCCAAACAATTTCTGTTACTGGTTTCATATTCATTCTTCCTTATTCATTAACTACTTTTTTTCTTCTTCCTCTTTTTTTCTTTTCAATCTTTGCTCCTTTTGTGTAGTTTCCTTCTGATATAAATGAATTTTTTAAGTTTTTCATTGCATCTAATTCAACTAATTTAGTGCAATAAAATTGAATTACTTTATAATATTTATTAACATCTTTTCTTAAGTTCTTTAAATCACTTCTTAAGAACAAAACTTGTTTGTCTCTTGTATAATCAATATAATTTTTATCTTTATTTTTTTGAATTGTTTGATATTGTTTATAAAAGTCTTTATATTCTTCTCTAGCAGTTGGTTTATCCCAATAAATTTTTGTAGATAATAATTTCACATGATATTCTTCAATTAGCATAATTAATAATGAATATGCTTTTTCTTGTTTACGTGCTACACGAGTATCTACTATAAGTCTTCTAGTATCATTTAACAATTTTTGATAACATTGCTCAGCTACAATAAGTGGTAAACTATGTGTAAATAATTTTCTACTTAAATTTAATAATATCATGTTCTTTTCTATACTATCATTTTGATCTAATTTACCAACTGTAAACTTTTCGAAATTTTGATAGTCTTCAACAATTTCTTTATATATTTTGTTTTCAGGGTCTTGTTGCATTTTTAATGGTAAAATGTTTTCAATATATTGTTCTAATACTTCAAATATTTTATTATATATTTCATCTTTAGCTCCTGGAGTCAAATTATCTGCTAACTTAATTGAATAATGTTTTAATAATCCTTTGTATAAAGATTCCATTTGGAAAACATATAAAGTTTGATATCTACGAATTGCTTGCTCTTTATTTGAATTTTGAACATTTTCATAGTCCAAATTCAACAAATACATTTGTTTTTTATATTTATATTCTAAGTATTCAGTTTCTTTTAAATGCACAACTGAATAATATTCAGACAAGGCATTTTTTTCAAAATCTGTTGCTGCGTCACTTTTTACTTTTTTGTAAATAGAGTCCATTATATATTTGTCTATTGACTCTAAATATAAAGCATATACATCTTCAAATTTCTTTTCAGTTGCTTCTTGTTTTTCTTGGTTTTCTATATTTTCGTTAGCTTTATATGTTTCATAAGCCTTTAGAGCATTATTTCTTTTTATTGAGATTAACATTCCGTTAATTCCAATTTTAGTTGGAGTTAGTATTTTAGTAATTGTGTTACTAATCTTTGAAAAAAATGTTTTCTCTTGGTAAATTCTCAAACTTCTTTCTTCCATGGCATCTGTTCCTTTCAAAATACTATTTTTTCTTTTGTCCCAATACTTTCAAGTACTTCGTAAATAACTTCAACTTCAACATCAGTTTCCGTCTGCTCCACATTAACTTTTTGATTTATTAACTTTTTTTCTTTTATTTGGTTTTCTAAGCTTTGCTTAGCCTTTTGTATTGCTACCTCTTTTGCCTCCTCTAGAGTATATTCAAACTCTTTGTTTTCATACTCTTGGTAAGTTTTTGTATTTATTTCTATTGGCAAATAAAAATCTGAAAATAGTTTTAGTTTTTTACTCGTCTCTATTGTATCATAATTTTGAAATTTTGGAACCCCTTTTGACAAATTTATTTCAAAATTATTTATCTTTACGGAATATTTGCTTTCCTCCATTCCTGTTTGAATTTCTTTTGTCTGTTTTAATGGTTCTTTAACTTTTTCAGAATACCATACTTTTGCCTGAACCTCGCCATTTGCATGCACATATCTAATTCCTGTATATTGTCCTTCCAGCCACCCTTCTATTAATACAGTTCCTTTAGTAACAACATCGCCCTCTTTTACTACGGGCACACCGTTTTGTGCATTTACCTTTACTATCATTGCATCTTTTGTTGCAACAATATTACAGTACTCATCTTCTTGTATTATTTCAGGTTTCATATCTGCTTCTACTACCTTAACAATTGCATTTGTTCCTTGTATTTCTATTCCAATCCATGCTAAATCATTTCTTTCAAGTCGAATTTTATTTATTGTTTCTTTTGTGTTTAGGTCAAACTTTGACATTCCAATTTTAAACTTGTTATCTGATAAACTTTTTATAATTTCATCTTTAGAAATCTTGTTATTTCCAACGACCTCTATATTCCATATAAAATTAGATAATGTAAACATTGCAATTATAACTAATAGAAAAAGCAATGCAAATATTTTTCTTTTTTTGTATTTATATAATATAAATGGTATTCCTTTTTTTCCTTGAATTTTTACTCTACATTTAGTTTTTTTAGCAATTCTTTTTATCTTCTTAAAGTCACTTATTCCAATATTAATTTGCACAATTGTGGAACATTTTCTTTTCATATTCCATAGAAAAATTTTTTGATTATTGCATATATTTATAAAACGTTCTGTAAAGTAGCCTTCTATTTCAATAGTAACATATCCTAAAATGTAATTTAACAAAACTTTAAAGTACATTTTTACCTCCTTATTATTCGTCTATTGTTGGTTCAAAATCAAAACTTTCAATTTTTCCTGTTACCATTAAATCATCTGATGTCATTTCTTCTAAGTACAACTCATATCCATTTATGTTCAAAATTCCAATATATGTACTAATTCTAATATAAAAATCTTGGTATTCTAACACACCTTTGTAGTTTTCAATCAACATTTGTTTAAATCCTAATATTGTTATTTTAGGTAAATCAGTAGATATTTCTTTTGGAATTTCTAATAAATGATTTAATCTATCAAATGTTTTTTTGCCTTTTCTTTTCACATTTTTCATTCCTTTCTATCTCTGAAATTGATCTAAACTTCTAAACTCATATCCCATTTGTTTTATTTCTTTTATGCAATCATCTAAAATATTACTATTATCTTTTGATGTTGCATGTAGTAAAATAACTGCTCCTGGATGTATGTTACTTAAAACCATTTTTTTACCATATTCTTCTCTACCTTGTTTATTTTTGTCCCAATCATCATAAGCAAAGCTCCACATAACTGTTTTATAACCTAATGTGTTTGTATATGCTACAGTTCTTTCACTATATTCTCCTTTTGGTGGTCTAATATATTTCATTTCATAATTAAACTTTTGATATATCGCTGTATGTAAATTCATTACTTCTTTTTGAATTTGTTCATTTGTCAAATCAGGCATACTTTTATGATTTACTGTGTGATTTCCTACAGTATGACCTTCTTCTATCATTTGCTTTACAAGGTCTGGTTCTGTATTTAAGTAATGTGCTGTTATAAAAAAGGTTGCTGGTACACTATTTTCTTTTAAAGTTGCCAATATTTTTGGCATATATCCCGCTTCATATCCATTGTCAAAAGTCAAATATACATATTTTTGGTCTTTGCTTCCCATTGCAATTCCTTCATAACTATCTATTACTCTTTTATTATAGCTTCCCAAGTCTGGTTGCTCATGGTTATTATTTCTTTTTATTCCCCATCCTATTTTTTTATTACTCAAAGTAGTAGCACTTGTTTGAGTTGTTTTAGCATTAAAATTAATTATTGAAAATGAAAAAACAAATATTAATAGTATAGATGATACAATTGCAATAAATTTCGGCTTTATTTTCATAATTTATTCTCCTTTACACAATATTTCTTGCTATTAATAAAGTATTTTTCTAATACTCAAATTATGAATATTTTTAAAATAAAAAAATCAAACAGTATTTAACTGTCTGATTTTTCATTTGCAATTTTATGTTTATTTATATCTTCTTGAAGTTTTTCTACTTCTTTTTCATAAGCCGGAATATTAGTTCTATCATATCTACCTTTTTCATAATCTAACATAAAACGTTTTTTATTGTCTAATTCATCTTGTGCCATATCATATAGCTCTGCGCCTATTTTTTCTAATCTCTCATCTTTTATTGTTTTATTATATTCTATTACTAAGTCTCCAAAACCAATAATTTGATATATTCTATTAATCTGATATCTAAGATTAAATCTTTTTACATTTTTAGTTTTATAGAAAAATTCTTGTATTTTAATTATATCGTCTACATTTTTTTCACTAAGACTTCCTGCAATGTAATCTTCAACACTATATATTAAAAAGTCATATTCAGCTATATAGTATGCTTCTTTATCAAATAAATATTTATATGTTTGTAATCTAGCACTTGAATCTGGAGATTGCATTAGTATATTTTTTCTTGCATTTATATCATAAGGAAACATTTTAGCAATTGTCTCATACTCTTTTAATTCTAAGTTTTCACTTACTTTTTTATTAATTTTTATTATATAAAATCCGTAAATAAAATTATAGAAAAATGCAATTATAATTAATATATATACTATAATATCTGCAAATTTCTTTTTTGTTATTTCTTGTTTTTCATT
>OGPJ01002385.1_pt1 | contig 12056 bp, 9 predicted proteins | sample 1552831 | NCBI WGS metagenome assembly OGPJ01 (sample SAMEA2579914, study PRJEB22360) | human gut metagenome | biome: human gut; feature: human-associated habitat; material: faeces | place: Denmark | collected 2008/2010
GATGTCAGGATGGACCGGTGCGTACGATTGCAAGAGAAGCGCGCAAGACCGATACGATCATCAACTATGTGTCAAAAGAACGCCTGGATCAGCTCAGTGAGACAAGAGCACATCAGGGTGTGATCGCGCAGGTTGCAGCTTATGAGTACAGTACGGTGGAAGAGATTCTTGCCAGAGCAGAAGAAAAGGGTGAACCGCCATTTTTGATTCTTCTGGACAATGTAGAAGATCCGCACAATCTCGGCGCAATCATCCGTACAGCGAATCTTGCCGGCGCGCATGGCGTTATCATACCGAAGAGACGTGCAGTAGGACTGACATCTACTGTAGCGAAAACTTCCGCAGGTGCGATCAACTATACACCGGTTGCAAAAGTAACAAATATTGTAAGAACGATTGAAGAACTGAAAGAAAAAGGAATCTGGTTTGTCTGCGCAGATATGGGTGGAGAGACCATGTATGATCTGGATCTGACAGGACCGATGGGACTTGTGATCGGAAATGAGGGAGAAGGTGTCAGCCGTCTGGTACGTGAAGCATGTGATTTCACAGCATCCATACCGATGAAGGGAGACATTGATTCTCTGAATGCTTCTGTGGCAGCAGGAGTTCTTGCCTATGAAATCGTAAGACAGAGACTGGTAAAAAGCAGCAAATAAAAGGGGAAACAGAATGAGCCGTTACGATCAGTACAGCGACGAAGAACTGATTTTCAGACTGCGACAGGGAGAGACGGAAATATCGGATTATCTGATGGAAAAATACAAGGAGTTTGTCCGTAAAAAGGCAAGAGCCATGTTTTTGATCGGAGGAGAAACAGATGACTTGATCCAGGAGGGAATGATCGGACTTTTTAAGGCGATCCAGAATTACCAGCCGGATCGGGAGGCGTCTTTTCAGACATTTGCAGGTTTATGTATTGACCGGCAGCTTTACAGTGCAGTTCAAAATTCCAACAGACAAAAGCATCAGCCGCTGAATTCGTATGTTTCATTGAGTGATGAGAATGAGTCTGATCATCTCGAGGGGGCCTGGTCAGAAGATCCGGAAGCACTTATTATTGATCAGGAAAGTACAAGAACTCTGGAACGCGAGATCACGAAAGTTTTAAGTCCGATGGAGAATAAAGTCCTGGATTATTATCTCCGGGGATACGGGTATGTGAAGATTGCAGAGATTATGGGAAAAACACCGAAATCAATTGATAATGCACTGCAGCGTATCCGTGGAAAAATACGCAATTTTTCTGCACCTGTACAAAAGTGATGTTCTGTTATGCACAGAAACACTTTTCCCTTTCCTTTTTTGGATAAAAGTAGTAATATTATAACAATATCACATTGGAATATCAAAGAGAGTTCTCTTGGATATGAAAGTATGAAAGGAGAAGCATAATATGGCAAAGATCAATAAATATTGGGGATATGTAGCAGTTGGAGCGGTAGCTGCCGCAGCGGCAGGAGCTATCGCAGCACTTGTACTGAAGAAAGATCCGTTAGATGATTTTGATGACTTCGATGATGATTTCGAAGATGAGGCAGGCGAAGAAGAAACTGCTGAGAAAGAAGAAAAGAAAGAAACAAGCGAAGATTTTGCATCCTGGGATGAAGCAGAAGAAGCTGTAGAGAAAGCAGTAGAAGAAACTGCTGAAACAGCAGATGCAGAAGAGGCTGTTGAAGAAGTGATCAAAGAAGAAAAAGAAGACGAAGATACAGAAGAGGAATAAATAATCCTTCATGGATAAGCAGAACTGCTGTTTTATGAATGCACTGCATTTGTAGGACAGCAGTTTTTTATGTTAAAAAGAGAGACAGACCTTTATGGTCTGCCTCTCTTGAAATAGTTGTGTTTATTTAGGAAGTCTGAAAGAACTCTTCAGAGATACGATACGGTTAAATACCGGAGCACCTTCTTTAGAATCATGAATATCTGCACAGTAGAATCCGTTTCTTACAAACTGGAAACTGTCATAGCCTTTTGCTTCCATAAGAGCCGGCTCAACATAAGCAGTGACAGTTGTAAGAGAGTTTGGATTTACGTTCAGAGAACCATCTTCTTTGTTGTATACACCTTTTTCTTCGTCTACAATGTTTTCGTAAAGACGTACAGTTGCTTCTTTGGCATTTGTAGCTTCTACCCAGTGAATCGTTCCTTTTACTTTACGTCCGTCCGGAGCGTTTCCGCCTTTTGTTGCCGGATCATAAGTACAATGTACAACTCGTACTGTACCGTCATCATCTGCTTCATATCCTGTACAGGTTACAAAATAAGCATTCATCAGACGCACTTCTGTACCAACGAAAAGTCTCTTATATTTACGTGGTGGATCGATCATGAAGTCATCGCGTTCAATATATAATTCACCGCTGAATGGAATCTTACGGGTTCCAAGTGCTTCGTTTTCCATGTTATTCGGAGCATCGAGATATTCAACCTGTCCTTCCGGATAGTTGTCGATCACGAGCTTGATTGGATCCATAACTGCCATCATACGAGGGCGTTTTAATTTCAGGTCTTCACGGATACAGTACTCAAGCATTGCATAGTCTACAGAGCTCTGGCTCTTGGATACTCCACACATCTCAACAAACATCTTGATAGATTCCGGTGTGAATCCTCTTCTTCTGAGGGCTGCTATTGATACCAGTCGCGGATCATCCCATCCGTCTACGATACCATCCATAACCAGTTTCTTAATGTATCTCTTACCTGTAACGACATTTGTCAGATACAGCTTTGAAAATTCAATCTGTCTCGGTGCCGGATCAAATTCACATTCTTTCACAACCCAGTCATATAATGGTCTGTGGTCTTCAAATTCCAGCGTACAGATAGAATGTGTGATATGTTCGATCGCATCTTCGATTGGATGAGCAAAATCATACATTGGATAGATGCACCATTTATCTCCGGTGTTATGGTGTGTCATATGAGCCACACGGTAGATGATCGGATCACGCATGTTAATATTCGGCGATGCCATATCGATCTTTGCACGTAAGACTTTCTCTCCGTCCTGATACTTGCCGTCTTTCATCTCTTCGAAAAGTCTTAAGTTTTCTTCTACCGAACGGTCACGGTACGGACTGTTCTTTCCAGGCTCTGTCAGCGTTCCACGGTATTCACGCATCTCTTCTGCCGTCAGATCACAGACAAATGCTTTTCCCTTCTTAATCAGTTTTACGGCACACTCATACATCTGATCAAAATAGTTAGATGCAAAATAGAGATGATCTCCCCAGTCAGCGCCTAACCATTTTACATCTTTTTTAATAGACTCTACGAATTCCATATCTTCTTTCATCGGATTCGTATCGTCAAATCTCAGATGAAATGTTCCATTATACTTCTTTGCAAGTCCTGAGTTCAAAAGAATAGACTTTGCATGTCCGATATGCAGATATCCGTTTGGTTCCGGTGGGAATCTTGTACATACTTCACTGTACACTCCTTCTGCAAGATCTTTATCTATTTCCTGTTCAATAAAATTTTTGGAAACTGTTGTTTCTTCTCCCATGGTATCCTCCTTAGGTTTTAACTATACATTATGCTCATTATCTTATCATAAAAAATATGATGAAACAAGGGAAGATACTTTATTTTATCCCAATTACCTTTAGCGCAAATGTACGGATTTTAGAACAGACGGATTTTGCCCGGCCTTACAGATCCATCCATTTTCCTTTCCATACATACAAAAGCATCAGTAGCATTCCCAGAAGCCAGGACGTCGGATAACACATCATCACATGTCCGAGACTTCTTGTCCATGCCATTGTTCCCGCAATCCACATCACACGGAATCCACACAAAGATACCAGAAATACGACCATTGCCTGCATCGTCTTGCCTGTTCCTCGTATCGTTCCTCCCAGCACATGCAGAATTCCAAGCATCCAGTAAAACGGGCAGAAATACCTCATAATATATACACCATACTCCACAACCTTCTGGTTCGTCGTAAAGACACCTATCACCTGTGGAGCAAATATCAGCAACATAATCCCGGTTAACACCGAATAGCCAGCCCCCATCACAGTAGATATATACATTCCTTTTCTGACCCTGTCCGGCTTTCTGGCGCCAATATTCTGTCCCGCAAATGTAGTTGCGGCCATACTGATGCTCAATACCGGAAGAATGTTAAATCCATCAATCTTTATATATGCCGCAAATCCGGCCATAACCGTTGCCCCGAAACTATTCACGCTCGTCTGTACGATCAGATTCGAAAGTGAAATTACAATATTCTGGATTCCCGTCGGGATTCCGATACGGATGATTTTGGAAAGCAGATGGTCATAGCAGCGGATTTCCTTAATCTTCAACTTATATACATCTTCACTTCTGATCAGAAATCCCCATATAAAAATGCATGATATCAACTGACTGATATCCGTAGCCAGTGCCGCGCCAACGATTCCAAGCTTCAGTCCGACAACCATGATCAGATCCAGGAATATATTTGAAATCGCCGCGATCATCAGGTATACCAGGGAACGTCTGGAATTGCCCACGGCATTCAGAACACCCGCCGACATATTGTAAACTACCGAAAATAAACTTCCGCCAAAATATACCTGCAGATAGATTACCGACTGTTCAAATACCTTGTCCGGTGTTCCCATCAGGCGCAGCATCGATGGTGTCATTGTAATTCCGATTACAGTCAGAAGCACTCCTGCTACCAGCGCGATCGCCATCGTAGTATGTACGGCCTTCCTCACGCCTTCTGTATTTTTGGCCCCATAAAACTGCGAGATCACAACACCTGCACCAGTCGATGCTCCTATGCAGAAACCGATCAGCAGGTTAATAATCGCACCGCTGGATCCGACTGCTGCCAGTGCGTTACTTCCCACATAGTTGCCGACAATAATCGAATCCACCGTATTATATAACTGTTGAAACAAATTCCCCAGAATCAGCGGGATTGCAAAAAAAAGTATTTCTTTCCAGATCACGCCCTCTGTCATTGTCTTCATCTTTTTCATGTTTCTCTCCCTCTTCTGTCTACCATGTTCTAAATTACTATTCTATTCCTATTTTCATTTTCCGGCAATATGTTTTCTTTATATTTCTTTTGATTTTCTCCCGGTATCACAAAAAATGTATTGACAAAATCACCTGATTCATTGTATAGTATCAATGTTGCATATCACTTATGCATGCTGCCTTGGCTCAGTCGGTAGAGCGTCGCCTTGGTAAGGCGGAGGTCGGCGGTTCGATTCCGCTAGGCAGCTTAAAAGAAAAGCTCTGTAAATCATGATTGATTTACAGAGTTTTTTATTTTTTAGTTCTTCTTTTCTTTTGCTTTCATTCTGTTCCTTCCGCTTTAACGATTGCCTTCGGCGTACTATACCACACTTTCTGATATGATCCTGTATCCTTTTTCAAAATTGCCTGCATCAGCCGGCATATTTCCATTACCTGATCTTCCATCTTATTGTCAATCGTTCCATACATTTCGCCCGACATAATCTTCTGGTGCATTTCTTCACTGTTATTAATCCCGATGATCACTGGAAGTTTCAGATTTTTTTCTTTGTAATAATCATACACCCCAAGTGCCATATCATCGTTATTGCAGATAACAGCCTCTACGTTCTGTACTGCCTCGTCATCTAATGCCGCAAACTTTTCATAAGCCAGCTCTCTCTTCCATTCAGCCAGGATATTTCCCTTCTGATTCAACGGAAGTTCTGCACCCGTTTCCAGGAATCCGCTTGTTCTGCGGATTGCATCAAAATGTGATTCTTCTCCTTCTACCAGTACATAATCCAGCATTCCATTTCCATTCCAGTCGAGTATTCTGCTTTGTTTTTTCCAGAGATCTTTCAACAGTTCCCCCTGCATCACACCGGCCGCTCTGGCATCCGTTCCTACATACCAGACATTTTTCGATATTTTCAAGTCCTTTTCATCAATCTCCCTGTTAAATAAGATGACTGGTATGTCTGCATCTTTGGCGTCAGTCAGTACACTTGCCGCCGATGCCGGTTCTACAAGATTTACAAGCATCACATCGTAAGCCTGAGCATACATCTCCTGCAACTGTTTTTCCTGACGGCTGCCGATCCCTTCTGCATCATAGATTTCATAAGATACTTTTTTCCCAAGTATTCTCGTCTGTCCTATCTTATCTTCCAGTTCTCTGATATAACTTTCCATAAATGTATCGCTACGGTCATATACTGCAATTCCGACATGTATATACCGGTCTTCTTTTTGCGGCAGTTTCCATGCGATCACAAGTCCGGTCAGAAGAAGGAGCAAAACGATCAGTATGAGGGTGTATTTATCTATCTTGCATTTTTTACCGTGTTTCATCTTCCGATCACCTTGAAAGCAGCGCATCATATTCACCGCTTTCCATCCTTTCTTTATCCAGTCTTACCGGCTTCAGACAAATATTCTTCATATCTTTTGTCTTTCCTTTCTTTTCTAACATCTGCATGCTTTCATAGCCAAGTCTGTATGTATTTTCTACATAAATGAATGGTTTTTCCCCATTTCTCACCTGCTCCAGCACTGCATCTTCTACCGGCAGACGATATTGTTCTTTCTTACTTTTTAAAGTAGCTGCATAATACTTAAACTCACTCTGCATCGTATCTGTCACTGCCAGAAGATTATTTTTCTTATAACCGCCTTCCTTTTTCTCCAGATACATTTCCGGATATACAAGAAGGATCCCTTCAGAGCCATTCTCCATTTCTTCTTTCACAAGTTCATCAAACGCTTTTTCCGTCAGTCTGCTTTTATACCATACATCCAATTTCACATGGTCATCATAAGCCTGGTCCCGTATTCCATCTAACAGGCCATACAGCTCATTCTGACTGTCTTTCGGTAAGATCACCGTAATCCTCGTCTTTTCCTCTGTGTAATTCTGGCCTGCCATCATCTGCATGGATACAAATGCGATCAAAAGAAGTAAAAGGATCAGCAATATATGTTTTTTTCTACCTTGCATCATCGGTTTCCTCCATCTTTGGAATTGTAATGGTCGCTGTCGTTCCTTCATCCAGTTCGCTCGTGATGGTTACGCCATAATCCTCTCCGTAGATCAGCTGGATCCGTTCGTTTACATTCCGCACACCAATCCCCGATCCGCGTTTGCTCGAAATTACTTTGTTGTGCATGATATGATCTATGGTTTCCTGTGTCATTCCAGGTCCGTTATCTGCTACATCAATTCCAATATCTCCATCCCTATCATAGATCCGGATGGTAATCTCTCCGTCCTCATACATTCCCTCCATGCCATGATAAATCGCATTTTCAAGCAGCGGCTGAATGGATAATTTCGGACACAAGTATTTTAACAATGCCGGATCTGCCTCTATCTGAAATTCAAATTTATCCTTAAATCGGATATTCTGAATTGCGAGATAACTGGATGCATGTTCCAATTCTTTCTCCAACGGAATCATATCTTTTCCCTGACTTAGAGAGATACGGAAAAACTTTGCAAGCAGAGATACCATCTTTCCTGCCCCTTCATATTCCTCACTTCGTATCATCCAGATGATCGAGTCCAATGTGTTATACAGAAAATGTGGATTAATCTGAGACTGCAGCAACTTCTTCTCCATCTGCTGACGCTCGCGTTCGTTCCTTCGGATTTCTTCCATCTGTTCCTGCAGCTTATCTGCCATGATATTAAAATGTGCGCTGAGATTTTTCAGTTCTCCGATTCCCTCTTCTTTTGCCTTAATATCATAATTGCCTTTTCCAAATTCCTGCATCGTCTGAAGCAGACGATAAACCGGATCCGTAAAGCTTCTAAAAAGTAAAATATCCAGGAAAATTAATATCACGCCAACCAGCAGCAGAGTAAACCATGCAACATAGTGCAGATTATAACTTTCAAAATCCAGACTGGACATCGAGTTTACGAGTACCACATTCCATCCGGTATATCCAATCTGCTGGCGCTCAATCAGCCATTTTCCTCCGCTTTGCTCTTCTATTTTATAATTCTTACAGGCCATTGCCTCTTTCACCGTTTTTTCCTGATACATTTCCGAAGCGATCTCTTTTTCAAATGGATGATACAGTAATCGCCGGTTTGTATCCAGAAGGTAACAGTATGCCGATTTTTGACTCTTATAATGCAGCAATACCTCATCTATCGAATCCGTATAATACTCCAGAAGCAGTACTCCGGACTTCATATTGCCATTTTCCACATATTCTATGTAACGGCTGATTTCATAAACGTATCTTGCCTTGTCCGGTTGTACCAGTTTCTTCTCTCCGTAATGAATCGTCTCTATATTCTTTTGTGCATTTTGAAACCAGGCTTCCTGTTTTACCTCTGCTTTATTCCTGTCCGGTAATTTTTCCGAATGCCACAGACTGCTTCCATCTGCATCGTAAATTGCAGCGCTATAAAGCACCTCTGATTCCCGCACCATGCGTTGTTCCATTTCTCTTTGAAACATTTCTGTTGCCGTATCATAGGTCCGGATATCCTGATAATAAATCGAGTTGATCAGTTCATTGATATTCTCTATCTCCGCTTCTAAATCCTGGGCCAGCGTTTTTTTCTGTTTTGATACTTTCTCAATAGTATCTCTTTGAAAATATCCCGAAAAATAATGCGAAAATAAAAACATACAGCTTATAATACAGACCGCAATGGAAACAGACATCACGAACGGGAACACAATGCGGATACTTACTTTTTTATCCTTCATCCGCATCTCCCCCCTGTTTTCTGTATTTTACCGGAGACATTCCACAATTTTTCTTAAATACATAGCTGAAATAATTCGGCTCCGGATATCCCACCATATTTCCGATCACCTGACTCTTATAATCTGTCTGTAAAAGCAGTTTTTTCGCCTCTTCCATCCGACGTCCGGTCAGATAGTTCACAAATGTTCCACCTGTTTCCTGTTTGAAGATTTTCGAAAAATACGATGAACTGACATGAAGCTTTCCACACACGGTCTCTACACTTAAGTCAGGATCCGGAAACCTCTCTTCTACGATCTTGCGCGCATGTTCTGCCAGGATGACATTATTATCAATCTGTTTTTTCTGAATCAGCGACCGGATCAGTTCACAGTAATTGACCAGCCAGTGATCCAGCTCTTCCCCTGTACTTAACGAGAGAATCTTCACTGCCATTTTCTTCGTTCCTGCAAATTCCATATCCGATGTGATCTGATATTTTTTGTAAAATCTAGAGAATGAAAATGAAATTTCCAGGATCAGAACCTGATATTCGTTTAACGAATACTGTCTCCTATGAAGCCATGCAAGCAGACTTTCCACCTGACTTTTTAACTCTTCTTCCGTATAATGTGTGATATTTTTCCCTATATTCTCTACTTTTGTATTCCAGTCTTCTTTGACATCCTGCACCGGCATGATGTCATTATAATACGTATAACTTTCTTCTACCGTTACCAGATTGTAATCCAGTGCCTCAAGTGCCTGTTCATACAATGACGGCATATCCTCAATTTTCTCCCTGCTGACACTGATTCCGCAGGAAATCCTGCTTTGGAAAATACGTTCGATCAAAACAACTGCTTCATCAATCGTCCTTGTGATTCTTCCGACATCATGCTTTTTATTACTGCCCAGAATGAATATCTCATTATCACTCATACCAAATTCGTATACACGTGCGATCTTTTCCAATGCCTCTTTTATGGTCTGCTTCACTGCCAGTTCGCTCAGTACATCCTTTTCATCCCTTCTGCCCACTTTCATGGCAACAACCGAATATACTGCATCTGTAAATTCCAGCTTCAGATTATCAATCTGACTTTGCAACTCATTTTTATTCATTTTTTCTGTTACCAGGCGAGTAAAAAACTGTTGCCGCAAAAGCGGAAGGCTCTCCATATAGGCATGTTCCAACCGGGCACGGTTCATTTTTTCATTGTATTCTTTATCGAGTTCTTCGTGCATCTTCATAAGAAGATTCTGCATCTCCTCATAGTTGATGGGTTTCATAATATATTCCGATACCCCATAACTGATTGCGAGTCTTGCATATTCAAAATCATCCCATCCGGAGAATAAGATTACTTTCGTGTTCATATAATCCTCATGGATATGCTTTGCCAGTTCCAGTCCATCCATAAATGGCATCTTAATATCACTGATCACCAGATCCGGATGCACCTCTTCCATCAGTTCCAATGCTTCTTTCCCATTCTGTGCCACTCCGGCCACACGAAATCCAAGTTTTTCCCATTCAATTCCTTTTTTCATTCCATACAGGATCTGCTGTTCATCGTCTGCCAGAATAATACTAAATACCCTCACGGTTCCTCTCCATTTTCCAACTTATTTTTCATGTCTTTCTTCTGTTTCTTCTCAATCAATGTATTTATTTACTGTTGCTTTTGTAACCTGTTAAGTATTCTTAGATTATATAATGTACCTGCGTATACAGCAATAAGGCAAGCCGATTTTAATTTAAAATCCAGCTTGCCTTATGATTATGTATTTCGCCTTTTATGCTTCCTCTCCGGAGCCATTAATCTTAGCCACTACTTTTTTCATAAATTCATCGCTTAATTTATATTTGTTCTTATATACGATGTATGCCAGAATGACTCCGATTGTCGGTACGATACACATCAGTACACGGATAGAATTCTGTGTTGCCAGCGACTGTACTGCATTCGGTACATATCCGGTAAGTTCCAGTACAAATCCGATTGCCAGTGAAGTAAATGCTGCGGTCAGTTTTACGATCAGTGTCTGTAAAGAGAATACCACTCCTTCATTTCTCGTTCCAAGAACATACTCACCATAATCAACAACATCTGCAAGGAATACAGTCGCACATCCAAGTTCCAGACCAGTTCCTGTCTTAACGATCACACCTGCAACTGCTGTCAGCGCAATGTTATTCGGGCATGCAATACCAACGATCAGTAATAAGATCAACCCGATTGGCGGGAGTACACATGCCATCAGGAACGCTTTCTTTCTGGATAACACCTTTGTTACCTTCGGAAAGATCAGAAGTCCGACTACTTCTGCAACCGATGCACTGATCATAAATGCAGATAACATTCCCGCATTATTACATACATAACTGAAGTAATAAGTTGCAACTCCCATGATTGCCTGAATTGCCACGTTATATAAAAGAATCAGTAATACTGCCCATCTTAACTGATCATTCTTCTTAATGACAGTAAAGAGGTCTTTGAATTTCATCTTGTCCTTTTCCTCAACATCATGCTGGATCTTCGGCAGATTGATCACACATACAGCCATTGTAAAAATAAATGTTGCTGCAATGATCAGTGCAAATCTGTGATATCCTGTGTAATCACCACCAAGTCCTTTAATAATCTGCACACCGAAGCCTGCAATGATCAGTGACTGTCCGATACTTGCAAAAATTCTTGGCAATACCGATACTTTTTCACGTTCCTGTGGATCAGAAGTCAGATTCGGAATCACTGACCAGTATGGAATATCCATGATGGTATAAGTCATTCCCCATAAAATATATACAACCGTCGCAAAGACGCAAAGCTTCACACCTGTCAGATGAAAATCTGTAAATACAGTTACAAATACGAACGCATTGATCAGCGTTCCGATTACAAGCCACGGAACAAACTTTCCAAAACGGCTTCTCGTATTATCCACGATCATTCCCATGAACAGATCATTGAACGCATCCCAGATCTTCGCCACGAAGAACATCGTTCCAATAAACGCCGGTGCAACTTTAATGATATCTGTAAAATAGATCATCGAAAATGTTGCGATCATTCCATAAATCAAATCCTTACCCAATGCCCCAAATGCAAATGTATACTTTACTCTTCCGGGAATCTTTCCCTGGTATACTACACTGCTCTTACTGTTATTTCCCATTCCTCTTTACTCCTTTTTACATTTTTCTGCACAGCTCTTTAGCATGAATAAAGTTTAACATTTGGGAATGCATATGAACATTTGATATTCTATTCAAAAAATATGAATTTCTATTTGGTATCTACCGAACCTGCCACCGGCAACTTCTCTTGCATACTTTGATATCTACAGGACCTGCCACTGGC
>OGPJ01002388.1_pt1 | contig 12043 bp, 13 predicted proteins | sample 1552831 | NCBI WGS metagenome assembly OGPJ01 (sample SAMEA2579914, study PRJEB22360) | human gut metagenome | biome: human gut; feature: human-associated habitat; material: faeces | place: Denmark | collected 2008/2010
CGGAGCATTCCGGTTATAGCGAGTACCGCATCGGGAAACTGCGATACGGGGGATTTGTATGCGGCAGGGTTTTCGGGCTGTTTGAAAAAGCCGTTTTCCGCCGAAGAACTTTTGCAGGTATGTACGGAATGTCTGGGAAGTGAAAGGCAGTCTGAACAGATAGACCTCGATGCCCTGCTGAAATATGGGAACAGGAGGAAGATGCTGGATACCCTGATTCGGGAAACCAGGAAGGATATGGAGGCTATGGCTGGATGTGCAGAAAAGAATGATCATGAGGCACTGAAAGAATGGATACATCATCTGACAGGCTCATGGGAGATCATTCATGCCGGCAAGCCGCTGCGTGAGTTGTTCGCACTGCTTCAGGATTCGGGAGAGTTTTCTGTGGACGAGTTCGGGCGGACTGTACAGCAGGTATTGGAAAAAGGAAAAGAAATAATATGTTTGGCACAACAGGCTAAGAAAGCTTATGAGAGTAATTGTTGTTGAGGACAATGTCTTGTTCTGTAATTATATCTGCAATTTTTTGCAGAAGGCGGATTTGGATACTGTAAGGACTTACAGGCTGGCACAGGCTAAGAAGGTCATTGGGACATCCGTCCGTGAGGATGACATCGTATTGGCGGATTTAAGATTGCCTGACGGGGAAAGTACCACGCTGTTGCAGTGGATGAGGGAGAACGGCTATATGCACCCGTTCATCATGATGACTAATTATGAAGAGATACATTCCGCGGTTCATACCATGAAGCTGGGTGCGGAAGATTATATGGTAAAACCTTTTGAGATGCTGGAACTTCTGGTACGCATTGAGAAGGTGCTGGAGAGGACGGGACGGGCCAAGAAAGTCTTAACGGTCCGGAACATCCTGGTGGACATGCAAAGCCATCAGGTCTACAAAGACGGGCTTCCGGTAAGCCTAAAGCCAATGGAATATGACCTCTTTGTGCTGCTCCTGCAAAATAAGAACATTGCGCTTGGAAGGGAAGAACTGTTAAAACGGGTCTGGGGAGAAAACTACCTGGGAGAAAGCAGGACGGTGGATGTCCATATCGGACAGCTCAGAAAAAAGCTGGAACTTTATGATGAAATCAGGACGATTCCGAAACTTGGATACCGTCTGGAGGAATAAGGATGAAGCTGTGGAAACGAACGGTACTTCTTATGCTGGTAACGCTATTATGTGCCCTGATCCCAGTGGGAACGCTAAGTCTTTATATCACAGGAAAACGAAGCCTCAATAATGCTGCAGAGACCTACGGAAGACAGCTGGAAAATGGCAAGATACTCCTGGAACAATTTTGGGATAACAGCAAATATGAGCAGATGTCCGAGACTGGAAAGCAGGCTTATATGGGCTTTCAGTTCCAGCGATGCTGTGGGGAAGGCATGGCCCTGATCGACCGAAAAAGCAATGCCGTCATTGAAAACCTGACAGGTTATAAAGTGGTGGGGCTCGAAAATTTAGGCTTAAAGGATGAAGGAGATCTGTATGCCTACAAGATACAGAAACTGGGACAGAAATACCTCCTTCTCCAGCTGGAACCATTATCCAGACCGGAAGGATACGAAGTCCTCTCTGTCCGGGAAGTCACAGGGCTTTTTGCAGAGCTGAGACAGACCGCTGTCTGGTTTTTGGGAATTTATCTGGCTGTGTTCCTGATCGCCGGCCTTTTTATTTATATGATGATGCGAAGAACTGTGGAACAGATGGAGAAGCTACAGGAAGTGGCAGAGAAACAGGAGCTGCTCATGGGGGCACTTTCCCATGAAATGCGTACCCCGTTAACGTCCATTATCGGGTATTCGGATACCCTGCGCCATGTAAAGCTGAAAGACGAACAGAAAGACCGGGCACTGGAACATATCAACCGGGAGGGAAAACGCCTGGAGGCTCTTTCTGGGAAGATGCTGCAGATGCTGGGGCTTTATCAGAACCATGCCATACAGATGGAAATGACCATGGCAGGTGACCTTTTAAACCATGTCATAGACATGGAAAAAGAACAGGCAGAAAAGAAAGCGGTGCACCTCAAGATGGAATGTGAAGCCTTTTCCATGAAAATGGATCCGGCCTTGATGGAAAGCCTTCTGATAAACCTGATCGACAATGCCCTAAAGGCTACGGATGCCGGTGGAAGCATTTGGGTAAAGGCTTATGAGAAAGCTGGAAAAAAGATCTTTGAGGTGTCGGATACCGGAATGGGGATCCCGGAGGAAGAACTGGGAAAGATCACAGATGCATTCTATATGGTGGACAAATCACGAAGTCGAAAAGAAGGCGGATCCGGACTTGGGCTGGCACTCTGTGTGAAGGTGGCTGAAATCCATGGCGGATGTTTGAAAATCGAAAGCAGACAGAGAGAGGGGACCACGGTAAGAGCCATCTTCTGATTTACAATTTGTTTACATCTTGATGAATACATCGGCGAAGCAATATGGTACTCTTTTCTCATAAGAAGAGGGTACCTTTTTTAATACCGAAAGAAAAGGATGGAAAAAGGATGAAGAAAATAAAAATGTTTATGGGAGCCGTTCTGTGTATGAATCTTTTGACATTATCCGGATGTGACCGTGTTGTCCAGTCTGCTGTTGTGGAAGAAAAGGATCAGACAGAACAGAAAAAAGAAGAGAAAAAGGAGACAGTTCAGAAAACCGTTGCCGAACAGGTACAGGCACCGGAAATATACCAGACAACGATCCAGGCAGATCTAAGATCAGCGGACCGGGAGGATAAAGAAACCCCGATGAATTTTACCCTGACAGCGGATGCACCGGTAAAAGTGCCGGATGTAGATGCAATCTGTTTAAAAAAAGTAAAAAGAGTGGCGATTCCTGAAGAAGAACAGAATAAAATAAAAGACACATTCGGAAAAGGACAGCCCATGCAGGAAGAGAAGAATGAGAACGAACAGGCGGGGACGTATACAGTAGATGGACTGACCTATCGGTATTCTTATGTACAGAGCGAGCAGGTATCGGATGTGGAGGAACTTGGATTTCAGATAGCGAAGTTTAGCTTTGACGATTGTGGGGACATGACCCTGGCATCAAGTGAGAAAAAAGAAAGGGAAGAACGCTTTCAAAATTATATAAAGGCAGGAAGCGGGAAAGTGTCTGAAAAGGAAGCAAAGGAGAAGGTTTCAGGTCTTGTGTCCGGAGACTGGGAGATATTTGAAAGTTCTTCAAAAGCACTTACTGAAGGAAGCACTACCCTGGAAAAAGATGACTTCATTTTTGAACGGATGATAGACGGGGTTCCGGTTAATTATGTGAGGGAAACCTCTCTGCCTGTTAATGAACAGGCTCTTGAATGGGAAAACGAAGATGGAACACTTCATGAAGGACAGTCTGAAGGATGGGAAAATGAAGTACTGACGATGGACTTTTGCAGTGGGACACTTCAGAGTTTTCTGCACCGAAATCCCATAGAAGCATCGAATGCTTCCGATGAGAGGCTGTTCTTACTTCCTTTTGATGAGGTCAAGGATATCTTTGAAAAAACGATCACTTTGCAGGTCATGACAGAAGACAAGAATCGGCTGATCTCTGTTGATGGAGGAAGCCACTACCGTTATCCGTCCATTGATGCACAGAGTGCGGAGATAACCATAACAAAGGTACAGCTGGGTTATATGTGCATGCCAGACAGTGAAGGCAGCGATACCGAAGCAGTCCTGATCCCGGTGTGGGATTTTTATGGAACCTGGACATCCAAAGAGCCAGAGTATGAGTACGGAAATGGGGAGGATGGACTGGTCATGGGAGACGTGACGATGGATGATGCAGGTGTTCCACTCCTTACGATTGATGCACGGGATGGAAGCGTAATACAAAGGATTCAGGCTGGATGGGCGGCTTCTATGGGTTCCAAGGATATAAAATAGAGTGTCAATTTCAATTTCTAATCAATGATGACAGAAAGACCTGGAATTTCAGGTCTTTCTGCTTTACAGGAAAAAGAAAAATACGTTATACTTTTCCTATAGAAAAAGGTTGGAGGAATATGTATGGCAGAAAAAATGGCAGAGCGGATCGCAGAGATTTTAAAAGGACCTAATTTTCAAACGGCAGAGAAAGCACTGACAGATTTCTGCGGAACGATGGATGGGGAATTCAGGAATCTTCTGGTGGATATTATTGTGGAACGATGGATTGATACGCCTAAAGACGTACCGTTTTCCTATGCCCGCAGCATTTGGAATCGGAAAGATATAAATAGAGAAGAGTATCAGGCATTGCTGGAGGAAATCCGAAGCTATCCCATCGCACCGATCAACAAGGCAAAGATATCGGATTTTTTATGGGTTGTGGAAAATGATTTTTCAAATGCTAAAATAGCAGAAACGGCTTATTGCGAACACTTGAAGAACACCGGTGCATTTGCAGATCATATCATGGCTATAAACCGGATCTTGTTTATCTCTAAAAAAATCCGAAGCAAGGAAATCAATGAAGAGGTGCGAAAGAATCTGCTGATAAAAGTATTAGAAGAGTATGATAACAGCAGCCACGCAAAAATTGGATATTTGATAAAAACTGCCATGGAGGAAAAAGTGGATACAGGATATCTGATCCCTTATGTGGAAAATATCTTGAAAACTTACGATGATAATAGCTGCGATGCACTGCTCATTGGTAAGTTTTGTGATCTGTTGGAAGAACTCTATTGCAGAAAAAATAACTGGCTGAAGAAAAAGTGTATTACTGAACCTAAACTGATTGCGATACGAAGACGTAAGATTCAGGCTGTCCGGATGGAGGCTGAATATGCCGGGGCCTCTTCCAAAGGAAATTTAATGAGAAAGATTCACAATTTGAAAGAGGTTATTCAGTTGTTAAAGACCATACAAGGTACGGAAGAAGAAAGAAAGGCACTGTTGCAGGAAATAGCACAGATAGAAGAAGCTTCCCTTTCGGAGATGATGGTATGGAGTGATAAACAGGATGCCAGCGGCATTGTAAAAGAACTGTTCCGCCAACTGGAAGATCTTGATAAAGAAGAGGCATTATGTTATTTTGCTTCATTTATTCCGATTCCGGAAAGAGAAAGGGTAAAGAATCAGGTATTAAATAGGACTGGGATCCTGCACACGATATTTCCAGCGGCAATCCTTGGAAAAGGAGGAAAATTAATTGCTAAAAGCGGGCCTGTGAAAAAGCCCGATGGAACAATCGATGAAGGTGCGCTTAAGGATAATATGGAGCGGACAGCAACCATGGAGATGGATTATTTTGCACAGATCCTGGTGAGCAATACGTTTGAATATATTCGTTCCAGATTTTTGATCGAAGAGAGTGATATAAAAAAGATTGTAGATGTAAGTTGTGCGATTCCGGAGGGGAGAAAAGAATCGTATACCAAGGGTCTCATGTTTGGCTTTTCTGGAGATTTCTTGACGGCGCTCAGTATCCTGATTCCACAGATAGAAAATGCAGTAAGATATCTGGCAGTGGAATGTGGAGAACCTGTTTATAACATGAATGAAGAAGGGATTGAAGAAATAAAATCAATGCACGCTGTCTTAGAATTGGAAGGAGTAAAAGAAAGTCTGGATGAAGACCTTATATTTGCTTTAAATACGATTTTTTGTTCAAAATTTGGATTTAACATGCGCAACAATGTGGCACATGGAATGCTGGATGATCAGGCATTCCAGAGCTTTAAGGCTTTGTATATCTGGTGGTTTGCACTGAAATTTTGCTATCTATTCTGCGGAAAATTACAGGAAGAGAATAGAAGTAAAATAAATAAAAAGCTGAAACAGCTGATGGAGAAGAAAGATAATATGGATGAGAATTAATATAAAATGGTTGGACGGATGGTATGGTTTCCTTAAAAAGTGTTCGGAAGTACCTGGCAAACATAGCGTTTGGATATCAAAACGCACTTTGGGGACGGCCTCAACCCCCGGAATGTGTAGCACTGAGAGTAAATCTATAAATATAATATGAATTATAAAAATACTCCAACTTATTAGTAGTCAGAGTGTTTTTCATAAGCATATATTTTTTTTATAAAAATAGAGAGAAAGTATTTTGGTAGTTACGGATTTAAGAAAAACCAAAATTCATGTCCCTGGCATACAATATAGCGCTCCAACCACTCATTAAAAGGAAGGTTAAAACGATCGGTGTCAGGAGCTGGATAACATAAATAATCGTCTCTACCTTCTAATACAGCTTGTAAATCCATGGTTATATCACCTATATCTTGCAGAAAAAGAATGGGAAGATGATAGGTGAATTCTGGATCAGATAAAATAGGTGTATTATTCCAAAAATCTTTTGGATTAAGAGCTTCTTGGGAGTATCCCAAAGTTTGTGTAAACCTCCAAACTGATGTAAGATAGAATTACTCAGTTTGGAGGTTTATTTTATGGCAAGAAAAAAGGATTCACCACAAAAAGCAGCGCTTAGAGAACTCATGGGAAACTACCTGAAAGAAAACAATGTAAAAGTAAAAGATGGAACAGATGTTAATTCCATTATGCGGGATATGATGTCTATCATTTTGGAAGGTGCCCTTGATCAGGAACTGGATGAAGAACTGGGATATTCCAAGTATGATTATCGAAATAAAGAAACCGATAATTCCAGGAATGGACATTCCCAGAAAACGTTACATACCAGTTACGGAGATATGGAGATTGATATTCCAAGGGATCGAAAAGGTGACTTCGAACCACAGGTTGTAAAGAAGTATCAGAATTCGATTACGCAGGACATGGAAGAAAAGATCATTTCCATGTACGCAAAAGGAATGACTACTGCCGATATAGAAAGCCACATGCGTGAATTATACGATCTTGAGATCTCCGACAGTACTGTCAGCCGGATCACTGATAAGATCCTGCCAATAGTAAAAGAATGGCAGGAAAGGCCATTAGAAAGTGTGTATGCTGTTGTATTTATGGATGCGATCCATTTCCATGCCCGTAATGAGGGGCGGATTGTAAAACGTGCTGTTTACATTGCGATTGGGATCGATATGGAAGGACGTAAGGATGTCCTCGGAATGTATGTTGGTCAAAATGAAAGTGCCAAGTTCTGGCTCTCCATCCTGAATGGCCTGAAAAACCGGGGTGTAGAAGATATATTGATTGCGTGTGTGGATGGACTGACCGGTTTTCCACAGGCAATTGAAGCAGTATTTCCCCAGACCGAGATCCAGCAGTGCATAATCCATCAGATCAGGAACACCACGAAATTTGTTTCTTACAAAGAGATCAAACCACTTATGGCAGATCTGAAGCGTGTATATGCAGCTCCTACAGAAGAAGTTGCATTGGCAGAACTGGACAGCTTTGACGAAAAATGGAGCGGGAAATACCCTAAGATTGCAAAGTCATGGAAAGATAACTGGGCAAATCTTTCAACGTATTTTAAGTATCCGGAAGCTGTCAGACGTCTGATCTATACCACGAACACGATTGAAGGATTTAACCGCCAGCTCCGGAAAGTCACCAAATCCAAGACGGTATTTCCATCCGATGACAGTCTCTTGAAAATGCTGTATCTGGCCATGATAGATATCACCAAGAAATGGACGGGACACCGTCAGGATTGGGGACAGATCCATTCTCAGCTGGAAATTTTCTTCGAAGAAAGATTGGAAAGGTTATAAGCAGAATGCATGCTAGGCAGGGCTGGCACAGCCAGTCCTGCTTGACATGCCCTAAAACTGCATTATAATACAAACAAGGACAGAACCCTGAAAAACAGGTTCTGTCCTCGATAACTAATGACATATCTTATATCAGTTTTTTCTGTTTACACAAAACTTGAAACAGTCTCAATTACCGCTCTGTAGATTACAGCACAATTAAAAACTTTGTTTTCAATGTTACTAAGGATATCCGCATGACAGACATACCTACATGGAAACAGAAATTAGAACAGCAGTATATCAATCTTGCATTTGACCCTGCAGCATTGAGTGATTTATCGAAGAAGGAGGCCTCCTATTTGAAAAAGAAAAAAGATGAAGTAACTATCCGTTCCAGTGCAGCAGAATACTTGACCTATGTTGCCTCTGTTGGTGGTCAGCAGGATAGTATTGAGATGCGCTATGAGGATGAGAATATATGGCTGACACAGAGGATGATGGCCACATTGTATGACGTTGGTTTGCCAACGATAAATGAACATAGCAATATAATCTTCAAATGATTATTGCGGTTGGATTCAAGGTTAATAATGAGCGAGCAGTACAGTTTCGCAAGTGGGCCAATGGCATCGTGAAGGACTACGCCATCAAAGGTTGAGTCATGGATGATGAACGCCTGAAAAATGGTGGCTCTGTGCTCACAGTAGAATATTTCGACCATTTGCTTGAGCAGATTCGAGAAATCCGTCTCTCTGAGCGTAGATTTTATCAGAAGATAACAGATATCTATGCTACAGCTCTTGATTATGACCGAACAGCGAAAACAACAAAGCAATTTTTTGCAAAAGTGCAGAACAAGATGCACTATGCAGTTCACGGACATACAGCAGCGGAGTTGATTTACGAGCGAGCAGATGCAGATAAGCCACACATGGGATTAACTACATGGGCTGCAGCTCCGGAGGGCAAGATTGTAAAAAGTGATGTCAGCATTGCGAAGAATTATCTAACAGATAAGGAAATGCGTTCATTGGAGCGTATTGTATCTGCTTATTTGGATTTGGCAATGGAACGCTGCAGACATCAACCCTGACGGGTGCAAAGATCAAAGAAATGGCAAAAGAAGGCTGTGATCTCAATGGAAACGGATATCCTTATCCATATGTGCTTCTGACCAAAGATGGAACCGATCTGGAGGACGAAAAAGAGTACACCGTTGTGATCTGTGGTTTCTTAAAAGGAATGGAAGACGAGCTGAATCAGCAGGATACCGGAATCGTCGGTCTTGATGCAGCAAAAGAATATCTGAAGAACGTAAAAGAAGTTTCATCCGGTACGCTGGATGACAGTCTGGTCAAAGAACAGAAAAAAAGACCATTATGTGTACGGATGTTGTGATCGAAGAAAATACGTATTACATGGTTTTAAAGAAGCTGGACGGATACGACTGGTCGATGCTGATGCTGGTGCCGACATCGGATCATTATGCGCAGATGTGCCTGCGGGTAGCGGATAATGGAATCGGTATGAGCAAAGAATTCCGGAACAGCAGCCACCCGCTGGCAAAGAAAATCCCGATTCTTGCGATGACAGCCAACGCATTTTCAGAAGATGTGCAGAATGCCTTCAATGCGGGCATGAACGCACACATAGTAAAACCGGTGGATATGAAGGTACTGATAAAAACAGTGCGGAATCTTCAGACGGGCGCCGGAGCGGCAGGAACTTTAAATTGAAAAAATCCGGCAGAGTGTTTATAATGGATGGGAAAAACAAAACAGAAAGGCAATGCTGTTATGCGTAAAATTACAGAATTAAAAGAAAAACAGGAGATTGCGCTTGGAATATTACTGTATCTGGATGAAGTCTGCCGGAAACATCACCTGATCTATTTTGCAGCAGATGGAACTCTGCTCGGGCTGATCCGGCATCAGGGGTTCATTCCGTGGGATGATGATGTGGATGTCTGGATGCCGAGAGCGGATTATGAAAAACTGGAACAGATTGTAAACAGCGAAACGGATACACCGTACCGCGTCATGAATTTTCATAATACAAAGGGTTTCACACTGGCATACGGAAAGCTGGTACACACCGGAACGAGTCTTGTGGAGCACGTGGCAGGAGCTGTGGATACCGGTCTTTTCGTCGACATTTTCCCGTTTGACGGACTGCCGGAAAAAGATACACCGGAGTACGACCGTCACTGGAAAAAGCTACTGTTTCTGGAAAGCCAGCGGATGAATGCATTCCGCACCTACCGCCAGACCTTAAAAGGAAACAAAGGAAGCTTCGCAAAATGGTGCAAATGGGCGATCCGGAAATGCTATGGAAAAGAGCGGATTCTGCGCGAGATGGAAAAAGAGTGCAGAAAGTACCGCGCGGAGGACTCAAAGTGGGTGGCCTGCCAGTGCGGCGGTTACCGCAAGTCGGACGCGATTCCCAAAACAGCGATCGAAGAGATCGTGCGCCTTCCGTTTGAAGGCCATCTGATCAATGCCCCGGCGGGATACGAGACGTATCTTCACACCCTGTACGGCGATTACCATCAGCTTCCGCCGGAGGATCAGCGTCATCCTGCGCATGTGGGAGATGCCTACTGGCGTTAGAACAGAGAAAAAAGCAGATGAGAGGTAAGCAATGAGTAAAATACTGGTGCTGGGACGTACCATGGACATGGGCGGAACGGAAGTGGCCATGGCAGCGCTGCTGCAGAAACTGGTGGAGAAAAAAGAAGATGTAACGCTTCTTCTGGTCGAAAAAAGAGGCGTTCTGCTGGAGCGGATTCCGAAGGAAGTGGAAGTGCGCCAGATGATCTGGGACAAAAAGCCGCATCCGGCTTTGGAACGGATTGTGGGAAAACGGGAGACACCGGCAGAACGGTCTTTTTATGCCAGAGGAATGGGCGTATTTCTGATGCGCGTCGTGTATGGAAAGAAACGGTATGGAAAACTGTATGAACGGATTCTGGAGTGTGTGGAGCCGGAAACAAAACAATACGATCTTGTTTTCGACTTTTTCGGATTCGGTGCGTTCACAACCGCATTCGGAGCCAGAAAGACGAATGCGCGGAAGAAAGCGGTCTGGTTCCACGGAGAAAATCTCTGGTGGCTGTTCCGGACCAGGGACTTTATTCCGGAGTATGATAAAATTTACTGCGTTTCCGAGCCTGTCCGGAAACAGGTCATTGCCCGTTTTCCAGAACTCGCGGACCGGACAGAGGTTCTGCTGAATTTCATTGACATCAAACAGGTGCAGAGACGGAGTGAGGAGCCGCTTAGCGATCCGCAGTACACAGGAGAGCTGAAATTTCTGACGGTGGGAAGAGCTTCGGAAGAAAAAGGATATGATATTGCGGTGCAGATCACGGCGGAGCTGAAAAAACGGGGACTTTGCTTCAAATGGTTCATCATCGGTGATGGAAGAGATCTGAACAAGCTGCGGACCATGGCAAAGGAATATCAGGTGGAGCAGGAAATTATTTTTCTCGGAATGCGCGAAAATCCTGCGCCGTACGTAAAATCCTGCGACCTGTATCTCCAGCCGTCCCGTCACGAAGGCTATCCGATTACGATTGTAGAGGCGAGAAGCCTGCAGAAGGTCATCATCGCTTCCGATATTCCGTCCATGCGCGAGCAGATCCGGGATGGGGAAAACGGATATCTCTGTCCGCTGGATGTGATGCAGTTTGCCGATAAAATCCAGAAAGTGCTGGCAGATCAGGAAGGACGCGATGCGGTCAGAAAGAAGCTGCGGGAGGAACCCATTGATTTTTCAGCGGGATATGCGCAGATAGAAGCGTTTGCAAAAAAATAAAAGAGAAACAGCAAGAAAAAACGCCAGAACCGGCGATAAGATATTTCCGGTTCCGGCGTTTCTTTAGTTCTGGCGTCCCTGCTTGTTTTCATACATATATTTATCTGCTTTGTCAAACAGCGTGCGGAGCGTACATTCGTTGTAATCGGTGGAAAGTGCCAAGCCGTGGGAATAGCTGATGCGGAACTGGGTTCCGTAGCCGTTGAACTGTTCGACTTCGTTCTGAAACTCTGTGAGGATTTCTGTGATGCTTTCGCGGGTTGCATCATAGATGACCGCCATAAATTCATCGCCGCCGTATCTTCCTACGAAATGCTTCGCGGGAATCGAGTTTCGCAGCAGCCGGGCAAAGTTCAGAATCAGCTGGTCGCCGATGGAGTGGCCGAGGCTGTCGTTGACGCGTTTCAGGTTGTTCATGTCAAAGACGATACAGGCGGTAGGAGTTTTGATGAATTCCACATTGTGGAACAGCTCTTCGCACTTGCTCTTGTTCGGCAGTCCCGTGTGAAGGTCGATGTAGGCTTTCTGTTCCAGCTGGCGGTTGGCATGGGAAACTTTGACGAGACTGTGAGAAAAAGTCTGTAAATAAGATTCTTCTATGATATGCAAGGGTGG
>OGPJ01002390.1_pt1 | contig 12039 bp, 7 predicted proteins | sample 1552831 | NCBI WGS metagenome assembly OGPJ01 (sample SAMEA2579914, study PRJEB22360) | human gut metagenome | biome: human gut; feature: human-associated habitat; material: faeces | place: Denmark | collected 2008/2010
CTGAAGGGCTCCCAGATGGTCTTTATCACCGCCGGTATGGGCGGCGGCACCGGCACCGGCGCGGCGCCCGTGGTGGCGGAGATCGCCCGGGAGGCGGGCATCCTCACCGTGGGCGTGGTGACAAAGCCCTTCGGCTTCGAGGGGCGGCGGCGCATGGCCCAGGCCGAGCAGGGCATCGAGGAGCTGCGCAGCAAGGTGGACTCGCTGGTCATCATCCCCAACGAGCGGCTGAAGTACGCCACCGACCAGAAGATCACCTTCGCCAATGCCTTTGAGATCGCCGACGACGTGCTGCGGCAGGCCGTGCAGTCCATCTCCGACCTGATCCGCGACACCGGCTTTATCAATCTGGACTTCGCCGATGTGACGGCCATCATGAAGGACGCGGGGCTGGCCCACATGGGCATGATCCTCGACCACGAACGCAACGACGTTACCGGTCAGATCGGCGTGAACCGTATCATCTCGATCGACGATAGTCCGATCAAGATCTGCGTGGTCACCACCGATGAAGAGGTACGTATCGCACGCGAGACCGATAATCTCGTCGGACAACTGCACGAATAGAAGCGCCTCCCCTCCTTCACAGGAAAAGAGCGCTCGCGAGCGTCGTACGTCCTTTCAATTACTGAATAAGAACCTCCACCCATCTATCGCGCTAAAGTCAAAAGCACGCGCGATAATAAAACGAGCATAAGAGCGCGAGGAAGGAATCTAATGAACGACACCGCATCCCTTTTCAATACCGAAGCACTGCTTTCCGACGGGATCAAATCGACTCCTCCTTCCTTCGTTCGCAGCATCCTCAAAGCAGCATCCGACCCGAACGTAACCTCGTTCGCAGGTGGATTGCCCAACCCCATCTCGTTTCCCGAAGACGAGCTTTTGAAATCGATGGAACGCGTGGTGGCCGAACAAGGCCCGAACGCCTTCCAGTATTCCTCGACCGCAGGCATCGATGAGCTCCGCCAATGGGTCGCCGATCGTTACAACAAGCGCTTCGGCACCGACTATGTGCTCGATGACGTGCTCATCACCACTGGCTCGCAGCAGATCCTCGATCTGCTCGGCAAGGTGCTGCTCGACAAAGGCGATGGCGTGATCGTGGAGAACCCCACCTATCTTGCTGCCATCCAAGCCTTCGCGCTTCAGCAGCCGGTGTTCCGTGGGGTCGAGCTCACGAGCGAAGGGCTCAACATCGACGAGCTGAACGCGGCGCTCGATGCGGGTGCGAAGATGATCTACCTTATCCCGAACTTCCAGAATCCCACGGGCCTCACCTATACGGCTGAGAACCGCGAGCAGGTGCGCGAGGCCCTCTCGAAGCACAACATCGTGGTAGTTGAAGACGACCCGTATGGCGAATTGCGCTTCGAAGGTGAATCGCTACCCTATATCGGTGCGACGAATCATCCCCACGGCGTGGTCATGGGATCCTTCTCCAAGACCGTCACGCCCGGTTTCCGCATGGGATACCTGCTCACGAAAGATCACGACCTCCTGCGCAACATATCAACGGCAAAAGAGGCTGCTGACCTGCACACTAATGTGTTCGCACAGTACGTTATCTATGACTACCTCATGCACAATGAGCTCGACGAGCACCTTACCAAGATCCGCGAGCTCTATCGCAGCCAAGCGGGTGCCATGGTCGATGCCATGAAAGAGTTCATCCCCGATGGGGTCGAATTCACCATCCCTGAAGGCGGCATGTTCCTCTGGGTAACGCTTCCTGAAGGTGTCTTCGCGATGGACCTGTTCGACAAGGCACTCGAGCAAAACGTCGCCTTCGTTCCTGGCGATCCGTTCTACGCAGAAGGCGGCAAGCGCTCCACACTGCGCCTGAACTTCACGAACGCCGACGAAGAGACCATCCGCTCGGGCATCAAGCGCCTTGCTGAAGTGATCGAAGCCGAGCTCGCCTAGCTGCTCCTCCATCGTGCTCGCCCCCATGAGCCTACTTGAAATTAGAACATATGTTCGTTTATGTGCTATACTGGGCGCGTGGGCGAAACATCAAGAACATACTGTTGCATCGATTTGAAGAGCTTCTACGCCAGCGTAGAATGCGTTGACCGCAAGTGGGATCCGTTCGAGAAAAACCTCGTGGTCGCCGATCCTGAACGCACCGAGAAGACCATCTGTCTGGCCGTCTCCCCCGCCATGAAAGCACTTGGAGTTCCGGGGCGTTGTCGCGTGTTCGAGATCCCTGAAGGCATCGAGTACTTCATGGCGAAGCCGCGCATGCGCCTCTACATGGAGGTTTCGGCAAAGATCGTTTCGATCTACTTGCGCTTCGTGAGCGCTGCTGACCTGCACGTCTATTCGATCGACGAATGCTTCATCGACCTTACGCCCTATCTTTCTCTCTACAAGACCAGCGCGAAAGCCCTCGTTGGTCGCATGCGCGCTGCGGTCTATGAGGAAACGGGCATCACAGCCACTGCCGGCATCGGTCCGAACCTCTTCTTGGCAAAAGTGGCGCTCGATATTACTGCGAAGCACTGCGAAGACGGCATCGGCGTGCTAGACGAAGAGAGCTTCAAGCAGCACATCTGGCATCACCGTCCCATCACCGATATCTGGCAGATCGGACGCGGTATCGCTACGCGGCTCGCGCGCTTTGGCATTCGCGATCTTGAAGGGGTGGCCCACGCTGATATCGATTTGCTCTACCGAGAGTTCGGCGTGAATGCCGAATACTTGATCGACCACGCCTGGGGGCTTGAACCCTGCACGATCGCCGAGATCAAAGCCTACGAACCTGAGAGCACCTCATTCGGCAATGGCCAGGTGCTCCCGTGCGACTACACCTTCGATGAGGCACGCATGGTGCTGCGCGAGATGGTCGACGAAACTGCACTGGAGCTCGTAGACAAGCAGATGGTCGCAAGTTCCGTGCACCTCTATATTGGCTATAAGAAGGATGATGGAAAGAAGCGCTCCCAAGAAAGCAGCAGCCTGACTTCGAAAGAGCGCACTGAGGCGAGCGAAGGCATACGTGGCGGATCGCACACGAGCGTAAGCCACAAGCTTGGCTTTTCGACCAATTCCTTCAAAGAGCTTCTGCACATATTCGACGAGCTATACTGTCAGCGCGTGCGGCACGATTTGCCCATTCGGCGCATCAACATCAGCTGCGGAAACCTCGAGCCCGAAGAATGCGCCACGCACACGCTCTTCAGCGACATCGAAGCCGAGGAAGAAGAACGCGCACAACAGGACGCGCTGCTTGCGATAAAGCAGAGATTCGGCAAGCAAATCGAGAAAAACTTCGGCAAGGGCGCGGTCATGCGCGGTACTTCGTACAAGGAAAAAGCACGCGGACTTGAGCGCACGCATCTCGTAGGAGGACATAATGCCTAACGCGCTGCCCTATAGCGCGCACAACAGCGCCCATCCCGAACGCTACATCTTAGGCAAGCCCCACCCCGATCGCGCGCGTCAATTCAAACCCTTTGCCGCCCTGCGTGGGTATGAAGAATTGATCGAGCGCGTTATGGCAGAAGCAAACGAGCCCCACGATTTCGCGGAGCTCGAAGAATCTTGCTAAAGGCGACAAACTGCCCGGTAGTTTGTCATCAATCGTGCTTGCGCGAACGCATGAGGTAGAAGCCTAACAGCACCAGTGCAACAAGCGCGGTAGCTCCTGAGGCCCAAGCGATGATCGGCACACCATCACCTGTCTCTGCGAGATTATCTGCCTCATAGAGGCTATCCCGATAGTCTGCAAGCGCTTGGTTGGCTTGCTCCTTGCTCACGGGATTCGCGAGCATCTCGTCGGTAACATCAAGCTCGCCGCGATCGACCTCATTGCCCAAGAAGTCATCTTTGGATTCATTGTCGTCGGTCACGCCATCAGGCAAGGTGGAGGTAATGTCATCCTTGTCGAAAGTATCATCGGAAGGAAGATCAGGCGAAGGCGTGCCAGCACCATTATCTCCACTACCAGCATCGCCCTCATCTGCTGGCGGAATGATACCATCGGGCACTTCAAGTTCATCAGGGAGCGTTGATGAAGTGGGGGTATAGAGCACGTTGATCACGTTGTTATCCGGATCGGTGCCCAGGCGAATCTCAGCCGGATAGGTATCGATCACATACATATCATCAAGCTTGTATTCGTAGGCATCACCTTCAACGAGTTTGTCAAAACGCTGGTTTTCGAACGTCTCTGAACCCATCTTGATGAATTCAACATCATCGGGTGCCAGTGCTTCCGACCAGGTATCAGCAGTAAGATCGGCGCCGGTCATCACATAGTAGTTGACCGTGTATTCGCTGCTCCATTTCTTGTAATAGATCAGATCGAAGGTGTTCTTGTTCGGATCGGTTGTAACGGTAAGGTTCAGCGGCCAACCGTCGAAGAAGAAATGCCCTGGGATATTAACAACATAGTTCCAGGCATTGAGCACCTCGCCCTCTTTGAGGCCCGTGAGAACGCGCGTACCCAGCACGCGGCGGCCCATTTCGTCAATGACCGCATCTGGTTCATCATCGTAATTCATGTATTCGAGGTAACGAATGGTGACCGTGCAATCATCACTGGGCGTGGTTGCTGCAGGGTTGTCCTGCGCATTCTGCTCGTTTTCCTTTTCGAGCACTGCAATGTTAGCATCGCTCAAATTGCCTGTAGCCGTGAGATCCTGTTCACCTTGCTGCTCGTTCGCAGCGCGCTCTTCGATGATCGCTTCGACTTCTTCTATCGCCTGGTCACGCTGAGCAGCAACATCTGCGATCACCTCAAGCGTTTCCGCGGATTCGGTATTTTCCGCCGAAGCCAAGAGCGGGCTTGAAAAAACAAAGCAGACCGAAAGAGCAACGGTACTGATCGCAAGAAGCGATGCGACGATGAACGAATGCTTATAGGTTCTTATTGCTTTACGAATCATATCTCATACTCCTTTCGGAGCTCTTACACACCAACAATGATGTGACAAACAGTACTATCTTTGTTTTGCGTTCGTTGCATGAATCGCAAAACGTGGCGAACATGTTATAGAGCAGACATAAAGAGTACAAGTGCCGAACGAAAACTCGCAATCTCTCCATGTTTTGTACGCAAGATGCAGACAAAACCAAAAAAGCATTGCGAGTTCACCTAAAACGAACGATGAAGCACACGAGATATGACGAAACGCTGCGTTTAACCGAGTCCGAACCACAGCGCGAACTTCGGCGCATAGCCCATCACGAAGATGATCCCGATCAGGATCGGCACGCCGAACGTGAGCCAATAGCGAGACCAGCGAGGGAATTTGATGCCTTCACCGACATCGGCAGCTTTGAGGAAATTATCCCAGCCCCATCCACTGCGCGTGACGCAAAAGATCACATAGAGCAAACTGCCCAGTGGCAACAGGTTGTTGGATACGATGAAGTCTTCGATCGACTGAATATCGCCAATGCCCGGAATCCCCACACCCGACCACACGTTGAAGCCAAGCGCGCACGGAATGCTCAAAATCGTCACAAGCAAGGCGGTGCGGGCGATCGCTTGCGAGCGCGATACGTTCCAGCGCTCCATCGTGAACGTGATGAGGCACTCGAACACCGCGATGATGGTCGAGAGCGCGGCAAAGCTCATGAATACGAAGAACAGCGTTCCCCAAATCTGACCAAAGGGCATCTGCTCGAATACGTTAGGCAAGGTAACGAACACGAGCGCTGGCCCCTGATCAGGAGCAACGGCGAACGCGAAGCACGCAGGAAAGATGATAAGGCCCGCCACGATCGCCACGAACGTATCGAGGCCGCAGATGCGCAACGCTTCACCCGTGAGCGCGCGATCGTTGCCAATGCGCGAACCGAACACTTCCATGGCGCCAATGCCGAGCGAAAGTGTGAAGAATGCCTGGCCCATAGCCGCATACACGACTTCGCCGAAATGCCCGATGCCGCCACCGAACATCTTCTCGAAATCGGGAATGAGATAGAATTCGAGACCTTCTCCTGCCCCAGGGAGCGTGACCGAGCGAAACACGAGCGCAACCATCACGAACAACAGGCAGATCATCATGATCTTCGTGATGCGCTCGACACCCTTCTGCAAACCGAGGCTGCACACGAGAAACCCGATCACGATGACCGCGAGCATCCAGCCAAGCATTTCGGTAGGGCTGCCGAGCATCGCAGAGAACACGCCTGCGACCCCTTCGACGCTTTGCCCAACGAACTCGCCGGTAGCCATCTTCGCCATGTAAGCGAGCATCCAGCCGCACACAACGGTGTAGAACATCATCAGGATCATGCAGCCGATATACGACCACCAGCTGAACCAGTTCCATTTGCCTGAAGGCTGCAAGCGCTCGAAAGCACGCGCGCAACTGCGCTGGCTCGCACGACCGATCGCGAATTCCATGATCATGACGGGCAGACCAAGGATCACAAGGAAGATCAAATAGAGCAGAATGAAAGCTGCGCCACCATATTCGCCGGCAATATAGGGAAAACGCCAAACGTTGCCGAGCCCGATCGCACACCCTGCGCTGATGAGAATGAAGCCAAGACGCGAAGCGAAGTGCTCACGTCCGCCGTTTGAGAGAACGGTGCCTTGAGATTCTTTGATTGCCATGAACATCCTTTGACGCGAAAAACCGACGCGCAAGATTACGCAGTACGATTGTGCGCGAAAATACGCTCACCTGCCCGAAGAATTCGCTCGTTGGCTAGCTAACCCATTTCTTCAGCATACGAACGAGCGTTTCGATCTCGAGCGGCTTCGACATATGATCGTTCATGCCAGCACTGCGCGCATGACGCACATCTTCAGCGAAGGCATCGGCTGAAAGCGCAACGATCGGGATCTGACCCATATCGGGGCGCTTATCAGCTTGAGCGCGAATGGCCGAAGCTGCTTCATGGCCGTTCATGACCGGCATCTGGATATCCATGAGCACGATGTCGTAATAGCCCGGTTCATGCTCGAGCAACATATCGAGCGCGAGCTTGCCGTTCTCGGCATGCTCGACGGCCGCGCCCGTCATCTCGACCAGCTCACGGGCGATCTCGGCTGCCATGGGGTTATCTTCGGTGAGCAGAACGCGCTTGCCTTGGAACGCAAGCTCTTCGAGCATCGCCTTCTCATCGATCACGCTCTTCATCTCGCCCACGAGCAGCTCTTTCATCACTTGCACCAAACGAGAACGGAACAGCGGCTTGGAGATGAAGGCATCAACGCCTACCTGGCGTGCTTCTTGTTCGATCATCGACCAATCGTAAGCGGAAAGGATGATGATCGGCACTGCCTCATTCGTTGCCTCGCGAATATGCTTGGCAGCTTCAAGACCGCTCATGCCCGGCATGCGCCAATCAAGGATGACCACGCGATACGGATCGTTATCGAGCCTGTTCTTGACCGCTTCGATGCCTGCCGGACCCGAGAGGCGGAATTCAGACTTCATGCCAATATCGTCGAGCAGGATGCAGGCACCTTCGCAGGCAACTTCATCGTCGTCGACGACCAGGACAGGGATTCCTTCAAGATCGCTCAGGTCTTCCTGTTCGGCATCACGCAATTTCATGTGAACCATAACGGTGAAGGTGGTGCCTTCGCCCTCTTTCGATTCGACATCGATCGTGCCGCTCATAAGGCTGACCACACTCTTTACGATGGCCATGCCAAGGCCCGTACCTTCGACCTTCGTGGTACGCGAATCGTTCGCGCGAGAGAAAGGCTCGAAGAGGCGCTTCATGAATTCTTCGCTCATGCCGCATCCGGTGTCGCTGAACTCGAACTCGTAGCACGCACTGGATTGGATCGAGCTCGGAAGCTCGGTGATGCGCAGCCCGATGGTACCCCCTTCTGGCGTGAACTTGACCGAGTTGCCCATGATGTTCACGAACACCTGCTGCAAACGGGTGGGATCGCCCAGAACATGCTCGTGCTTGATATCGACAAGCTCGACTTTGAGCTCCTGGTGCTTGGCTGCGATCTGGGGGTTCATCATAGTGATGAGATTCTCGATCGACTCGGAGAGGTCGAAGGGCTCTTCTGCCAGATCGATCGAGCCTGATTCGATCTTAGCCATATCGAGCACTTCGTTGATCAGGCCAAGCAGATGGCGCGAAGCCGACGTGATATTCGTAAGGCATTCACGCACGCGCTCAGGATCATTGACATGCATACCTGCGATAGCGGTAAGACTCATGATGGAGTTCATCGGGGTACGGATGTCATGCGACATTGAATTGAGGAAGTCGCTCTTAGCCTGCGAAGCGTGCTCTGCTGCTTTGAATGCATCTTCGAGTGCGATATGCGCACGCAGTTCTTCCGCCTTCGCATCCGTAACGTCTTGGATAGCCACGAGCACACTGGTCGGCTTGCCTTGCGCATCGCGTGCAAGACAGAGGATCGAGGCCTGATACCAGCACGGATTCTCTCGATCGTTCGTACGCCATTCCTCTTGGATGAAGCGTACACCTGGAGTAAGAATGCTGGCGATATTGTCCTTGTCGAATTTCTCGTGAGCATCAGTTGAGAGCGAATTCTTATCGATGACCTTGTCGAAGAACTGACGCAGGTCAGACGCATTGCCCCTGGGCGGGATGCTCTTCTGCTGACTATCGTTCTTCAAGAATTCGTAGGTGTGCTTCTCGAGATCGACCGTGAAAAGACTATCGAACAGATTGGTCGAGGCGTCGATGATGCGCGTAGCTTCCTGGCGCTCGAGCAGCAGCTCTTGGTTCTCACGACGAGCTTGCATGGTAAGCACCACGATCACCACGATCGCCGCAAGGAGCACGCCTCCTACTAGGATGAAGCCCGACGTGTTTGCACGAAGGAGCATCTCATTGGTGATGCTTGCGGGGAGCGAACGCACGAGCATCCAATCGAAATCGGGAAGTTTCGTGACGAACGTATTGCCCGTGCCTTCGGAAGTGTCATACGTGAAGCTGACCGTGTTGCCTTCTGCGATATCAACATCAAGCACTGCAAGCTGTTCTTCGTTAAGCCCGCGCGAGATGAATACCTCATTGATATCGCGCGCATCTGGCTTCACCGAACCTGCCATCGCTACCATCGTGCCATCGCGCTCGCAAAGATAGGTTGGGGTGGATTGCCCGTAGAACTGAGTGGTCATGATTTCGATTTCGGTGAGCGATTCTTCACGAAGCACCGAAGCCATAATGCCGACTACTTCGTCGTTCAAGATCACCGGGGCATAGAAGACGACCGAATTCTGACCATCGAAGATCGTGCTATCGACATAGCACATACCGCTCTTGCCCTGCACGCCTTCGATATAGTATTCACGGTCAGTCGCATCGGCAGTGGCGCCATCGTTGTTGTATGCCGTACCCTGCGCATCGATGAAGAAAGTATGGTCGAACTGGGCATTATCGAGGATGGTCGCTGCAGTACGCGGATTGAAGCCCTCGTCGCTGATCGCATCTCCATACACCACGGCTGCCGTTTGCACGCTCTGCAGCGAAGAAGCGAACGTGTCATTCACGCGACGCACCGTTTGATTGGTGGAAGTTTCGAGGTACTGCGTATTCTGGTCGATGATGCGCTGAGTATTCACGTTCATGAAAACAACAAGCGCAACGACCACGACCACGACAGCGGCACAGACGGTGATGATAAGATTGCGCGTCTTATTCTTTGGTTTTGTGCTTTCCATGGGAAACCCTATCTTATGAAAATATATGGCATATATGCAGCTCAACGGTTACTTTTCACCCCTGAACCGCACTGCTTTGGTGCAGGTATGAAGATGCTCGTAATTATACACTAAGCCGCTTTGAACTACCGCTTTCAACTCCACTTTCATGCCTGCCCGCAAGAAAGTTCACGAACCCTTCAACTTAAAAGATGACAAAAGATGACAAACTGCCCACAGCTTCAAGCGAAGAGAGGCAACAGTTCGTCATGCGCCCTACAATGGATTTGCAAACAACCAAAGTGGCCTTGGGTTCAGGCGCTTTGAAGACGGAACATAGCGTAAACAGTATGAGTGAAACGCCGAAACATATCGCGATCATTACGGGCGCTTCGAGCGGACTCGGGTTCGAATTCGTGCGCCAGCTCGATGTGCGCTCGAGCGTGACCCGCGCCGATGTTGGCGTGCATCACATCGATGAATTCTGGCTGGTGGCGCGCAATACTGCGAAGCTCGAAGCGATTGCCGCTGATCTGCGCACTCCTGCGCGCGCGGTTTCAGCTGACCTATCGAAGCAGGAAGACATCGATCGCATCGAAGCAGATCTGAGTAAAGCAAACGGCGTAGTTACCTACCTGGTGAATTGCGCGGGCTTCGGCAGGGTCGGATCGTGGAAAGATATCGCCAACGACGATGCAGCCGCGATGATCGATCTTGATGCCCGCGCGGTAGTGGCGCTCACACGCGCCTGCTTGCCGCACATGAAGCGCGGCTCACGCATCATCGAAGTTGCCTCGGCTGCTGCATTTTGCCCGCTTCCTTATATGAATGTTTATGCTGCATCGAAAGCGTTCGTGTTGCGCTACACCCGCGCGCTGCGCTGGGAGTTGCACGGCAGCGGCATCACCATAACGGCACTCTGCCCCACCTGGGTGAAGACTGGCTTTGAAGCCCAAGCGCGCAAGAGCGGGGATGCGCGTGCTGTGAACCACCTGCTCTTCGCGCAAAAAGCCTCGACCGTAGTGTCGCGGGCACTATTCATGAACCGCATGCACGCCGCCGTTGCCTGCTGCAGCATTCCCTCGTTTTGCTTGCGCATCATTGGCAAGATCGTGTCGAATTGCATCACCATGTGGGGCTGGAACCTCATCCGCCGTCTCTAAAGGATGACGAACTGCCCAGTCGCTCGTCATCTTTTTTGGTTCGATCAGCGGAGAGGGTGAGGCAGCGAGGTGACTCTTCGCCGACTAAATTCATTAGTAATAAAACCCGAGCGAAGCAGCGACGCATGAGCGAATCAGTATGAGCTGATTCGCGAACAGGGAAGCGGGGAACCTCGTGTCTCGCCCTCTCCACTGGTCGAACTCAAAAAGGTGTCGAACGACCGGGTAGTTTGTCATCTCCAAATAACGATTTAACGCACGCGAAACAATCGCGCAATATTGGCGACACAGAGCTTCCGTAAGGTAGTAACACCTTAAAACATGCGAAAAGGGGTACTACATGAGAAGCGAAGCAACATGCGCGCACGCGCATCCTTGCGAACCTACGTGCACAGAACAAAGTGTGCAGCAAACCACCCAACAGGCTCGAATGCACTTGCCTCAAGCAGCCACACCACAACCGAGCATGTATCGCAGCTCGTTCGAGCACGATGCGTGCGGCATCGGCGCGCTCGCCAACATCAAAGGTGTACGCTCCCACCAGATGGTGGACGATGCGCTTTCCGTGCTCGTGAACTTAGAGCACCGCGGCGGCGTTGGCCTTGAGCGCAACACGGGCGATGGTGCCGGCATCCTGCTGCAGATCCCACACCGTTTCTTCCGCAAGGAAGCGCAGAAGTGCGGCAGCCTGCTGCCCGATGAGGGCGATTACGGCGTGGCCATGCTCTTCCTCCCCACCGATGAACACGGCATCGCTGAGGCCATGCGCATCTTCGAGGATGGCTGTATCGAAGAGGGCATCCCGCTGCTCTTCTGGCGCGATGTGCCAATCGACCCCCACGACCTAGGCCAAGCCGCGCTCGATTGCATGCCCACCATCAAGCAGGCGTTCCTCGGTCGTCCTGCCGATTGCGAAACAAACGAAGATTTCGAACGTCGCTTATATATAGGTAGGCGCACCATCGAAAAGCACGCGAAGGAAACGCAGAGCCTAGACGACAAGACCTTCTACGTCTGCTCGATGAGCGCTCGCACCATCGTGTACAAGGGCATGCTCGTCTCCACGCAAATGCGCGGCTTCTTCAAGGATCTCGACGATGCCTCCTGCGAGACCGCCATCGCACTCGTGCATTCGCGCTACTCCACCAACACCACGCCTTCATGGGAACGCGCGCACCCCAACCGCTACATGGTGCACAACGGCGAGATCAACACGCTTCGCTGCAACGTGAACTGGACGCTCGCCCGCGAGCCGCACCTCTATTCACCGG
>OGPJ01002394.1_pt1 | contig 12028 bp, 8 predicted proteins | sample 1552831 | NCBI WGS metagenome assembly OGPJ01 (sample SAMEA2579914, study PRJEB22360) | human gut metagenome | biome: human gut; feature: human-associated habitat; material: faeces | place: Denmark | collected 2008/2010
CCGCTGCGCCGGGAGCTGAAGGCCCAGCGCGCCGCGCACCTGCAGGGGCCGAAGATCAGCATCATCGTGCCGCTGTACAACACGCCCGCCAAGCTGTTTGACGAGATGCTGCAAAGCGTCGTCAGGCAGACCTACACAAACTGGGAATTGGTGCTGGTGGACGCATCCGACGCCGACAAGCGGCTGGAGCGCCGTCTGCCCAAGGCTGTGCCCGGCACGATTGTGTATGAGCCGATTGAAAACGGCGGCATTGCCCTCAACACGACCCGCGGATTTGCGCTGGCGCACGGCGAGTACATCACGCTGCTGGACCACGACGACGTGCTCTACCCGAACGCGCTGTTCGAGGTTGTGCAGACGATACAAAACACCGGAGCGGATTTTGTCTATAGTGATGAAATCGTTCTCTCCGCCGATTTGAAGGAGCTGGGCGGCTACCACTTCAAGCCCGACTTTGCACCCGACTACCTGCGTGGGGTCAACTTTATCACGCATCTGGCGGTGTTCAGCCGTCCGCTGCTGGACGCGGCGGGCGCGTATGAGTCGAAGGAGTTTGACGGTGCGCAGGACCATGATTTGATCCTGCGCCTGACAGAAAAAGCACAGCGCATCGAGCATATCAAGAAGGTGCTCTACATCTGGCGTGCCGCGGCCGGCTCCACCGCCGCGGGCATGGAGGCCAAGCCCTACGCCGTCGCGGCGGGGGAGCGCGCCATCGACGCGCAGCTCAAGCGTCTCGGTCTGCCGGGCCACGCCATGGCCGTGCCCGACGCGCCGGGCGCATTTCAGGTGCGGTACGAGCTGACCGGCCACCCGAAAATCAGCGTACTGATCCCCAGTAAAGACCACATTGACGACCTGGACCGCTGCCTGACGAGCCTGTACAAAAACGCGGGCTACGACAATTTTGAGGTCATCGTCATCGAGAACAACTCCACTGACCCGGCAACGTTTGCCAGCCGCTTTGCCGACTGCCGCGTCGTCTACTACAAGGGCGCGTTCAACTTCTCGGCCATCAACAACTTCGGCGCGACCTTCGCCGAGGGCGAGCACCTGCTGCTGCTCAACAACGACATTGAGGTGTTGTCGTCCGACTTCCTGCGCGAGCTGCTCAGCTACAGCCAGCGGCCCGACGTAGGCGCGGTGGGCGCGAAGCTCTACTACCCCGACGACACGATCCAGCACGCGGGCGTGCTGATGGGCATCAACGGCAGCGCGGGCCACAGCCACAAGAGCTACCCCCGCACCGCCGTCGGCGATATGTACCGCCTTGTGACGACACAGGATTACATGGCCGTCACGGGCGCCTGCCTGATGACGAAAGCGTCGCTCTACCGCGCATTTGGCGGGCTGGACGAGGAAAAGTTTGCCGTCGCCTACAACGATGTGGATTATTGCTTAAAGCTGTGGCAGAAGGGGCTGTTGAACGTTTACACCCCGCGCGCCGAGGCCTATCACTATGAGAGCAAGAGCCGCGGCCTGGATACCTTAAGCGAAAACGCCAAGCGGTATGAGCGCGAAAAGGCGAATTTCTACGCGAAATATGCGCAGTACATCGACAATTACGATCCCTATTACAACCCCCATTTCAACAATCTGTTTGAGAATTTCGGGTTGAAGTGATGGAAACCGTATTGCCGAAGCGCAAGTCTCACCATTTGCAGGGTTACGATTACAGCCAAAACGGCGCCTATTTTATCACAATATGCACGCACCAACGCAGAATGTTGTTTGGCCCGAACCAGGCTCCCGTAGGGGCGGATTCCATATCCGCCCGCATGGCGGCGCGCGTTTTCCGGGAGATCATCGGCCAATATCCGGCGGCCCAGTGCCGTTATTTTGTGGTGATGCCCAATCATTTTCACGCGTTGGTCGAGATTGAACGGGCACGGGCGGATATGGAATCCGCCCCTACGATTATCAGCATCGTGCAGGCGTTCAAACGGTATTCTACCGTCGAGTACATCCGTCTTGTCAAGCGCGGGCAAGCCGCACCGTTCGATAAGCACCTTTGGCAGCGTTCCTTTCACGACCACGTTATCCGCAATGAAACCGATTACCGCATGATTGCGGAATACATTCAATCCAACCCCCGCCTTTGGCACAAAGACTGCTTTTATGAGGAGCCATCCCATGAGCCTTGAAACGAAACGCATCAAAGAACTGTTCGGCTATGCGCGGACGCTGACGAAAGAACAGGGCGTCGGCGTCATGGCCGGGCGGGCCGTCGGCTTTTTTAAGCGGCGGTTCTTCGGCAAAAAAGCGCGGTATCTGCCGTCGAAGCAGACGCTGGAGACCCAGCGTGCCGACGCAGCCGCCCGCGCCGACGGCTGGCCGACCATCAGCATTCTAACGCCGCTGTACAACACTCCGCCGCTGTTTTTGCAGCAATTTTTGGACAGCGTGCAGGCCCAGACCGCGCCGAACTGGCAGCTGGTTCTGGTGGACGCCAGCGACGATGCCCACCCCGACGTAGGCGAGACAGTCCGCACCCGCGCCGCGCAGGACAAGCGCATCGTCTACGCCAAAATCGAGAACAAGGGCATTGCCGCCAATACGAACGAGGCCGCGAAGCTCGCAGCATGTGAGTATCTGGCCCTTGCCGACCACGACGACATGCTCGCGCCTCATGCCGTCTATTGCATGAGCAAAGCGCTGGCCGAGAGCGGCGCGGCGTTTGCCTACAGCGACGAGGCCCTGTTTGAGAAAACGCCCGAGCACCCGCGCGTCGGCCACTTCAAGCCCGACTATGCGCCCGAGTACCTGATGGCCGTCAACTACATCTGCCATCTGGCCGTGTTCAAAAAATCGCTGTTCGACGCCGTCGGCGGTGAGCGCCCGGCCTGCGACGGCGCGCAGGATCACGACTTATTCCTGCGTCTCATCGACGAAATGCAGCGCCGTGACCCCGCAGCCAAGCCGCTGCACATCCCGCAGGTGCTGTATTACTGGCGCGTGCACGCGGCGTCCACCAGCGGCGGCACGGCGGCCAAGCCCTATGTGGAAAAGGCTGCGCAAAAGGCCGTGGCCGACCATCTGGCCGCCACAGGGCGGCAGGGCAGGGTGGAGCCGGGCAAATTCCCGGGCACCTGCCATGTGGTGTGGGACATTCCCGAGCCGCAGCCGCTCGTGTCAATTTTGATTCCCAACAAGGACCACACCGACGATTTGGAAAAATGCCTGCACAGCATCTACGTCAAAACGACCTACGAGAATTTCGAGGTCATCGTCATTGAGAACAATTCCACCGACCCGGCCACAGCGGCCTACTACAAAAAACTGCCGGAGCGGTATGACCGCGCACGGGTCGTGACTTACAAGGGCGGCTTCAACTTCAGCCGCATCAACAATTTTGGCCGCAGGTACGCGGCGGGCAAGTACCTGCTGCTGCTCAACAATGACGTCGAGGTCATCAACGGCGACTGGCTCACCCAGATGGTGGGCGAGTGCAGCCAGCCCGGCGTCGGCCTCTGCGGGGCAATGCTCTACTATCCCGACGACACGATCCAGCACGCCGGCATCATCACGGGGCTGGGCGGCTACGCCGGGCACAGCCACAAGTACCACAAGCGCGGCGGCAGCGGGTATATGTTCCGGCTGGCCACGGTGCAGGATTTTTCCGCCGTGACAGCGGCCTGCCTGCTGGTGCGCACCGCCGTTTACGACGAGCTGCACGGCCTGGATGAGGAGTTCACGGTTGCCTACAACGATGTGGACTTCTGCCTGCGTGTGCGCGACGCGGGCTGGCGCATTGTCTGGACGCCCTACGCCGAGCTCTACCACTACGAAAGCAAGTCCCGCGGCTCCGATGAGAACGATCCCGCCAAAAAAGCACGCTTTGACGCCGAGCATGAACGTCTCTACGCCGTGCACGGGCGGGAGAATATTCTGCACGACCCCTATTACAGCCCGTCGCTGTCGCTGGATTATGAGGATTTCCGCGAGAGCGGGGATTTGCGGAATCTGAAATGAGTTGATTGCCTTCCCCCGTGGGGGAAGGCGCCCGAGGCCCCGACCGAGGACGGATGAGGGGCGGGTTTGCCCTATTGCCCGTCAGTGGGAAATTCCCGGTAAGTTTGCCCCTCATCCGTCAGCGGGCGGGGCCGCTGACAGCTTCCCCCTCTAAGGAAGCCATACTGACAAAAAATGCACGCCGTAAATTTCACGGCGTGCGTTTTTATTATTCTTTTTTATCCGGCGGGAACTCACCCTGCTTTTCGGCTTCCAGGCGGCTCAGGCGGGCTTCGAGCTCGGAGATGCGCTGGTTGACAATATCCGGCAGATCCTGCTGGTCCAGATCGTCCGCCGGGCAGCACTTGATATTGCCGACGCGGACGATCTCCGCGGGTACACCGACGGCAGTGGCGTTGGCGGGCAGGTTCTTCAGCACAACGCTGCCCGCGCCGACGCGGACGTTATCACCGATGTAGACCGGGCCCAGCACCTTCGCGCCCGCGCCGATCAGCACATTGTCGCCCAGCGTCGGATGGCGCTTGCCGGTGTCCTTGCCGGTACCGCCCAGGGTGACGCCGTGGTAGATCGTGCAGTTGTCGCCGATCTCCGTCGTCTCACCAAAGACGATGCCCATACCGTGGTCGATAAAGAGCTTGCGCCCGATCTTGGCGCCGGGGTGGATCTCAATGCCGGTCAGGTGGCGCGCCAGCTGGCTGACAAAACGGGCCAGGAAGAAACACCGGTGGTTGTACAGAAAATGTGCGATCTTGTGCGTGACCAGCACATGAAAGCCGGGGTACAGGATGATGACCTCCGCCACATTGCGCGCGGCGGGGTCCTTATCACGGATATTTTTTGCATCTTCCCAAAGGCCCATAGTTCGTTCCTCTTCCTATTTACCATACTTATTATAAATATACCACAAAGCCGGACAAAGTGCAATGCTGTACGCGCCGCGCGCGGATTTTTGCGGATTTTGTCAAATCCTCCAAAAGTCAGCGCAAAAATCTATAAAATCCTTACTTTTGCAAAAAGCCCGTTTGCATTGACACCGCCGTCCCTGCATGGTACAATAAGTAAAACGTAGGTAAAGTCATAGGAAGGAGTGTGCCGGGATGATGCGTTTTATTTCTGTCTTTAAAAATCACGGCACAGTGTTCTTTCCCGTTGCTGCTTTGTGTGTGACTTTTTGACTTTTCCCTTTTTGGGAAAAGTTTTTTTTTGCAAAAATATCCCTGCGGGATGTTTTTGCATGGGGCTTTGTAGGGGCGAGCATTGCTCGCCCGCAGGCCGTTTGCCTCATGCGCGGCTTTCCCGCAGAAGCTCAACCACGCAAAGTTGACGGGCGAACAATGTTCGCCCCTACATCCTCAGCCGCTTATAGGAGTGCCTTCGCCTCCTCCAGCGTCAGCAGGATCTTCTCATCCGCCGCGGTGAAGCCGCGCAGGACGAAGCTCTGCACGGTGACGGCACGGGCGAAATGGAAGGGGAGACAGAAGTTCAGCACCTCGCTGGGCATCGTGCGCTCCAAAATGACTGCATCGGGGAACAGGGCGGCGTAATCCGTCGTGTCCCGCGGGTGGGTCTTGATAAAGAGCGGCCCAACGGCGTATTTTTCCGCCACCGCTTTGAACATCGCGTCCTGCTCCGCTTGGGTCATCAGCCCGTCGGCCACAAAGCTGCGGGGCAGCAAAAGCGTCGCACCGTCTGCCTTCTCGGGCAGGGGCTGCGTCAAAAATACGCGGCGCACCATCGCTTTTTCGTCGTCGGTCAGGCTCTCTAACAGTTTGGCCTTGCTGTCCGTCACCATGCGGTCCGCCGGGAACAGCGTACACCGCGCGGCGTCCTCACTCTCGACGCGGACGCACCACGGGCTGTCTCCCCAGTACAGGTAGCCTTTTCCGTGCTGCTTCGCGGCAAAATCCGCCGCGGCGCGCTGGTCGGTCACAAGATGCTGGTCAGGGCCGAGCGTGCTGCCGAACGTGTCCTCGCACAAAATATACCCGGCACGGCAATCCTGCAAATAGCGGCCCAGCACACTCCAATCGTTGTGGATATAGACATTTTCAAACGCTGCACGGTTCAATTTCCAGCCGCACAGCTTCTCAAAGGCGCGGGCCGCGCGCCGGTGGGCAAACAGCCCCGTCACGGTCCCGGGCCAGCGCGTCTCGTCCACAAGGACAGTCTTGACCACGCCCGTCGCGTCCAGACGTGCCGCCAGCGCGGCGGTGTCGGGCACGGAGGCCGACAGCACCATCGTGTGGGGCTTGCCGGCGCAGCGCCCGGCCCGCAGCAGATCGACCAAGACCTGATACGCGGTGTGGCAGATGTACAAATTCGGTTTCATGCGTTACTCCTGCACGAGCTTGACGGGCGGAAAGTGGATGCGGCCCCAGCCGGACGCCCACTCGGGCATCGTCAGGTCGCTGTTCGTCACCTCAAAGGCGAACTCGGTCACGGGCTTGTCCAGGCAGACCGCGTGGGCCAGTGCGCCGTCAAAAATGTCGAGATAGAAGAAATATTGTCCCTCGCCCAGCAGACTCGGGTCAAATTCAAACACAGAGGTGTAGATTTTGCCCGGCTCGGCGGGGCCGAGGTCGACGGGATGGGTGATGCCGACGGGCGTCGAATCCCGCGCGTGGAGGTTCATCTTCATGTGGATGCCCGCGAACGGCTCCGAAACGCGCCAGGTGATTTTCACCCGCATCTTTTCGGTATCGGCAAACACGCTCGACTCCTTGCCGACGAAATCCAGCGTTTCCAGCCGGAACCGCTTGCCCGCGCTGCCCGTCATGCGGGCGACGTCGGCCAGGTCGTAGTGGACAACGTTGACGTCGGTGGTGTCCATGTAGACCGCGATGGCCTGCTCCACGTCGCCGTCAAAGATGACCCTGCCCTTGTCCAGCACGACGCAGCGGGTGCAAAGCTGACGAATGGTCGACATATTATGGCTGACATACAGCACCGTGCGCCCGTCCTGATTGGCGACGTCGCTCATTTTTCCTAAGCATTTCTGCTGGAATTTCATATCGCCGACGGCCAGAACTTCATCCATGACCATGATCTCGCTGTCGAGATGCGCGGCCACGGCGAAGGCCAGCTTGACGAACATGCCGCTGGAATAGCGCTTGACGGGTGTGTCGATGAAGTCGCCGCACTCGGAAAATTCAATGATCTGCGGCAGCTTTGCGTCGATCTCGGCGCGGGTCATGCCCAGAATCGCGCCGTTCATATAAATGTTCTCGCGGCCCGTCATCTCGTTGTTGAAGCCGGTGCCGACCTCGAGCATCGAGGCCACGCGGCCACGAATTTTGATTTCGCCCTCGGTGGGGGCGGTGATGCGGGAGAGCAGCTTGAGCAGCGTGGATTTGCCCGCGCCGTTGCGGCCAATGATGCCCAGTGCCTCACCCTGATAGACGGTCAAGTCAACGCCGTTCAGCGCCATAAACGTCTGGCCGAACAGCCGCTGGTCGGTGCCGATGACGGTGTTCGGGTCCTCCTTGCCGCGCACACGGGCCCACCAGCTTTGCAGGTCGTGGGTCAGCGTGCCGCCGCCGATCTGGCCGAGCTTGTATTGCTTTTTCAGCCCCGTGACCTCGATGACAGGGCGTTTTTCATTTGCAGACATAGTTACGCGCCCCTTTCTTACACGGTATCCATGAAGGTCTTTTCAATGCGGCTGAACAGCACGACGCCCAAAACCAGCGCCGCAGCGGTAAAAATCAAGCTGTACACAACGCCGAACGTCGTGACCGTGCCGGTGCCCAAGGTAGCCATGCGGAAAATCTCGATCGGCGACGTCATGGGGTTGAGCTGGACGAGCACCCGCAGGCGCGGGGAGTTGTCCAGCATCGACAGCGGATAGACGACAGGGGAGGCGTACATCCAGAGCTGTACGCCGAAGCCGACGGCAATCGCCAGATCGCGGTACTTCGTCGTTAAGGACGACACGATGATGCCGACGCCGAGACCCAGCAGCATGACCTCCAGCACGACGAACGGCACAGCCAGCACCCACAGCGTAAAGGTGACGCCGCTGCCCGTGGCAAAGAAGTACACCCAGAAGATCAGGTACATGACCGCCTGAATGCCGAAGTTGATTAGGCTTGTCAGCACCTGGCTGACCGGCATCGTCAGGCGCGGGAAGTACACCTTGCCAAAAATTTGTGAGTTTGTCACAAACGTATTGGCTGTATTGTTGACGCAGTTGGCAAAGAAGGTCCACACCGTATTGCCGGCCATGTAGAACAAAAAGCCGGGCACGCCGTCGGTGGGCATGTTGGCCATGCCGCCGAACACAACGTTGAAAATCACGGTGGTGATGAGCGGGTTCAGAATGATCCACGCGGGGCCCAGGATCGTCTGCTTGTACAGCACAGTAAAGTTGCGCTTGACGAACATCATAATTAAGTCGCGGTAGCGCCAGAGCTCCTGCAGGTCGATGTCGAACCAGCCGGTCTTGGGCCGGATGACCGTAGTCCAGCCCTCGTCAGCCGGGCGGGTGGTTTGCAGATTTTCAGCCATAAAAATACCTGTTCCTTATGTGTAAAATCGTGGTTGCATAGTTATCCATAGTAATAGTGCTATTTTACCACATTTTGCGCAAAGAATCAACTTGCCGGGGCGTATATAATAGCAGCAGAATATCGTGCGCGGTGAAAGCGTAGGGGCTGATTCCATATCCGCCCGGGGGCGTTTCCGCAGGCAAAAAAGCGGTCTGCCGAAAATCCATCGGCAGACCGCTTTCTATACAAATTTACAGCACCTTTGACAAAAATGCCTTCAAGCGCTCATTTTCGGGGTTGGCGAAGAACTCCTTCGGCGGCTTATCGACCTTGACAATGCCCTCATCAATGAAGATGATGCGGTTTGCGACCTCGCGGGCAAAGCCCATCTCGTGGGTGACGCAGACCATCGTCATGCCGCCGCGGGCCAGCTCTTTCATCAGCTCCAAAACCTCTCCGACCATCTCGGGGTCAAGGGCGGAGGTCGGCTCGTCAAACAGCAGCACGTCGGGGTTCATGGCCAGCGCGCGCACAATCGCAATGCGCTGCTTCTGCCCGCCGGACAGCATGTTGGGGTAGGTGTCGGCCTTGTCGGCCAGACCGATGCGCTCCAGCAGCTCCATGGCTTTCTTGTCGGCCTCGGGCTGCTTCATCAGGCCCAGACGCACAGGGGCCAGCGTGATGTTCTTCTTCACTGTCAGGTGGGGGAACAGGTTGAAATGCTGGAACACCATGCCCATCTTCTGGCGCACATGGTCAATGTCGTGGTCGGTGACTTCCTTGCCGTTGAAGATGACATGACCGCCGTCCGGCTCCTCCAGACGGTTCAGGCAGCGCAGGAACGTGGATTTTCCGCAGCCCGAGGGGCCGACCAGCACAACGCAGTCGCCCTTGTTGATGGTCAGGTCCACGCCCTTGAGCACCTGCAGGCCGCCGTAGTTCTTCTGCAGTCCTTTAACGTCTATCACTTTGCGCCAGCCTCCTCTCAAATTTTGCAAGCAGCGCGCTGAACAGCATGACCAGCACCAGATAGGTCGCGGCCACGCCGAGCAGCGGGAACATAGGCTCATAGGTACGGTTCATGATGCCCTGCGCGGCATACAGCAGCTCCTTGCCGCCGATGACCGTGATCAGCGAGGAATCCTTCAAAAGCATGATGAACTCATTGCCCAGCGCAGGCAGGATGGAGCGGATGGCCTGGGGGATGATGATCTCGAACATCGTGGTCATGTAGTTGAGTCCGAGGCTGCGTCCCGCCTCCATCTGGCCCGGGTCAACGGCCATGAGACCGCCGCGGATGATCTCCGACACATAGGCGCCCGAGTTGATGCCCAGTGCCAGTGCGCCGACCATCGTGAAGTTGCGGCTGCTGGCAAAGATGACCATGCTCATGATGAGCAGCTGGACCATCATAGGCGTGCCGCGGATGACTGTGACATACACCTGCGCTACGGCGTTGAAAATACCCAGGATCGGGTTGCGGTGGTGGGGCTTCTGCTGCGCGTAACCCACGCGGACCATAGCGACGATGGCACCCAGCACAACGCCCAGCACCAGTGCAATGGCCGTGACCAGCAGGGTCGTGCCCACGCCCTTGATGTACTGCTGCCAGCGGTCCGAGTAGAGAAATGCCTGGTAAAATTTTACGAAGAAGTCCTGCCCGAAGTTCAGCTTCTGGCCGTTCTTGACCAGCTCCGAAAGCGCTTCAAACTGTGCTTCCATCCGCAACACAACCTTTCTTTCTGTTTGAATTCAGCACACCTGTAGGGGCCGGGCCTGCCCGGCCCGCGGCTTTCCGGCAAACTCTTGCCTGCGGGAAGGCTGCGGGCCGCATATATGCGGCCCCTACAGCGCGATATTTGTATTATACCATATTTCCGGGAAAAATCACACTAAATAAAAGAAAAGCGCGCCGGGATACCGGCGTGCCTTTCCGCTTGCTGCAAAACGCTTATTCAGCGGTGATGTACTTGTCCACGATGGCCTGCAGGGTGCCGTCGGCCTGCAGCTCCTCCAGAGCGCCGTTGATGGCGTCCAGCAGCTGGGTGTTGCCCTTGGCAACGCCGATAGCGTAATCTTCCTGGGCGTAAGCGGTGTCAAGGATCTTCAGGCCGGGGTTGGCCGCAACGAACTCCTGGGCGGGGGCATTGTCGATGACGACGGCATCGACCTGACCGTTGTTCAGGGCCTGCACAGCGGTCAGACCGTCATCATAGGCGATGACATTTTCCTCACCGAAGTCATCGGTGCAGTAGAGGTAGCCGGTGGTGCCGCGCTGGGTGCCGATGGCCTTGCCGGACAGGTCGTCAGCGGTGGCAATGTCGGAGCCCTCAGGCACGATGATGGACTGGATGCCCTCGGCGTAGGTGTCGGAGAAGTCCATGACCTTCAGACGCTCGTCGGTGACGGTGACACCGGCCATGACCATGTCGCTCTTGCCGTTCTGGGCGGCCAGCAGGGCGGCGTCAAAGTCCATGTCGTCGACCTGCAGCTCCAGGCCGAGCTTCTTGGCGATGGCACCCGCAACCTCAATGTCGATGCCCTCGAAATCACCGGCGTCGGTGGTCATCTCATACGGGGGGAAGGCGGCGTTGGTGGACATCGTCAGCTTGCCGGCGTTGACGGTGGTCACCGTGGCAGCGTCGGCAGAAGCGGCCTCCTCGGTGGAAACGGCCTCGGAGGATGCAGCCTCAGAAGAAGCAGCCTCGCCGGAAACAGCATCGGTGGAAGCGGAACCGCCGCAGGCGGCCAGGCTCAGCATCATAGCGGAGCTGAGCATCAGAGCAGTGATTTTTTTCATGATGATCTCCTCGATTCAATGTATCTCAAATGTTTGTACCTTCCCAAGCCCTCACTTGGTTGATGTATACAGTATAACTGCATAAATATGTAAAGTCAATGTATATTTAATAACTTCGGCGTTTTACATGGGCAGAACAGGGGAGTGGAAAGTTTTTTGTGCAAACTGGCGGAGGTATAAATGTAGGGGCCGGGCATGCCCGGCCCGCAGCTTTACAACAGACGCCTGCTTGCCTTTACGTTGCGGGCCGCACATGTGCGGCCCCTACAACCTCAACATTCCAAATTTTTCTACTTGACTTAAAGCCGCACTTGTGCTATAAATAACTTAACTTCATCCTGTACAAAGCCATGAGGCAGACAAACGGGATGCGAGGTCCTGCACAAGAGAGAACCGCCGCGGTACGCCGCGTGGTGCAAGCGGTTTTGCAGCGGCTCGCAGCCTTACCACTGCCGAGCGCGGGGGCGAACCTCCGCCGGGTACGGCCCGTTACAGCCGGTACGAGTGGCGCTTACCTTTTTATTATATAAGATATAAGCGCAATTTGGGTGGAACCGTGGAGCTATATGCTTCATCCCTTTTGTAAGCGAGGGATGGAGCATTTTTTATTTGCATTTTTGTGCAATTGCAAAAGGAGCGTACAATTATGAAGATCATCTACAAGGACGGTACCGTCGCCGAGTGCCCGCAGGAGGAAGAACTGCACGTTCTGCGCCACACGGCTGCCCATATCATGGCGCAGGCCATCAAGCGCCTCTACCCGCAGGGG
>OGPJ01002398.1_pt1 | contig 12011 bp, 7 predicted proteins | sample 1552831 | NCBI WGS metagenome assembly OGPJ01 (sample SAMEA2579914, study PRJEB22360) | human gut metagenome | biome: human gut; feature: human-associated habitat; material: faeces | place: Denmark | collected 2008/2010
TGCGGCAGCGCCTCACGCCCCACCGGTACGCTCACACCCTGGGCGTGGCGGAAACGGCGGGCGGGCTGGCCCCGGCCATCACGTCAGAGGAGCTGCTGGCCTGCGTGCCCGAGCTGGCCGACCTGTGCGAGGTCAGCGCTGTGCAGGTGTTCAACCTGGATTCGACGAACGTCGGCCCCGCGCAGTGGCAGAGCATTGTGCGCTGCATCAAAGAAAATTATGATGCCTGCGACGGTTTTGTCATCGCCCACGGCACAGACACGATGGCCTACACCGCCGCGGCGCTCAGCTACATGGTGCAGAACAGCGCGAAGCCCGTTGTGCTGACCGGCAGCCAGAAGTCCATCTACAACCGCGATACCGACGCGCGCAACAACCTCTACCGCGCGTTCGTCTACGCGGTCAGCGACGGCGCATGGGGCGTGCAGTTGGTGTTTGACAACAAGGTCATTCTGGGCACACGCGCACGCAAGACGCGGACGCGCAGCTTCAATGCGTTTTCCAGCATCGACTACCCCGAGACCGCGGTGTTCCGCGATACGCGGCTGGTGACGTTTCTGCGCCGCCCCACGGAGCAGCCGCCCGTGCGGTTCTATGAAAGGCTTGAGCCCGCCGTTTTTGTGCTGCGGCTTGTGCCGGGCATGCGGGCGGACATCATCCCGCTGCTGGCTCCGCACTACCGCGCACTGGTGCTGGAGAGCTTCGGCGTCGGCGGCCTGCCGGGCGGGGAGCACGGCGAGATGTTCGCCGCCCTGCGCCGCTGGTGTGAAAGCGGGCGGCTGGCGGTGTTTACCACGCAGGTCCCGCATGAGGGGTGTGACCTGGCCGTCTATGAGGTGGGCCGCGCCGTCGGTGAGTTGCCCGGCGTCCTGGAGGCCCGCGACATGACCCCCGAGGCTGTCGCCGTCAAGCTGATGTGGGCGCTGGGCCAGACCGGGGACCGGGAGAAGGCGGCACGGCTGTTTGAGACGCCGATTGAATACGACATAATGTAAAGATGAGAAGCCTTCTCCCCCCCGTGAGCAGGCTTTAGAAAGCAAAGGCTGCCCCGGGCATGACCGGAGCGCAGGCTTCCCATTAGCGGGCACTTGCGGGTAAGTCGTAGGGAGAGGTCTTGACCCCTCCGCAGGAGGCTTGTGGCAGTGATGCACTTTCCCAGGCAGCATGCATGCGTCCCGGGGGGAGGGCTGCGGCTGCCGCAAACGTCCCGGAGGGGTCAAGACCCCTCCCTACGGGCCAGCAAAACAGACGTATCATCGTAATTCAACAAAACTTATTACATATTTTGTGAACAAACATTACATAACATGTAAACATTAGCACTCTACTATTGACAGTGCTAATGCTCGGTGCTATTATAGAGGCGTTCCAAGGGAAAGAGGAACGGAAGAACCGAATTCTCAAAGGGAACGCAACAATGTGTATCAAAAGTCAACCGCTCACAAACAAAACGGGCGGCCGATGAAAATTGGAGGAATGACTTATGATGATGGTTCCGTATATGTTCAATGAGGCTTTGATGGATGATCTGTTCAGCAACGATTGGGAGCACGATTTTGACCGCGCCATGAAGGCCGCTGCGCCCCGCGGTATGTTTGGCAAACGTGCCGCCAATGTGATGAAAACCGATGTCCGCGAGAACAAGGACAGCTACGATGTGTTCGTTGATCTGCCCGGCTTCAAGAAAGAGGATGTCAAGCTGGATCTGGACAACGGCTATCTGACCATCAGCGCCCAGCGCAATGAGGAGCTGGATGACAAGGACAACGAGGGCCGCTATATCCGCCAGGAACGTGCTACCGGCAGCTGCGCACGCAGCTTCTATGTCGGCAAGGAGCTGGAGCCCAAGGACATCAGCGCTAAGTTTGAGAACGGCATCCTGACCCTGCATCTGCCCAAGGCCGAGGCCAAGAAGCTCGAGCCGAAGCAGACGCTGATCGAGATCGAGTGATTGCAAAAAATGTGCAGCCATGCTGCACCGTAGGGGCGCATTCTATATGCGCCCGCTTGGCAGCATCCCGTTGTGAAAAAAGATGAACGCAGGGTAAACGTCCACGGGCGGATATAGAATCCGCCCCTACAGAGCCCCTGCCCTAAAAATCATCAGGCCGCAGCCCAAAATTCCGGGCTGCGGCCTTTTGTTTTGCCGCAAGGTGTGCTATAATTCCATGTAGATGTAAGAAAAGTACAGGGAGGTCCTGCCCGTGCAATATTCCGATGAGCATCTGCGCTATCTGCGCCTGCTGTCTCAGAAATACCAGACCGTGGCCGCCGCGGCCAGCGAGATCATCCGCATTGAGGCCCTGCTCCGTCTGCCCAAGGGCACCGAGCACTTCATGAGTGACCTGCACGGCGAGCACGAAGCGTTCGTACATATATTAAACAGCGCATCGGGCGTCATCCGTGAAAAAATCGACACGGTGCTTGGCAACGGTGTCCCCGCCGAGGAGCGTGCCGAGCTGGCGACGCTCGTCTATTATCCCAATCAGAAGCTGCCCGAGCTGAAAGCCCGCCAGAGAGACCTGCACGCCTGGTATCGTATGACGCTGCTGCGGCTCATCGACCTGTGCCGGTTCGTGTCCAGCAAGCATACCCGCGACCATGTGCGCCGCTGTCTGCCGCAGAACTGCGGTTACATCCTCGACGAGCTGCTTCACGCCCACTTTGAGGACCACGACAAGGACCAGTATTACGGCGAGATCATTGAGAGCATCATCCGCTATGACCGCGCCGACGCCTATATTATCCGCTTCTGCGAGGTCATCAAGCGGCTGGCCGTGGACCGCCTGCACATTGTGGGCGACCTGTTTGACCGCGGCCCGCGCCCGGACCGCATTCTGGACAGCTTGATGGCGCATCATCAGGTGGACATCCAGTGGGGCAACCACGACGTGGTCTGGATGGGCGCGGCAGCGGGCAGCCCGCTCTGCATTATGACCGTGCTGAAAACAACGCTGGCCTACAACAATCTGGACACGCTGGAGGGCGGCTACGGCATCAGCCTGCGCCGCTTGGAGCGCTTTGCCCAGCATACTTACGCGGATTCCGATGTTTCGCGCTGGCTGCCCCACGCCGACCAGCGCACAGCGGCAGGCGACCTGACCGCCGCCGCGCGGATGCACAAGGCCGTGACCGTTATGATGCTCAAGCTGGAGGCGCAGGTCATTGCCCGCAACCCGGATTTTGATTTGCAGGGCCGCGACTTTTTGAACCACATTGACTTTGCCGCGGGCACGGTGGACTATTTCGGAACGACCTATCCCCTGCTGGACTGCGACTTTCCCACCGTTGACCCGGACAACCCTGCCGCGCTGACTGCCGACGAGGAAAAGATCGCCGCCGAGCTGGTGCGCAGCTTTGCCGAGAGCGAGCGCCTGCAGCGCCATGTGCAATTTTTGTATGCCCACGGCGCGTTTTATAAAATGTGCAACGGCAATCTGCTCTACCACGGCGCAGTGCCGATGACCGAGGACGGCGCGTTTGCGGCTATTCGGTTTGAGGGCACCGCCCGCAGCAGGGGATGGGGGGAAGCCAGCGGTCCGCCGCCTGTCCCCGCCGCGCCCGCCAGGGCTACAGCGCGCCCGCGGGCAGCCCGGCACGGCTGGCCGGACAGGACTTTTTGTGGTACCTGTGGTGCGGGGCAAAATCGCCGCTGTTTGGCCGCAGCGCCATGACGACGTTTGAGCGGCTTTATATTGCCGACCCGGCGGCTCAGGTGGAGATCAAGGACCCCTACTACAGGCACATTGCCGACCCGCGCACCGCCGAGCATATTTTGCGCGAATTTGGCCTGTCCGGCGAGGGCAGCCACATCGTGAACGGCCATGTCCCGGTCCGCGCTATCGAGGGGGAAAGCCCCATCAAGGGGGGCGGGCGGCTCATCATTATTGACGGCGGCTTCTGCCGTGCCTACCACCGGCGCACCGGCATAGCCGGCTACACACTGGTCTATAACTCCCGCGGGTTGATCTTGCGCACCCACCAGCCGTTTGAGAGCGTGGACAAGGCCATCCACGAGGACGAGGACATTGCCAGCAAGAGCGAGTATATCTATACTGCGCCCCAGCGCATTCTGGTGCGCGACACCGACGAGGGCGGGCGCAAGCAGGCGCTGATCCGTGACCTGACAGCCCTGGTCGAAGCCTACCAGAGCGGTGTGATCGCGCAGGGCGTGGCGCAGGAAATGTGACGGTTGAAATTTGCACAAATTGTTCTATAATAGGGAAATAGTGGGATGCCTGTAGGGGCCGGACATGTCCGGCCCGGTACCTACCCATGAGCACACACCGGCGGGAAACCCGCGGGCAGGGCGTGCCCGGCCCCTACAATGCGGTGTCTACAGATACATAAAAGGAGACGATTTAACCATGGCTTGCACCACCATTCTGGTCGGCAAAAATGCGTCCTACGACGGGTCCACGATGATCGCCCGCAACGACGATTCCGGTTCCGGCCATTTCACTGCCAAAAAGTTTACCGTTTTTCAGCCGCAGGACTACCCCGCGGTCTATAAATCCGTCATTTCGGGCGTTGAGATCCCGCTGCCCGGCAGCGGCCTGCGCATCACCGCGGTACCCAACGCTGTTGAGGGCAAGGGCCTGTGGGCGGCCAGCGGCGTCAACGCGGCCAACGTCGGCATGACGGCTACCGAGACCATTACCTCCAACCCGCGCGTGCTGGGCGCTGACCCGCTTGTCAAGGGCGGCATCGGCGAGGAGGACATTGTCTATCTGGTCCTGCCCTATGTCCGCTCCGCGCGCGAGGGCGTCCGGCGCCTTGGCAGTCTGCTGGAGCAGTACGGCACCTACGAGATGAACGGCATCGCGTTCCAGGATGTGGACGAGGTCTGGTGGCTCGAGACCATCGGCGGCCACCACTGGATGGCCCGCCGCGTGCCCGATGACGTCTATGTGGTCATGCCGAACCAGCTCGGCCTTGACACGCTCGACCTGGACGACGCACTGGGCGAGCAGAAGGAGTTCATGTGCTCCGCCGACCTGCGCGGCTTTATCGACAAGTACCATCTTGACCTGTCCCTGGACGGTGCACTGAATCCGCGCGACACCTTCGGCAGCCACGACGATGCCGACCATGTCTACAACACGCCCCGCGGCTGGTACATGCTGCGCTATTTCAACCCCAATACGTTCGCCTGGGACGGCCCGGACGCCGACTTTACGCCGTGCTCCGACGACCTGCCCTGGTGCATGGTGCCCGAGAAAAAGATCACGCCCGAGGACGTAAAGTACGTGCTGTCGAGCCATTATCAGGGCACGCCGTATGACCCCTATGCGGCCACGGCTTCCGAGAGGGGCATCTACCGTCCCATCGGCGTGAACCGCAACGACTTTATGGCACTGCTGCAAATGCGCCCCGACGTACCGGAGGACTTCCGCGCCGTGGAGTGGCTGGCCTTTGCGTCCAACGCCTTCAACACGATGGTGCCCTTCTACGCCAACGTGGACACGACGCCGGAGTACCTGTCCAACACGACGGGCGATGTCTCCACCGACAACTTCTACTGGGCCAGCCGTCTGCTGGCCGCCATGGCCGATGCGTCCTACGCAAAATCGGTGTTCCACATCGAGCGCTACACGCTGAGCGTCGGCAGCAAAGCCAACGGCATCATCAACGCCTATGACGATGCCCAGCGCGGCGAGGCCGACCCCGCCGCCCGTGCCGCCCTGCGCACCAAGGCCAACGAGGAGTTGGCCGTCATGGTCAGGGCCGAGACGACGGACGCCCTGAATAAGGTCCTGTTTGAGCTGAGCAGCGGCATGAAGAATGCGTATTCGCGCTCGGATGCGTAAATGATATTGAGAAGGGACGTGCCGGAGGGTGCGTCCTTTTTTGCCGGTACACCTGCAACGCAGGGGCGGATATAGAATCCGCCCCTGCGGGGATACAGTATGTAAAATTCAAACTATTTTACAATAATGTCACAATCTTTGAAAGAATTTGAACTTGCTTTTATGCCGAAATCTTTGTATAATAAATGTCAGGATGGGGCACTAGGAGGCTGACTTAGTCCCCTTGTCCCCCATTCAGCCAAAAGTATAGAGAAAGAGGTATATGTAAACATGGCAAATCTGGATTTGACTAAGTATGGCATTACCGGCACGACCGAGATCGTGCATAACCCCTCTTATGAGATGCTGTTCGAGGAGGAGACCAAACCCGAGCTGACCGGCTATGAGAAGGGCCAGGTCACCGAGCTGGGCGCTGTCAATGTCATGACCGGCGTTTACACCGGCCGTTCCCCCAAGGACAAGTACATCGTCGTGGACGAGAACTCCAAGGACACCGTTTGGTGGACCAGCGACGAGTACAAGAACGACAACCACCCCATGACCGAGCAGACCTGGTCTGCCGTGAAGGACATCGCCAAGAAGGAGCTGTGCAACAAGCGCCTGTTCGTCGTCGATGCCTTCTGCGGCGCCAACAAGGACACCCGCATGGCTATCCGCTTCATCGTTGAGGTGGCCTGGCAGGCACACTTTGTCACCAACATGTTTATCAAGCCCACCGCTGAGGAGCTGGCCAATTTTGAGCCTGACTTCGTTGTTTACAACGCCTCCAAGGCTAAGGTTGAGAACTACAAGGAGCTGGGCCTGAACAGCGAGACCTGCGTTGCCTTCAACATCACCAGCAAGGAGCAGGTCATCATCAACACCTGGTACGGCGGCGAGATGAAGAAGGGCATGTTCTCCATGATGAACTACTTCCTGCCGCTGAAGGGCATGGCCTCCATGCACTGCTCTGCCAACACCGATAAGGAGGGCAAGAACACTGCCATCTTCTTCGGTCTGTCCGGCACCGGCAAGACCACTCTGTCCACCGACCCGAAGCGCCTGCTGATCGGCGACGACGAGCACGGCTGGGACGACAACGGCGTCTTCAACTTTGAGGGTGGCTGCTACGCCAAAGTCATCAACCTGGACAAAGATTCTGAGCCTGACATCTACAACGCCATCAAGCGCAACGCTCTGCTGGAGAACGTCTCCCTCGACGCCGAAGGCAAGATTGATTTCGCTGATAAGAGCGTGACCGAGAACACTCGTGTTTCCTACCCCATCAACCACATTCAGAACATCGTTCGCCCGATTTCTTCTGCTCCGGCAGCCAAGAATGTTATCTTCCTGTCTGCTGACGCATTCGGCGTTCTGCCCCCGGTCTCCATCCTGACCCCGGCTCAGACCCAGTACTACTTCCTGTCTGGCTTTACCGCAAAGCTGGCCGGCACCGAGCGCGGCATCACCGAGCCCACCCCGACCTTCTCTGCTTGCTTCGGCCAGGCATTCCTGGAACTGCATCCCACCAAGTATGCTGAAGAGCTGGTCAAGAAGATGGAAAAGAGCGGCGCTAAGGCTTACCTGGTCAACACTGGCTGGAACGGCACTGGCAAGCGTATCTCCATCAAGGATACCCGCGGCATCATCGACGCTATCCTGAGCGGCGCTATCAACGAAGCCCCGACCAAGAAGATCCCGTACTTCGATTTCGAAGTTCCCACTTCTCTGCCCGGCGTTGATCCCGCTATCCTCGATCCTCGTGACACCTATGCAGATGCTGCTGAGTGGAACAAGAAGGCTGAGGACCTGGCAGGCCGCTTCATCAAGAACTTCGCCAAGTACGAAGGCAACGAGCACGGCAAGGCTCTGGTCTCTGCCGGCCCGCAGCTGTAATTTCTGCTGCAAGTTCTGTGCACAAGCCGCTTAAGGCTTGATTTGTTGTAACGAATAACACCCCCGCCCCGGCGCATGGCCTACTGCAAAGCAGTGCCGCACCTGAGCGGGGGTGTTTTCATTTTGCCGGGCCAGCATGCACAGCAGCCCGCACAAGAGGAAAAAATATCAGCGCACAAAAAAACACCCACCGCAGTCCCCTTGCGGGGGCTGCGGTGGGTGGCATATTTTCAGGGTTTGGGGTTAGTAAACAAAGGGTTCAGAACAAATTACTTGTTCTCAGGCAGATGCCACTTCCAGTCGATGATCTCAGGCAGATCCTGGCCAACTTCGTGGATGTAGTTCTTATGAGCAACCAGCTTGTCGTTCATCTGCTGGATCAGATAAGCGCCCTTGTTGCCCAGCTGCGGCAGGTGCTGCAGGGCATCCTTAACCAGGTGGAAGCGGTCGATCTCGTTCTGCACGCGCATATCGAACGGCGTGGTGATGGTGCCTTCCTCCTGGTAGCCATGGACAGACAGGTTGCGGTTGGTACGCTCGTAGGTCAGCTCATGGATCAGGGTCGGGTAACCATGGAATGCGAAGATGATCGGCTTATCCTTGGTGAACAGAGCATCGTAATCAGCGTCAGACAGGCCATGAGGATGCTTGGTGTTGGGCTCAAGCTTCATCAGGTCAACAACGTTGACAACGCGGATCTTCAGTTCGGGCATTGCGTCGCGCAGGATGGTGACAGCAGCCAGAGTTTCCAGGGTCGGGGTATCGCCGCAGCAAGCCATGACGACATCCGGCTCTTCGCCTGCATCGCTGGAAGCCCAATCCCAGATGCCAACGCCCTGGGTGCAGTGCTTAACAGCCTGCTCCATGGTCAGCCACTGGGGACGCGGATGCTTGGAGGTGACCAGTACGTTGACATAGTCACGGCTGCGGACACAATGGTCGAAGCAGCTCAGCAGGCAGTTGGTATCCGGCGGCAGGTACAGGCGGACAACGTCTGCCTTCTTGTTGGCGATGTGATCCAGGAAGCCGGGATCCTGATGGGTGAAGCCATTGTGATCCTGCTGCCATACGTTGGAGGTCAGGATCAGGTTCAGGGAAGCAATGCTCTGGCGCCAGGGCAGCTGGCTGCAAACCTTCAGCCACTTAGCATGCTGTGCAACCATGGAGTCCACCACGCGGATGAAGCTCTCGTAGGAAGCAAAGAAGCCGTGACGACCGGTCAGCAGGTAGCCTTCCAGCCAGCCTTCGCACATATGCTCGGACAGCATGGAGTCCATGATGCGGCCGTCGTGTGCCAAGAATTCATCGCCCGGGATGATGGTGGAGTTCCAATCACGCTGGGTAGCTTCGAAGCACTTGTACAGACGGTTGGACATGGTCTCGTCAGGTCCAAAGATGCGGAAGTTTTTAGCATCAGCATTCAGCTTGAGCACGTCGCGGATGTAGCCGCCCAGCTCGATCATATCCTGCTTCTCGACAGAGCCGGGGAACGGGATATCCACTGCATACTGCTTGAAATCGGGGGTACGCAGGTCACGCAGCAGCTTGCCGCCGTTTGCGTGCGGGTTGGCAGCCAGACGGCGGTCGCCGGTGGGAGCCAGTTCCTGCAGTTCGGGGATCAGGGTGCCGTTCTCATCGAACAGTTCCTCAGCATGGTAGCTGTGCAGCCATTCTTCGATCTGCTTCAGGTGCTCTTCCTGGTTCGGGGTGCCGACAGTGATGTCGATGGGCACCTGGTGTGCACGGAAGGTGCCCTCGATGGGCTTGCCGTCCACTACCTTCGGGCCAGTCCAGCCCTTCGGGGTGCGCAGAACGATCATAGGCCACTGGATATGGCCCATATCCTCGCCAGCACGGGCGCGCTTCTGGATGTCGTGGATCTCTTCGATGACGGTATCCAGGGTCTCAGCCATCTTCTCGTGCATGGTCATCGGGTCGTCGCCTTCAACGAAGTACGGCTTCCAGGAGCAGCCACGGAAGAAGCTCTCCATCTCTTCATGGGTCATACGGCCAAAGATGGTGGGGTTGGAGATCTTGTAGCCATTCAGGTGCAGGATGGGCAGAACAGCGCCGTCACCCACGGGGTTCAGGAACTTGTTGGACTGCCAGCTGGTGGCCAGGGGGCCGGTCTCAGCTTCGCCGTCGCCAACGGTAACTGCGCAGATCAGATCCGGGTTATCGAACACAGCGCCAAATGCGTGTGCGATGGAGTAGCCCAGCTCGCCGCCTTCGTTGATGGAGCCCGGAGTTTCGGGTGCAACGTGGCTGGAGATGCCGCCGGGGAAGGAGAACTGCTTGAACAGCTTCTTCATGCCCTCTTCATCACGGCTGATGTTGGGGTAAACTTCAGAGTAGGTGCCATCCAGGTAAGCGTTGGCAACAAAGAAGTTTCCTCCGTGGCCCGGGCCGGAGATCAGGATCATATCCTGGTCGTACTTCTTGATGACACGGTTCAGGTGAACATAAACGAAGTTCTGGCCAGGCACAGTGCCCCAGTGGCCAACAATCTTCTTCTTCACGTCGTCACGGGTCAGCGGACGGCGCAGCATGGGGTTATCGAGCAGGTACAGCTGGCCTGCTGCCAGGTAGTTGCTGGCACGCCAATAGGCATCGATCTTTTTCAGTTCGGACGGATTCAGCATAATGTTCCTCCCTAGATTTTTGTTTTTTTACGGTTTTTCCCTACGCTTAACAGTATAGTGACTGTTACCGAAACAAAATAGTGGATTCCGTTCTTGTTGCTGGATTGTGGTTCAGCTTTTTATGCCAGATCAAGCAAACGGATTCTCGGTCGGGTACGGCAGGCTCTTGGGCTGGTTGTAAGCGATGTCCTGAATGCCCAGGAACTTGAGGACCTCAAACAGGATCTTGCCGTAATGACCGAATGCAACGGCGCCGTGGTGCGGGTAACGCTTCTGGACCAGAACATGGCGGTAGAAACGGCCCATCTCATGGATGCCGAAGATTGCAATGCCGCCGAAGGAGCGGGTAGCAACAGGCAGGATCTCGCCCTCTGCAATGTAGGAGCGCAGGTTGCCCTCGCTGTCGCACTGCAGACGGTAGAAGGTGATGTCAGAAGGTGCAATGTCACCTTCCAGGGTGCCGCGGGTGAAGTCGGGATCGCTGCCGGCCGGCTCCAGCAGACGGTGCTGGATGAGCTGATACTTAACGGCACGGTCATTGCACATCTTGCAGGCCGGGGTGTTGCCGCAGTGGAAGCCCATGAAGGTATCGGTCAGGCTGTAATCAAACTTGCCTGCGATGTCCTCATCGTAAATGTACTGGGGCACGCTGTTGTTGATGTCCAGCAGGGTAACGGTATCGCCGGAAGCGCACATGCCGATGTACTCGGACAGAGCGCCGTAGACATCAACTTCGCAGGAAACGGGGATGCCGCGGCTTACCAGGCGGGAGTTGACATAGCAGGGCTCAAAGCCGAACTGAGAGGGGAATGCAGGCCAGCACTTGTCAGCAAAAGCAACGTACTTCTTGTTGCCCTTGTGTGCATCTGCCCAGTCCAGCAGGGTCAGCTCAAACTGAGCCATGCGGGCCAGCAGGTCGGGATAGTAGTGGCCTTCGCCCATCTCGGCAGCCATATCCTTGCAGACATCCTCGATGCGCGGGTCATTTGCATGCTCTTTGTAGGAAACCAGCAGGTCCAGCTCGCTGTTCTCTTCCACTTCAACGCCCAGCTCGTACAGGCCCTTGATGGGTGCGTTGCAGGCAAAGAAGTCCTGCGGGCGGGGGCCGAAGGTGATGATCTTCAGATCACGCACACCCAGCAGGGTGCGGGCGATGGGAACGAACTCGATCATCTTGTCAGCGATCTCATCAGCAGTGCCGATGGGGTATTCGGGGATGTAGCCCTTCAGGTGGCGCATACCCAGGTTGTAGGAGCAGTTCAGCATGCCGCAGTAAGCATCGCCGCGGCCGTTGATCATGTCACCGTCGCCTTCAGCAGCTGCAACAAACATGCAGGGGCCGTTGAAGAACTTTGCGATCAGGGTTTCCGGAGTTTCGGGGCCAAAGTTGCCCAGGAAAACGGTCAGAGCATTGCAGCCTGCCTCGGTAACCTCGGCAACAGCCTTTTCCATGTCCTTCTCGTTCTCAACAGTGGTCTTTGCCTCGTACAGGTCCAGACCCTTAGCCTGGCAGGCTGCCACGATAGCGGCGCGGCGCTTTTCGCTCAGCTGAATGGGGAAGCAGTCACGGCTGACGGCAACAATGCCCAGCTTGACTTCAGGGATGTTGGTAGACTTCATAAGTTTGCCCTCCGTTTATTTTTTAATTTTGCTCTGCTCAATATCAAGTTAGGAAGTAGGAGTT
>OGPJ01002402.1_pt1 | contig 11998 bp, 7 predicted proteins | sample 1552831 | NCBI WGS metagenome assembly OGPJ01 (sample SAMEA2579914, study PRJEB22360) | human gut metagenome | biome: human gut; feature: human-associated habitat; material: faeces | place: Denmark | collected 2008/2010
ATCCATGAATTTGCCCCGCAGGTAAATATCGTCTGGGGCTGCGGCACGGATGCAAAACTGGCGGAAACCGATTATTCGATTCTGTTACTGATCGGGACATCGGCAGAGTAAAATTTGCAAGACCTGACAAGACATATTGGCAGGTCGTTTTATTCCATCGGGACAGAAGATACTGCGACGCGATTACAGCTCATATAGCCGCGAACCCGATAAAATTCATTATCTGCCTGTTCGGAGCGACTGCATAGACCCAAATACAGCAACCGCCCAACAACCAAATACTTAACGACTGAGATTGAAATTTTCGGATGGCGACTATTTATGTACCACTTGTGTACCACCGCCGCTTTTCAGACTATATACCACAAAAGAAAAATCCTCGATATTCGATTGAATATCAAGGATTTTTCATCAGTCGGGGTGACTGGATTCGAACCAGCGACCACACGCCCCCCAGGAATAATATGCAGCCCGTATGGCAAAATAGTTCGCGTTGTCTTGCAACGGATTAAGACAAATATCCCGAGGAACCATCTTCAGTGCAATGGTCATGACTCCCGTGGACTTTGATACGACAAAAGCCAAGTCTTTTTCGTTAAATAGGGTCAACGCACTTTGTCGAGTTTGTGGATAGGCACTTCGAGCAACCCAGGTATCGCTCATTTTTGACGTTTTTGAATGAGCGTATTGCCCCATATGGTAGAGTTTGCCATTGTTGTCATTGACCAAATGAACAAGACCTTGAGTGGGAATTACATTGTTGCGCAAGTATAGGTTTCCAACAGGATTGCACTCCTCCAAAGAGGCTTCACAATCTAATCGAATCTCACTGTTGGGAGAATACCAATCATAGGATCCGTTAAAGTCGTGAACCGGTTCATCGTAATCTACACAATACCCCAGTGGTGAACAAACCTCAATACGTTCCATCGGGTTGCCGCAGACCGGGCAATTGGCCGTATCACTATCCAACTCCAAAGTTGAATAGGCGCAACTTTGGCATCTGAATAGTGGCTTCCTCAGTATATTGAGGCTATCTGCTTTCAGAAAGACATTGGCCTTTCTACCATAATCAGCAACTCCAACAGCTCGATATACCTTTTTGTCCTTTACAATCTCATGTCCAGGAGCAAATGAGTTGAGCGCTAACTCCATATCGCGATTCACGACATCGGTAGCCGGTAATTTATCCGGGAACTGCAGGTATAAATTTCGCGTCCGTGTTGGAAATCCGAACATGGGCAACATTCCGGCATTCGCCAGACGTTCACTTAATTGTGTCTGTGTATACTCGCTACTATTGGCGATCTCGGTAATGCGGTCAATTAGCTTTTTCTGAATATATTGGAGCATGTCATCCTTATCCTCCTTTGTGAGATCTGTACATCTCGTGACAATCTGGATGATGGATTCGATCTCAGATTCATGGTTCTGGATCCATGTAGCAACAATTGTTTTGTTTTTATTCCAGGCCGAAGCCGTTCCGAAATTCCCATGAACACTTTCTTGTTTGGAGGACTCCTGAATCGATTTGAGCGCATTATGCAATACCTCCTTGAATACCACTCTCTCTGCAATCTCTTTGATTCGGACCTCCAGATATGGATCCTTCGGTATGGCAGAAACCATACGTGCCGGCTCAAAATAATGGGTCAGATCATGACTTGATCCTTTAGCCACGGTTAAAGCAATAGACAACGGATTCCCGCGACGGCCGGCACGTCCAACACGCTGCTGGTAATTGAATCGTTGAGGCGGAACATTACCCATCATGACGGCAGACAGTGAGCCGATATCGACTCCTGCTTCCATCGTGGTTGTAACGCTCAACAAATCGATCCCGTCAACAGATGGCACCTCCCCCAGAAGAAATATTTCTTGAAAATGTCGTTGGCGTCGCCGTGATTCATCGCGAGAGGTTTGCCCTGTCATTTCCTCGCAATGGAGGCGATAGATATCGTTGGTTGAGTTTACAAGTGATACATAATAATCCGACGCATCCTCCAAATCACTTTTTTGTATCGTTTTAGGTTGAGATAGGTTGCCAAGGCAATTGGTACAGATGCCATTAGACGGCTGCAAATGAATCGTCTTACATTTTGGGCATTGCCAATATTTCATCCCTTCGTATGCTTTATGGAAAGCAATCTTGCGTCCGGTTAAAGCGACTTTGTCGTTGGCAATGATCTCCAGCTTCCTTAATAATCGTTTGATTTCGTCTAACTTGTTATCGGTGTCTTGTTTGCGGGTAAATCCATAGACCCTCTTTACAAGTTTGCGCACAATTCCAGGGAATGAGTCATAAACTGGATATCTAGATTCAAATCCAGCCACTCTTCTTTTTTCGCCAAGAATGCGGATAATTGAATCTAACAACTCTCTCATCCGAGAGTCTAGTTTTTCTGTTCCTACACAGGTTGCGTATCCCAATTTTAAGGTCTCGAATGACTTCTTTTTGTGGGCAAAAAGACTTATTATTTGCTCCTCGCTATTTTTTTTACGAATCTTGTTAAGATATACTTGATCGTAATCGCCCAGATCTCTCTTTGCAGTACCAACTCTAAAATCAAAAAGACTCCACCACGGAGTGTTGTTTAATAGTGGATTTTGAGCTAAGGATGGCCTTGGTCCAGCCGGATTCATTCCGATATTTAATAGACCCTTAAATACATCAGCGGTAATATTCTCCAGGTTGACATCTTCGATAGATGCATATATCGTATCGAGGCGAGCTTTTTCTTCAGATTTTAGCCAACCTTTGTCTTTGGTCCGAATCAGATCAATGAGCTCAATATACGTTCCTTTGTTATAAAGTCTCGTCAACATATCGCTGTCTTCTCTGGAAGATATGTTGCCGAACTGAAATTTTTTTAAGAAATTAATGACTTCGGAGTCTCCTTTAAGAGCCTTCAGCATCAGCCATCTCACCGCATCTCGATAATGATCCAATTCAATGCCTGCCGATAGCTTGGCGGCAGACTGTCGACTATCGGAAAACAGCACCACTTTTGTGTTGTTCTCATGCGCATTCTTCATCGAACGGATCAATGAATCGGCAAGAACCTGATTTACCTTTTGAAGTCCGGTCCGATGTGGCTTTAGTGGAGTCAATTTCCTTTCTTCATTTACACGGTATGCCACTCCGCATTGTGGGCATTGATTCGGTAGTTGCAGGTCCGCTTCTTTTTCCTGGCGATGCAACCAATAGGTTCCATAGCGATCCAGCTTGATAATTCCCGTGACCGAATCAAAATTGACACGAACCCATCCTTTGTCGGTCGCATCACTGTCATCCATGGAGCCCTGCCATAGAACAGCATATGGGTAAAATGTTTGACCGATAGGTCTATCCACCGAAAGCAAGAATGTTCGATTGTCTTTTTGTCGAATATACCCACCCAAGAAGGCCTCACCACAACTTTCACAGATGATCAACTCGAGGACGGCATGCCCGCAGCTGCAAACGGTACGGGGAGAGCGATAAAAACGTCCCAAGGTTCGTCCATCAAATTGGTACTCTTTTTTGACTTCAGAACAAGCGGGATTGGAGCATGCCCATAAACCGTTGACAGAGCGGAAAAAGAAATGAGCTCGAAGTGGTAGGACAAAGTTCCCGTCTTCCTTGCTTTGGCATATGATTTTTAAGAAAGACGAAATAAAAGGTAAGGCCTGATCACCTTTGATGCCCATTTTGGCTGCAATACTAATAACATTTTGCGCGATAATTCGTCCTTCAACGTCTGTCATTGCAAATTTCAGCCATTCGACAAGATGGTATTTTCGCGTAATATCGATATAATCGCTGCAGTCCAATGACGCAAACAACTGTTCGGTGCGTTCCTTCTCAGGGATTGAAGAATTTGTATAATCTACGAAGGCTTCTATCGGAAGTTTATCTTGGGGCCGACTTGCAGCGGGTTCGGGCTCGTTGGAGAGGAGGCAGAATTTCTTAGTGTACGCATCTTTCGAGACACCAAAAAATTCGCATAGAAAATCTTTGGTCTGCTCATTTTCTCCCATCGACGCACTCGAGGCGAGAAATTGAACTTGCGGAGAGTCGGGAGTTAACCCCAGTCTATCCAGCAAGATACGAATCAGATACGCAACTTCTGTTCCGGCTGTTCCTCGATAGGTGTGCAATTCATCAATGACCAGGTGGAAGACATGGGAAGGATCTTCCTTAAGCCACTTCTTGGTCTCTTCGAATATGGGCGCTTCAATATCTCTCATCAGCATGACATTGAGCATGCTGTAATTGGTAATTAAGATGTCGGGAGCATTTTGTTGCATGGAAAGGCGATCCCACATCTCTGCACTATCCGAATCCATGCACGGAACATGATAGAGCAATTCGCTATTACCGGTTTGTTTGGCTGATTCTTGAGCTGCTTTCCAGTCCTCATTTAATTGCTTGCGTTCTTTCCGGATGTTCTCTTGGGCAATATCTCCACGACCACTGACAGGGGTGCTGCCAGTGTAACGCCCGAAGAAAAATCTATTCCCTCCGCGACAACGGTCTAACCAATCCAAAGCCCGTCCTTTCCCTTGTCCATTAAGGGCTTTACGAAGTCGGATCATTTGATCCTCCGCCAATGCATTCAGCGGATAAAGAATCATAGCGCGCATGGCTCGTGGTCGATTCGTTTTGTCCCATGTGCGCGACTCTGATATGAGATCGGCAAAAATAGGCAGTAGGAAGCATTCTGTCTTACCGGATCCTGTTCCTGTTGTTACGACAATATTCTTCCGGTTGATAGCGGCCTCTTTGAGGGCATTGTATTGATGTAGATACAATCGCCGTTTTTCGGCTTTGTCATTAAAGAACAATCCACATTGCACAAAATCAGCCAACTCGCTATTAACCCCTTCATTTTTGCAGAAGTCTTCCAGCGACGCATATTCCTTGTATTTGGGAACGATCTCTATAATGGGAGGTTGGCATATGGCTCCTTGTTCGCTGATCAGACTATTGCGTTCTTCGTTGTAATACTCATTGAAAAACGGGATACCGCTACTGATATACTTGAGATATGTTTCTCTCAGTTCATTATAGATTTGTATGGGATTATTCATAACGAATGGATTTACACAAGATACGATCGAGTTCCTTGACTATGGATTTTGAAATGCCTGGGAAAATATAATTGCCCGATTCCTTATAGGGACATTGGCCTTCCAACATGGAAGCAACCATCAAAACTCGGTATAACATGATTGGGAACCGGAAAGAATTCACGCTCAGTTTCCTTTGCTCGACGTCGTAATTGCCGTTTGATTTCTTTCCCAAGACTCGGCTATATTGATAGGCGACATTGACCGAATCCGGATTGATTGACCAATTAGGGATTTCCACAACTTTCCGATTCTCACATACGAAGTAATAGCGTTTAAATGCTGTGTAGGCAATACCAATCTGGTCAGGGGCATTATCAAAGGTGAGATCTGAGAAATCATTTTTCGGTGATAACTCGAATGCTGAGATGATTGAGTCCACACTCGGAAAATGTTTCAAAATCTCTTTTCCGTTAAAAGTATACTGCTTTAATTCACAATTCTGAGGGCCCTCACTGCGATAAATGGCGGGACGCAACTTTTTGCATCCATCTATGGATGGTTGCTTGTTTATGAAAAGGTGCCTCCTTTTGTGTGAGATCATCATCGGTTCCGTCACCTTAAACGACTTACTGCCGCAATAATCCACATTGCCCGCATAGAATAAGGGCAAAAACAAGGTCCATGCAGGGTGTTCTGTAATTTGTAGATTAAACTGTATGTTTAGATACTCACAATAGCGTTTAATAGTGTCATAATTGATCTTGTCATAATGACACATCCATAAGAACAACAGGTGTTGAACCTTTTCGATATCTTTATTCATCCTCTGTGACATATGATTTATATGCCTCCGGATCCGGTCTCTCTACTTGTGTAAGCAGGCTGTTTAATAGGCCGGGCGTCAAATATCCTTCTGTATCGATTTTTTCAACAATTCGATACTCCTCATCTTCAGCTATAACGAAGGTGTCGGTTTTTGGCAAACATCCAAAATAGCGGATGCATTGCGTAGCCAATGGCAATCCAGCATCCTCTGTAGGAACCAGGATGATCCTAAGGTTTCCTGGGAATGCAAGGATGGAGCCAGGGAATACACATCGCAGTTTTAGAATCATATCTACGACAGGCTGAAGATAGCAGGGTAAATAAGATATATTTATATTACGCAGAACATAATAATGCATTTCATTGGGCGTCTCCCAACTGTGTTCTACGATTCTCTTCAACCCATTTGCCCATACATATTCAAACGTTTGCCACTTTGGAGTGACATCTTCAAGCATATAACAACAATTACCGGTAGCCTGGATAATTGCATTGACAATTCGATGATCCGGTATTAACAATACATGGTTATATGCCAATAGCGAAATCAAGTGGTTCGAGAGGCTGAGTCTCCTATTATTGTTTCTTAATCCATTTCTCAATCTGCTCTCCAGCTCCTCTTTGCTCTGGATTGGTTGTGATTCGTTATGTACGGTCAGTAATTCACCATTTTCTGCAAGATGAGTGTGGTTCGAGGTCAATGATACAATGATATCACGCAGCACATCGCAATCCTTGAGAATCCGATCTTTCTCGTTTGTTATTTTTTGTAGCGAGTTTTCCAGAGTTTCAATCTTTTTTTTGTTTGATGCGATATGGGCCAATTGTTGCTTAATTGCAGCTTGATATTGATTCTGCTCTTCCTCCAACTTTTCTTTTTGTGCCTGGGCCTTTGCAGTTGCGGTGTTCACCTCGCGCTCAAGTTGAGCCACGCGCTCTTTTTGCTCACTTTGTAAAGACTGGTATTCTCGTTTGTATTGGCTTTGTAGATTAGTAATCAATTGCTCGCTATATTTTGCAACGGAACGATCAATACACTCCTTGAATAATGGATTCTCCGCTAATGCCTGAATCTGTCGGGCATTTAGGAGAAAGTTTTCAAACATCAAAGATATACGCGTGATACGAGACTCCAGAACCTCATTTGGGACACCTTTGGCTGGAATCGTATTCTTGATCTCCGATAGTAATTTGTTCCTATTCTCGTTCTGCAAGATGGAACTCCATGCTTTTGTTACATAGGTTTCAACGAACCATTCCTTCAGTTGCTCATCTGGCATTATGTCGAGATAAGTAGCCGTTCCAGCAATGTTGTCATTCATGATGACATACCTGGATCGGTCCCTGTCGTAGCAAATAATTCTATCTTGGTTGATGCTTAAAATATTGTTTAGATCCCATTGTTCGATGTAATAGTATGGCTGCCCAGTTTTGGGTGTATATCGATATAAAAATGGCCCGTCGTGAAAATAGGTAGTATCCTGATAGCCTGATAAAGTTTCATAGATACCTTCTGGGTCCTTCTGGCGAAGTTTTTCTTCGCAAACAACGACTCCATATTCTGCCGGAAGACCAGCATCTCGATCCCATATAAATTGATCATGCCCTTCATTATTAGATACTTGTATGCCAGTGTAGATACATTGTCCGCATAAATTCCTATACTTTTTAAGAAAATTAGGCATGAAAATAAGCCCGCGGGTAGGGAATTTTTCTTTTATCTCATCGGGATAAAGACGTTTGAATTTCCATCCAGTATCAGGATCGATATATCCGATTACTCGGAGATAAGCATGTATTCCGTTTGTGTGAGGTTCAACAACTCCCACTACTTTTATAGTCGTATAATCTAAGGAATTCATATATTATTTCTGAATATTCAACATTCTAATTGCGACATTTGGCTCGCCTGGCTGGATGGCTTTATTGGATTGCTGTGCTTTGCACCATCGATATAAAACCGATCCGGTTGAAGAGGCGGTTCCGTTCGAACTATAAGCATGATAGTCGAGTCCGACAATCTGTCCCTGTTGGAAGTCGACGTCCCACACTCTTGCTTTTTTATTATCAACTAACCACCTGGGATTGTTATTCCAAGGAGCAAAGTCCTTTATATCGGGGGCGACTATATGAATCCCGATGCTTTTGTATCCAGGTATTTTGATCTTGTGCACTCCTATTCCAAGAGGTAGTCGATTGTAACCAGACAACCCTTGATACGGCTTATCATCGATATAAAAACGTAAATCTTTGTCTAAGTCAAGAATTGGAGGAGCGTCTAATAGATAATTGGGCATATCCCGGGAGATTCTTAAGCCTCCGTATAATCGGTATGGTCGCTTTTCGGTCGTATAGAATTGAGGATATCTCTTTGGATTCAGCTTCACTAAGGCATTCATCCCAAAACGTTGAATAACATCCTGTTCATGAAATCCTTTTGATGTGTTGACAAATAAAGCTATGCTTTCGTCATTTTCATTGAGATATCTTGTTTCCGTATAATCCTCATACAAGGGATCCTTCTCAAATAGAATTGTGTTAGGGCGTTTGAATGTATAATATGGCTTTAGCTCGTTGAAAATGTTCGTAGTAGGGAAAAGAGGGATCTGTTTTACTCGTTGGATTTCATTGCATATGTCCAGAATCCATTCATCTTCTTCCTGAATGAGTCTTAATATACATGATGATTTCTCGGCTCGTTTTGTTGTTTTTCGAGCATCACTATACTCTCCATCCCAGGAGAGATAATATTGAAAGATCTGCTTTTTCGCTGATCCCCAGGACGATTCTATAATTCTCCTGGCTCGATTAGTCAGGTTATTTGAGGGAAAGCCAAGGATGTTCCATAGCTCATCCTGAGATAAATCCTCATTGGGAACAATCCCTTTTGCAATGAATTCAGCGGCAAATCTTTTCAGATCCTCTCTATTTAATACTTGGGCAGAATGAACCTTGGGATATTGGACATATCGATCTTTCCCCTCCCGGGAACGGCAGGGATTGTCTATAAGAAACGATTCGTCCTCGCACCAGGCATAGTAGCGGGACCAAACGTAGTCTTGGTTGTCCTTCACCCAATTTTGCCAGTCTGAAGTATCTATACCGAGGCATTCACATATTCGTTGCCTGTAATTAGCCGCAGTAAAACCATCTGCATTCTCCATCTTTGATGCCGCGTATAATTGAATGGCAATAATACCCAGCACGACCTCGATAGGCGAGTCATCTGTTAGAAATACGGCCTTATCATGGCCTAGAGACAAGAGAAAGTTTGACTTTTCCAAGCCTGCATAATGGCAATATTGATTTATAAAAGAGCTATCGATAATTGGATAAACGTATTCGCCCTTTTTTTCATCAGTGAAGAAGTACTTGCGTACATAATCTCCTAGATTATATAATAATCTTGCTGTCACTCCTTGGATTTGTCATATATACAAAAATACCATTTTTATATGAATACTCAAATACTATCAACGGCCTTTTTACAATACTGAATTGCCTTGTATCCTTCTCTCCAGATTAAAAAGAAAGCAAGTTTGATTTAAATCTAATACATCGTGTATGCTACACAATAATCGGAGGTGACATAATTCATTCTCCCTTCTTTTTGTATCTTTGTTAGGTTCAACAATCTTTTTTCAGACTCCAAATATGAGTACTCTGGAACGAGCCATCGAGATTGCCATCGAGATTGCCACCGAGGCGCACCGCGGCGCACCGCGGCTAGCGCGACAAGGCCGGGAACGACTATATCGGCCACCCGATGCGGGTCATGGCCGCGGGCACAACCCCCGAAGAGAAGATCGTCGGGGTGCTGCACGATGTGGTCGAGGACAGCGACTGGACGCTGGAGGAGTTGGCTGCCGAGGGGTTTGCGCCGGAAATCATCGAGGCACTGCGCTGTCTGACGCACGCCGAGGAGGAGCCCTACGACCGTTATATTGCCCGCATAAAGGGCAATCCGCTGGCCGTGGCGGTCAAACTGAACGACTTGACGGATAACATGGATATCCGCCGCCTGCCGTACCTCTCGGATAAGGACGTCAAACGGCTGAAGCGTTATTTGCGGGCCTACAAGCAGCTTACCGGCGAACCGACCTACTCCGGTTTACGCCTGCCGCCAGGAGTATCCGAACGCCTATCAGCCCTGGACCGAGGCGGAGGATCTGGAGTTGACGCGCCGGTGGTGTGAGGGGGCGACGGAGAAGGAGTTGTCCGCCCATTTCCAGCGCAAGCCCGGTGCCATCCGTTCGCGCATCGAGAAGCTCGATCTGGAGCGGCTCTACGGAAAACGGGGCAAGCGATCCTGACCGCACGCCGCAGCCTCGGGTGCCGTCGGCGAAGTGCGGCGAAACGATAAACTGATTCGCGATGATACTGAGCGTTAGCCGAAGAACCGATATTCCCGCCTTCTATTCGGACTGGTTTTACAACCGGATCCGGGAGGGGTATGCGTGCGTCCGGAATCCGATGAACCGGCATCAGGTCAGCAAAATCCGACTATCCCCCGATGTGATTGATTGCATCGTCTTTTGGAGCAAGAATCCGGCGCCGATGTTGCCGCGTCTGGGCGAACTTGCGGACTACATGTACTATTTCCAGTTTACGGTCACTCCATACGGCAGGGAACTGGAGACGGGGCTCCCGCAGAAGGAGTCCGTGATCGACACGTTCAGACAGCTGTCCGACCGGATTGGCCCCAATCGGGTCATTTGGCGGTATGACCCGATTCTGTTCTCGCAAAGCATGGACGTCCGCTATCATCTGCACGGTTTTGAGGCAATCGCCAAACGGTTGGCGTCCCATACCCAAACCTGCGTGATTAGTTTTGTGGATCTATATCAGAAGACGCGGCGCAATTTAAGGGCGACAACGGCCCGGGAACCAAGCGCGGATGAAATCACCCGATTGGCTTCGGGGATGGCGGCCATCGCATCAAGCTATGGCATCCGGATCCAGAGCTGCGCGGAGCGGATAGACCTGGAGCCGATGGGCATCCGGCATGGCCGGTGCATCGACCGTATGTTGATTGAAGAGCTGCTGGGGGGCCGATTGAATGTCGCCAGGGACAGAAACCAACGGCCGGAGTGTGGATGTGTGCAGAGTGTGGATATCGGGGTCTATGATACATGCAGCCATGGCTGTCTGTATTGCTATGCCAACACCGATACGAAGACGGTGTGTCGGAACCGGGTGTTGCATGACCCGTCGTCGCCGTTGTTGATTGGCCGTATGGAGGAGGGTGATGTCGTAAAGGAGCGGGTGATCCGCTCGTTTAAGGTGAGCGATACGCTTTTTTAGGGGTAGATAATCCGGCCGCCCCGATGGGCTTGGGACCGGTCGGACCGATGAGTGCCGCTACCTCGGACGTCGTTTGCGAAGGACGAACTCGGTCGCCTCGCGATCCTTCTGTTCGGCGGTCCGCACGGGATTCTGTAGCAGCCACTGTTCGAGCTCCTCGCGCAGGAAGTAGACATTCTTGCCGTGAGGCTTGTAGTGGGGGATGCGGGCGTTGTGGGTGAGTTTGTACATGTAGCTCGGTGAGATGCCTGTGAAGTCGCAGGCTTCGGAAAAGTTCAGGACATTCTTCTGTCCGCGCAGCAGTTGTTCGATGCGGTCGAGGCGCTCCTCGACGGTTAGACTCATTTGCATAAAAACACAATTTAAAAGGTTTGACAAAGGCGTTGCACAACGCACGGGTTTGTAATTACAGAGACAAAAAAACGAAGAAAAAAGGCTGACGACATTGTCTGCCAACGTTTCCGCTTGTTTGGACAATCTTTCTCATCTTTTTCCCGCGTGCTGGCACCCTGCAAACACGACGGCGGAACCCCGCAAAGGGACTTCGCCCGTGCTTGTTGAGGGTATTTATGGGCAGGCTATGACTGCGCGGCCTCCAGGGCCCGGATGCAGTCGAGAATCTGTTGCTCGCGTTTCGCGTCGATGATGTCGGCCATCTGCTTGGCCGCCGAGAGATCCTTGGCTGTAAGCGGCTTGCCCAGCTTCGAGAGGAAGCACCCCTTGGCTCCTGCCACGCGCTGCCACTTCGGGGTGATGAAGCGCGCGGCGCTCAGCGATTCGAGCAGCAGCGCCAGCAGCTTGTTGTGTGTCGTCT
>OGPJ01002406.1_pt1 | contig 11988 bp, 6 predicted proteins | sample 1552831 | NCBI WGS metagenome assembly OGPJ01 (sample SAMEA2579914, study PRJEB22360) | human gut metagenome | biome: human gut; feature: human-associated habitat; material: faeces | place: Denmark | collected 2008/2010
GCCAGCCACCGTGATCTCGGACACACCGGCGTTGGTGGACTTCACATAATCGGCATGCTTGAGGGAATCTTCCTTCTTCACATTCATGTTGGCCGCATTCGGGCCCTCGCCCCTGGTCAGCGCCACCGTGAAAACGAACATGCCGTTCGTGCCGGCCTTATCGGCGGTACTGTCCACAGCAGGGGTGAACTCGGTCATATTGACCGTGAAGGAAACAGCATCCTTGAGCAGCGCCTTGATCTGCGCTTCGACGACTGCCTTTGCAGCCGCTTCATCCGTGATGCCCTTGAGGGTCTCGGAGAAGTCAGCGTTATCCAGCACGGACTGCGCCGCCTCGACCGCGGCCTTGTTGCCGGCGAGAACACTGTCAGCACGGCTCACGTTGATCGTATACTGCATCTTCGTACCGTACTGCGAGGTGACCACAAACGTCCATGTTGCACCCTCATCGGAGGTAACAGGGTCGCTCACCGTTGCTTTCGGGTCGCTGGGTGTAATATCAATGATGGGAAGGGCCGGAACCGGCTGAAGATTACCTTCCCCATCTACGGCGTAATCCAGCTTCACCGTGATGACATTGCTTTCCAGTGTGCCGGGCTTACCGTCAACAAATACAGATGCAACACCAAAATCATCGGGGAGCATCTTGTTGGCGGTGATCGTGCCGGTCTGACCAGTCAGAACGCGGGAATCCATAGCGCTCCCCTCACCGGCGGTCAGTACGATGCTGAAGGTAAAGCTGCCGTCCGCCGCGCCCTTGCCGATAATACCGGCGACCGCACGGTTCAGCGCCGTAACGACCACGGTCGCCGTGGCGCCCTTGAGCTCCATCGCGTTCAGCTTCGCCTCCAGCCACGCCTTGACGGCAGCGGCGTCATTGGCCTCATTCATGGGGATCGTCCACGTCTTATTCTTCACCAGCGGCAGGATCGCGTCCAGACCGGCCACGCTCTGGTACAGTGCCTCCGCGTCCTCCAGCGTCTGATAGTTGCTGATCCGGGACTTCTCCTCCGTGTTCAGCAGGTCATAGGCCGCTCTCGCCTGATCAATGCGGGCCTTGCAGGCGGCGGAGGCATCCACATCGCCGATGAGCTTGATCAGATTCTCGATATACTCCGTCACGCGGCTGGCGCTCCAGTGCTCGGAGCCTTCTTCGATGCGGTAATCATCTGTCCAGTGCCAGGTGATAACCTCACCACCCGTAAGTTCATAGCCGTTTAGGCCGACATTGGGGTGATTGCCATTGACCAGATACAGCCAGCCGGATTCACCTCTGCTATCATCCTTTGCGGTTAAGGCTTTTTCTGCATCATTGGGATTGTCGATAGACGAGATATAACCCTGCGCAAGGCCCTCATAAGTGAAGCCTCGTTCGTCCATTACCTTCTTGAACACATCGCCCACAGTAGAGCCGCCGGGTACGGTAACTTCAACGGTCTTGATCCACACAGGCAACTCATCCGCATTGAAGCGGTAGCTGTGAATATCAGAATCATCGGTGATGGTATGATGCGTGTCGCCCAGAAGCTCAAAGCTCACTGTGATATCATCCTTGGGCGCAACATACGTCGTCGGAACGATACTGCCGAGAATGGTGACAGTGTCGCTCGTTTCTCCCATAGTGATGGTCACTGTGGCATAGTATTCACCGTATACGCCATTGGGTGCGTCCTCCGTACCGGCCTGCGCCGGACGGAAATCGCCTTCGTTAATGGTAACTTCATAGGTCGGCCCCTTGGCAGTCACCAGCTTCAGCCAGGTATCGGTGAAATATCTCTTGACATCTTCCGCAGTGTTGGCAACGGTCATGGGGATCTTGGGGATACCCATAGCGCTGATCTCCATCTTGGCGGCAGCTACGGCTTTTGCAGGGTCTGTTCCCACTTCGCCGCCGCTGAAAGCGTCGCTCATGTCATAGAGACGGTTCTGGTTCGTCACGAACCGTCTGTACGCCACCAGCGCGTAGGCGGACTGCTCCGTCGCCATCTGATCGTCCACGCCGTTTGCGGTGTGACGGAACTTGCCATATTGACTGTCGTAGAAGCGCAGCAGCGCATCAACAGGGTTGCCGTATTTCTGCGTCCATTCAGTGGAAGTGGGGTCAATGCCCAGCGCGGTCAGTGCCACGATGACTTGCGCCGTGCTTTCGGCATTGTAGGAACCGTAGGTGCTGAAACCGCCGGTTTCCTCCTGTAAGCCATTCAGGGCTTTCAAGCCCTTGTCCACAGCAGCCTTGACGTCTGCTCTGTCATAGTAGGCCGCCAGCGCCTGCATGACCATGGCGGTCATATCCACATCGGCAGATGCGCTCGTATCGCCGCCGTAGGTCCAGCCGCCATTATCGCAGGCATTGTTCAGCAGGAATGCCACATACTTGTCGCGCAGCGTCGTGTCGCCGCTGTCATAGGGCTTGGAATCCAGCGCGATCAGCGCGTAGGCTACGGCGTTAATGCCCTGTGTCGTGACCTTATCATAGTCACGCACTACGTCCAAAGCCGCCTGCGGTGCATCAAGGCCCAAAGAGGACATCGCCAGCACAGCGCGGGCATAATCCGTGGGGGCGGTCAGTCTGCCGTATTGCAGTGCATTGGCAAGACTCGATTGATACTTTGCGCTGACATTATCGAAATTGGAGGCAGCGCCGCCGCGGGCCAGCGCCAGAACCAGCCATTCACCCCAGGTGCTGCCGGTACCCACAGCGGTGCTGTCCGCATCCAAGCTGTGCAAAGCGCCGGCGAGGGCTTCGGTGTAGGTAACATCTACCTGTTCAGACAGCTTGGCAAAGGCAATCTCCGCATCAGCAAGAGCCTGATAGTTGCTGACCCGCTTCTGCTGCTCCGGGGTAAGTTCGTCGTATGCGTCGCGGGCAGCCTTGATCGCGTCGCCGCTATTGGGAGATACATCGCCGATCGCGTCAATGAGACGAATGACTTCTTCATAGGGTTCGATAGCGCGGAACTGACCGTAGCGGCTGAAGTTATACTCCGGGAACGCCTTTTGCAGTTCCTCGCCGGACGAGGTGAAGCTCACGCCTCGTGCCGTCATATCCTGCTCCAGCTTCGTGTCGCCGCCGTTATTCTTATACTGGTAGCGCAGGATCGCCAGCGCCCAGGTGCGCTCCACGTCCGGGTTACCCCAGGCCATGACGTCGCCGTCGTAGGGATAGTAGTTGCTGACGCCGTAATTGCTGAACTGGCCGTTGTAGTACCACATACCGTAGGAGCCGCCAAGGTTCCCGTCAAAATCCCGAATGTGGCTGGAGCCGGTATCATTCGCGCCGCCAGCGGTAATCGTGTTGACGAAAATGCCAAATTGGGTACTCGTTCCGGTATATGTCCAGTTGCCGGGATACTCCGCTTCCAGTGCAGCCTCTATGGAGCTGCTGGCAGAGATCTTGCCGTCGCCATCGTTGGGAATAGCGGTCAGCGTCGGCTTTCCGTGTGTGCCATAGCCTGCGTAATCGACAAAGCTCCAGGACACGGCGTTGCAGCCTTCGCCTCTGGCGGCGGCATCCAACGCAGCTGTTGCCGCCTCCAACGCGGCAGCAGGATCAGAGGCCTGAGAGATGATCTGCATCTGCGCCATATAGACCCTGCGCATGACATAGCGGAAGGTGCTGTACTGGCAGTACAGCTGATAGCTTTCAGTCTGTTTCTCCGCTTCTGTATACGCTTTCAGACCCATCTTATCCAGACCGTAAGTATTTGTGTAGTAGTCTGAGAATTCTTTGAGTTCCGCTATATCACTAGCCATTTTGATGTCCGTCGTGATCTTGAATATCTCTCCACCATAACCGACCATTACAGTGGTGATCTGCTTCAGATCCGGACAGTTTGCAAACCCGATATAGCCTACATTGGATTTTCTTCCGTTATATACAGTAGCTGACCACTTATCGTTTGTATAATCATATTCACTTGAGCCGATCATACCACCATCCAGCCTTACCACGTTGTTGGGGTCGTCCATGGTAAAAAGCAGCGCGTCGTCGGTGGTTTCCGTTCCGTTATAAACCTTAAAGGATTCAAGCGTATCACCAGGAATTACGCCTTCCTTTTTAGGAATAAAACCTTTGACCAGTACTTTATAGTAGATTTCTGCACCGGAGTTTTCTATCAGCGGAACCGTCTTAACATCCAAATTCTTAAGCTGCGTATCAAAATTGATCCACCGCCAAAACAATGCGTAATATGGGGTCATGATAGATGTTGGCTTATACCCTACTACATCAAAATCTATCTCCGCGGGACCATAATGTAAGGTGATCTCGGTATCTTTCTCAATCAATACTTCGAAGCGGTTGCAACTGATCCGTGTATGCCCGAACGCGTCCGGCTCATCAAAATCCCACCAATTATAATTGTCGTTGTTCAAATCGAGCTGGACTGTCTCGCCGCCAGTTACCGTATAAGAGAGAAGCTGGTAATTGTCGTCCGGCCGGGTATATACCCTGTAGATATCGCCGTTACCATCATCAGTCTTGCGGACGAACTCACTTCCCAGGAATGTTCCGTTTGCGTCGTCCTTGACGGTCAAGGTTTTGTCAGTGTCCGGCTGCTCAAACAAAATCTCAATGACAACGCTCTCTGTAAATCTGGCCCAAAGCGATACGTTAATATACTCACCATGATCGCCCTCGTAGCTAAGTTGGTTTATTTGCATATCGTCCGGATCCAGATTTGTAAAGGAGTCGCCAAACGCATTCGAAAAGTCGGTCAGGCTCTCCCCTTCCGATTCGCAAAGGAATGTTCTATCCGGAGTTGTCTCGAGAACCTTATCCCCGACGGTCATTCGGATGCCAACAAAGGTCGCGTCGGTGTCATACTTGACGTACGTGTCAAGAGAACCGCCCGCAGTATAAAACGGGTGAAGCCAAAACTTGGCTTCGCCGTCATGTAGTGGTAGTGTGACTGTGCCGTTTTCATCCGGCGTTACGCCCTCATAATCGTCAAAGCCAACCATCCCCATCTCCTCGTCAACGGAGGCAAGGGTGTATTGTAATCCAGCGTTTGGGATATTGCTCTTTATGGTCAGCGTCAGCCCCTGTGTCACGGTGGTATCCTTCGTCACGGCATAGGTACTGTCCGCGGCAAAGGCGCTGACGGGCAGAAGCGAGACTGCCATCACCAGCGCCAGCAGGAAGGATACGATTCTTTTTTTCATCCCTTGATCTTCCTTTCTCTCGTGTGATGTTCTCTATATAAAAGGCCCTTGGGCCTGGATTTTAGAGGTTCGGGGGACGGGGCGGCTGACCCCATCCCCCGTATGGAAAACATAGCGGCTTGCGCCGCTCGGCCTGCAAATAAAAACGCGCACCGACGAACCTCGTCAGCGCGCACTTCTGCCTGTCGTCACAACGAGGGTACGCCGCTGTCAACAAGCTCTCTGCCGTGTAATTCTACTGCCCTCGCGCCGCAAGGCTTTCGCCTTTCGTCCGTGACCTACCTTCTCAGGAGCGTGCTCCCAATGGCGGGTGTTACCCAGCAGCGCCGCGCTGCTTCGGTCACTTCCTTGCGCTCACAGTGCCGTCCGCGGTGGGTTTCGTACCCTGTTCTTTTCAGGCTGCGTCCTGACGGAAATCCGCCTTTACGTCCGCAGCCACACGGCTTCATCGAGCTTTTCTCGCATGAAATTTTCCAGTTTCTGGTCGCCCGGGTTTTCGCAAAGTATATCACTTTGCGAAAAGCGCCGGAAACCGTTGCGGCACAACACTTTTCCGCTTGTCCTTTCTCAAAAATGCGTTTCGGAAATGCCATATTGACAAGTCGAAAAAGCTGGAATATACTGTGTTATAGTCATTTTTGGAGTATTTTCGCAAAGTGATATACTTTGCGAAACTTTTTTGGCATTTCGGGGATCAAAAAAGGACGCCGCACGCTCCCTGCTGATAAGACAGTAAAATTCAAATTTCTTGGAACAGGCATGATTTCGGTCATGCCTGTTCCGCTTTTAGCAGCTCGTCCACGGGGATGTAGCCTACAAGATCGTACTCGATATGTACCTTCTGCCTGCGCTTGCCGCTGGACTTGTCAGGTGCATCCACATAGACCGCCTTGACAAGCTCTCTGAGGGCATAGGGGGTCAGTTCCGTGAGGGTGCTATTCCTCTTTACCCGCTGAACAAACTGCTCGATATTCTCTGCCTGCTGTTCCTGTTCATGGATTCGCTGTTGCAGACCCTTGACCTCGGCTTTGAGGTCTTTCTGTTCCTCGGTGTAGTTCTTGCTCATCATGGCAAAGCGCTCATCGTCCAGCTTTCCGGCAACATTGTCCTCGTAAATGCGGATGAACAGACGGTCAAGCTCTCCAATTCGTTTCTCAGCCTGCGCCAGCCGTTTCTTGCACAACCGCATGGTTTCCTCACTCTGCACACGGAGCTTTTGCTCCATTTCCGAACGGAAATATGCCTCATAGCGAGTGACCACCGATATGACCTCTTGGATGTGCTTCCAGACGAGTTGTTCCAACACGACAGCCCGGATATAGTGTCCGCTGCACTTGTCCTTGTTGACTCGATGGGTGGAGCAGATGAAGAAGTCCTGTCGCTTTTCAAAATAGCTGGTGGTGGAGTAATAGAGCTTTTGCTTGCAGTCGTTGCAGAACACCAAGCCGGAGAACATATTGCTCTTGCCGGTCGCTGTCCTGCGGTGCCGCTGCTGCCGTATCTCCTGCACCTTATCAAAGATCTCCAGCGGGACGATTGCCGGGTGCGTGTTATAGAAAATCCTGCGATTCTCCATTGGATTCTCCCGCTGCTTCTTGTCATAAATGGAGTTGGTGTAGGTCTTGAAATTGACCGTGCAGCCGGTGTACTCCATGTATTCAAGAATGTAGGCAACGGTACTTTCGTGCCAACGGTACTCGTTCTCCGGTGTCTGATGCGGCGTTTTTCTGCCCTCCCGCTGTTTATAGGCGGTGGGGTTCAGCACCTTTTCCTTTTCAAGCAAAGCGGCAATCTGACTCGGGCCCTTGCCCTCCATGCAAAGCGAGAAGATCCTCTTCACAACCTGTGCCGCTTCCTCGTCAATCACCCATTTCTTGGGGTCGCCAGAGTCATGCTTGTAGCCGTAGGGAACGTTGGTGGTCAAGCGCTCTCCACGCTCACCCTTCGCTTTGTTGACGGCACGGATTTTGCGGCTGGTGTCTTTGGCAAAAAACTCGTTAAACCAGTTCTTGATGCCTGCAATGTCGTTGTCGGTGCTATTGGGGTCAATGGTGTCGAAGTGGTCGTTGATGGCAATATATCGCACGCCGTACTGAGGAAACGTGTAGTTGATATAAAGTCCTGTCAGCGAGGAATTACGACCGAGTCTTGAAAGATCTTTCGTAATCACCACTTCCACATGACCGGCTTCAATTTCCGCAAGCATTCGCTGAAAGCCGGGGCGGTTGTTGAACTCAACCCCGCTGTACCCATCGTCAATAAAATAGGTCGGGTTCGGAAAATGCCGGGACTTAGCGTACTCCATTAACATAATCTGCTGATGCTGAATGGAGTTCGATGGGTCATCCTTGCCGCCTTTTTCTTTGGTGTCCTCCACGGACAGTCTGCAATAAAGCGCTGTGATTTTGTCGGTTGCCCTTGTCATATTGTTATCCTCCTTTGTCGGGGCAACTGTCTGAACAGGATTGGATTCTTGGTTTATATCAAGAGAAGCGTCGTTACTCATCGGCGTCCTCCGTGATACCGTTTTTATCATCGGCGGCGTTCTGCTCCATAATGCGTTTGAGCTTTTTATCGAGGGGTTCTGTTCCCTCATAGCTGCCCGTCACCGTGTATTCCGTGCCGCCATGCTCGTCCACGATTTTGATGTCGGGCAGCCAATAGGCGGACGGATTTTTCACCACAATGTTGCCCTTGTCATCGAAAGAAAACTCTCGCTTGGGGGCATCGTCGGGGCGCGGCTTGACCTTAGCATAGGGGTCTGAATTGGAGAAATAGAACGACCGAATTTCGCCGCTATCCTCGCCGTTATCAAAATCGTCATCCGCAAAAATTTCATCCAGTTCTTTGTCGGTCAGTTCGATGATCTCATCATCTTTCTCTTTCGGATTCACTTCGTCAAGCCTCCTTCGCTTCATTCAAAATCATAATCTGTGTAGCAAAACAGACGGACGCCGTCAATGGTCGGGATGAACGGCTGCGCCGCCATTGACAGCGTCCGTCCGTTTCGCTTTTGGGCAGACAAGGCGGCGGTTGCCGCCGATTTCCATTCGGAAAATGGCGCTTGCTATTATGGAAAGGACGAATAGCAAGCAAATCAAGCGGGGCCCCACTTGAGAAAATTGCCGCGCCTGCCCCCTGCTGAACTTGCAGAATAGCAAGCACAGCAGGTGTAGCTACACTCTGCGATTTTTGCAAAATCCAGTTTACTTGCTAACCCCATAAATGGAGTTAGCAAGCAATGCACGGCGGTACCCACTCGTACAAAACTTGTTGGGCAGCATCCCAAACCCTTTAGCAATTTTAAAGAAATTGGCTGCGCACCGTTGGCGCTGTTCCTCATAAAAATCGTAATAAGGCAGTTACGACTTTTGCGTTTTTTCCTGCTTAAAACTTTTCTCGCAATCGGCAGTTGGGAAGGTCCCCTCCATAGCCATGGTGCGAAGATAGGCACTAAGATTATCTGTGCCAGACTCTATCATTCGCTGCTTGATGGCAGCAAGCTCTTTTTCGTCTACAAAGAATTTGACCTGTATCGGTCGCTTACGATTTCTGTTATCCGGCATAAAATTTCCTCACTTGCTTGTTCTATAAAATACAAAGCAGCTCAGATAGCTTCTTGATCTGATAATCCACAATCCCTTCACCGAACTCTGCACCTTGATATTTTGCAAGCCCGTTCTTAATCCAAACAGTTTTCATACCCAGTGCTTTGGCAGGGATCATATCATTGTCCAGCCGATCACCGACCATCACGCTTTTCTCGGCACAGCACCCTGCGATTTCAAATGCTCTTTCAAAAATTTTCTTGTTCGGTTTGGCATATCCGATTTCTGCGGATGCAGCAATCACGCCAAAGAACTTCCGTAAGCCCCAAAGTTCTAGGCGTTCGGCTGTTCCAGAACTCTGATTTGCGATAATCCCAAGTTGATACCCTTTACCACAGAGAGCAGCCAGTGTGTTGTGTGCATCTGAGTAGGGAACTTCATCTTCCGGGTGCCACGGCGTTTTCGTTAATCCAAAATGCTTGATCGCGACAGAATTGCCATCAAGACCTTGCTTTGCAAAAGCAATACGGGCATTGTCAAATTCCTGAAAGGTGATACTGGTGCCGGAAATCATATCTCGTACCCGATGATCGTAGGCGGCTGCTTCATCAACGAGTGTCGAGCCGACGTCAAAGAAAATCCACTGGGCCATGTGAAATCCCCTTTGCTTGTACTAGTTCATGTTCCAGCACATCTGCAAAGCGCTGTATCGGCACTGCAAGTGTTTCTGCATAGTCAAAGGTCAGTTTATCCTCCTTATATTTCAGCGGATTTCTGCGAACCTTTAACGCATATTGCATTGCGTCTGCATCGGGGCAAAGATTATTTTCCAATGCCCATTCTGCGGCGGCGGTCTTTGCGATAATTCTGCCGGTGCGAAGGGTATAAATGCACCGTGCAATATCCAGCAGCCAGCCAAATGTGTAGAAGCTCCGTCCGGTGCTCTGTGCATATTGTCTGATTGTTTCATAGTGGTGTTTCACATCGGCATACAGCTCTTTGAAAGCGGGATAATTCAAGTTGTTTCTAATATCCGCCCCATACAAAAGAACGCTGCTCTCGACCAGCTCTGCCATGCAAAAGCTGTCAAACACATAACGGTCGGTAACTCTTTCTCCGCTGGTTCCCCAATATACGACCCGGTCAGACGCACCTGAGAGGAACGCATCTAACGTGAGCATACCGCCTTCAAAGGAACGGTAATAGAGGTTGCCCGGCTCATCTGCAAGCATCGCTTGCCGAAGTCCCACAAGCGATTGTGCCTGTCCCTCACTCATTGGGCTATCCGTCAGAACGAGAATATCAATATCACTCCATCCCAATTTGAAATCATCTAGGACGGATGAGCCATACAAATAAATCGACGGCTTAACATCTGAAAGAATACTGCTGATTTCGCGAACCATCTTATCTATTGCACGTTGCACAACATTTCGCCTCCATTCATTCCAGTCTGTCCGAAGGAATAACTTGTTGACCGCTGTCCATATTGGACACAAAAGACAATAAATTCTCCCTCCGGCAAACCTCTCGCTCGCCTGTGTGTACACACATTATATCACAAAGATAGCTGCGTTTTCAATAGGACTCGCAGAAGTTATCATCCTAATAATGTAACTTTTCTGTGAGCATAAGCCGATTTGACGGTTTTTACGTTGCCAGCCATACTCAGCATTGAAATACCCACCTATCGGTTTTACCGTTTTGTGGTGTAATTAACGCAATCGCAAATATTCATGCTCATCAGGGAACGATATTCATCATAGCGTGATTTGCTATTTCGTGGGGATTTTTCAACGAGGATGACAACTACTTCACCCATTTCACTATCATTGCCTTACAGAGCAGAAAACAAGCGTTTTTCGACCCTTAAACGCACAAAAATAGGCGGCATCCAACCAATGTTGAATGTCGCCTGTTTTGTCCAATCCCGTCTGACAGATGCCGATTTCGTAATTTTCTCAAATTACTGTCTTATCGGCACACGCCGCAAGGCGTCCTTTTTATTCTTTTCTCGGCAGGTAAAGCTTGCGGGGGACTATCTTGCGGCGCCGATCTGTCCGGTGATGCGCGGCGTTTTTGGGGGGCTGCACCTCTATTTATCGCACCTCTCTGTCTGCTTCTCCCGCCTTTCAACCTCCCGCACCACTTCCGTTGGGATCATCTTCAGCAGCTTCTCGACCTTGCGGCAGCGGGATTCCAGCGCGGAGATGTGGGCGCGCTGCTGAAAACTGGAATTGCGCTCCTCTCGCAGCTCGGCTTGCAGATCAGCAACCTCCTTCTCGCTATGCTGCTGTCGGTGCTGGGCGGCAGCAGCGGCCTCCCGCAGTCGCTGAGGTTCCGCTTGGAACGACTCTACATCCGGCAGCAGCTGTGCCAGCAGCGCAGCGGCCTCCTCGCGCTTCTTGCCTGCGTTCAGTACATTGATGCCGTTCAGTGCCGCTTCCAGCTGCTCCAGCTTGGCGTCCATGGCTGTGACCTTCTTGTACCATTGGGGCGTCAGATGCCTGCGCCTTGTCTCTACGGCAGGTGTGCCGCGCTCCAATTCCGGCCAGCGCTCCGCCATGCAGGCGTAGAAATCATCCTGCCAGCGGATCATGTTCTTCTTGTTGCCGAGAATTTCTTTTGCGGACAGCCGGTTATCCTTCGTCAGCGGCACAAAGCACAGGTGCATATGCGGCGTCGTCTCATCCAGATGCACCACAGCGGAGATGATGTTCTCCTCGCCGACGCGCTCTTTCAGAAACGTGAACGCCCTCGTGAAATACTCCGGCATCTCCGCCGCGTGTTCCTGTGCGAACTCCGGACTGACCGTCACCAGCGTGTCCACGAACTTCACGCTGTCTTTCCGAACACGGCAGCCTGCTACCCTGATGCGGTGCCTGATCTCCTGCTCGTAGCTCCACCGTGGTGTCACCAAATGAAAGTTCTGCGGAGTACGGCTTTGGTCGATATCGGGGTTGCTGATGTAGAAATCCTTCGTCCGTTCGTGGTGTGCGCTCAACGCCTTGGACGCGCCGCCCTTGTGCTTGGCAAATCGTAAAATGGCGTATGCCATGATGACCTCCTTGTCTTTGTAAGTGCGGGAGCAGGGGAACGGGGAACACCCGCCACGGCTCTCTGAAAAAGTGCGCCCGACAGATGCCGTTACCGGCATCTGTCGCTCTTCTTTTTCGGCCCGGTCAGAAATGGGCGAGGACTCCCGTCCTCACCCGTTTCCTTCCGTCCCCCGCCGTGACGGGTATAACACACTAGACTTTGTACCAAAGTCGTGTGC
>OGPJ01002417.1_pt1 | contig 11956 bp, 8 predicted proteins | sample 1552831 | NCBI WGS metagenome assembly OGPJ01 (sample SAMEA2579914, study PRJEB22360) | human gut metagenome | biome: human gut; feature: human-associated habitat; material: faeces | place: Denmark | collected 2008/2010
TTATTTCAAGCTGGATGTTGATATTAATCTGAATGATAAGCCTTGGACGCCGACAAAGGAATTTCGCGGTGTTTTTGATGGGCAACATCACAAGATAACCGGTTTGAAAGTAAGTGCCGCAGATGAACAAGTGGGATTATTTGGCCAACTATCCCGCACCGGACGTCTATCCAATCTTCATGTCAGTGGAGATGTTGAGAATACGAGTCCAACTGTATACTACGCTGCCGGAGGAATATGCGGTTTGCACGACGGAGTAATTACTAACTGTTCTTTTTCGGGAAGCGTCCGCGGAGTAGGACTAGTGGGTGGAATTGCAGGTGAGTGCAATGGAAAAATTATTTCTTGTAAGAACACAGCATCCGTTTCCGGTAAAGAAGCAGGTGGTATTGCCGGGCGGGAATCTTCTGCAATTCCCAAGATATATGGATGCTACAATGAAGGAGCCATAGACGGAACGAATGCAGGTGGAATATTGGGAAAAAATGACGGTTATGGTTGTGAAATAAAAGGATGCTACAATATCGGTGCGATACAAAGTTCGTCGGGAGGGACTTTTGGAGCTATTACTTCTTCTGCCGCAGCCGGTAGCTCTGTTATGGCTTCATGCTATGTCAGGGAAAAATATGCCATTGCCCATGCTACGGAGGAAACAGTATTCGGTTCCTCTGACTGGCCTACTTCCACAAACAACACAGTGTGGTACGCCGACCCAAGCAATGACGGTACATACACAGCAGGCTCCGGCGGTGTGCCTACCGGCGATTATAAGTTCTGGAAATCCCTCGGCAGTTGGAACGGCGGTACGCCCGAATATCCTAAGCTCTGGTGGGAGGAGTAAGGATGTTTACACTCTTTGCTATCGGTGCGTGGGCTGAATGACAGAATGTTTTGCCTCATAAAAAGAGGAATACTCTGTGAAACTCTGTGCCCTCTGTGGTGAAAAAGCGCAAAAACGTACAGTAATGAGAAAAATCAACTACTGATTCGTATTACTAATTAAAAAATAACTTTTATGAAAACAAGACACCTATTAGTGAGTCTGATTGCCCTCATGGCAATCTTAATTGCCTCCTGTTCCGAGCAGCAGCCGGGTACGGGAATGGAAGCGGGCGGCACGAAGACCCTCATCTTCCGGTTGACTACGGACGGGCAGGCGCAGACGCGTGCCGCAGCTCCCTCAGTGACAGGATACAAGTTGGAGTACATCCTGCAAGTGCTCGATGCGGGCGGAAGCATTCTGTCCGGATATACGCAGAGAGTAGAAACAGGTACTTTCGATGTGACGCTTCCGTTGGGCGTGGCCTATACCTGCCTGTTCTGGGCGCAGTACATTCCCAATGCAGGCGGTGACAACGAGTTCTTCGATACCGACGACCTCAAGGCTGTGGCTTTGAAGAAAGCGCTTACTGCCGATGACCAATGTCAGGCATTCTGTGCTACGGCATCCGTTGCGGCTGCCGACGAAGCGCTGACGCACACCGTTGTCATGAAGCGTGCGGTGGCGCAGGTCAACATCAAGAGCGATACCCAGATGACGGGCTACTCCAAACTGACGGCAGCCTACACCAACGTGCCCAACACGTTCAATGTGCTGGATAATACGGTGACTGACAACACCGGCGGCGTTAACGGGGATGCTGATTTTGAGATAACCAATTTCGGTGCAGCACCCGGTGCTGACGGCAAGTACATCTACCAGTCGGCCTACTTCCTTGCCTCTGCCGACGGTGCGGGCAGCATGCTGAATATCGCTCTCGACACATACATCACCGCCGCACCGGGCACTCCATTCAAGACGATAACCGTCAACAACGTACCTACCAAGAAGAATGTGCGGACAAATGTACTTATGGACTTTGCTGCTACCAGCTCGACATATACCTATACGCTGGACTTTGCGGACTTCGATGCGCCGGATATCAATCGTAGGACTGTAAGCATTTGGGACGGAACATATCCTGCTGTCAATACAGGCGCTACATATAGCGGTGGAGACGGAAGTCAGGCCAACCCTTACATCATTGGTTCTGCAACGGACTTTGCGCAATTTGCGGAGAATACGCGTAATAATTTTCAAAACTATGAATTTACTTATTTCAAGCTGGATGTTGATATTAATCTGAATGATAAGCCTTGGACGCCGACAGGGAACTTTGCCGGTGTTTTTGATGGGCAACATCATAAGATAACCGGTTTGAAAGTAAGTATTGCAGATTATCGTGTGGGATTATTCTCCCAAATCGATGCTGGGTCCGGCCCCAATGCAAGTGTATCCAATCTTCATGTTAGTGGAGATGTTGAGAATACGAAACCATCTGAATATGATTGCGCTGGAGGAATATGCGGTGATAACGCCATAGGAGTAATTGCTAACTGTTCTTTTTCGGGAAGCGTCCGCGGAGTAGGACTAGTGGGTGGAATTGCAGGTGAGTGCAATGGAAAAATTATTTCTTGTAAGAGCACAGCATCCGTTTTCGGCAAATATGCAGGTGGTATTGCCGGGAGGAATTCTTCTGGAAAATGCAGTATATATGGATGTTACAATGAGGGCGTCATAGAAACAGAGGGAGGCAATGCAGGTGGAATATACGGAAAGGATGATGGTTTTGATTTTGATATAAAGGGTTGCTATAATATAGGTACGGTACAAGGTAGGCAGGGTGGAGAGGTTCTCGGAGCCATTACTTCTTCTTCTGCAAGCGGTAGCTCTGTTATGGCTTCATGCTATGTCAGGGAAAAATATGCCATTGCCCATGTTACGGAGGAAACAGTATTCAGTTCCTCTGGCTGGCCTACTTCCACAAACAACACAGTGTGGTACGCCGACCCAAGTAATGACGGTACATACACAGCAGGCTCCGACGGTGTGCCTACCGGCAATTATAAGTTCTGGAAATCCCTCGGCAGTTGGAACGGTGGTACGCCCGAATATCCTAAGCTATGGTGGGAGGAGTAAGTATGTCCGATGCCAAACATTCAATGAGTGCCGCCCCATGATGAAACGTAACTTTATTAAAGTATGCCTTCGTCAAGGCGAGTCACTCAACTGGGAGAACTTCAACAACCGCATCTGCGTGCTGGTGCTTCAAGGCAGTATCGTAGTATTCGGCAGACATGGCAAGATGCTGTTCCGCCTTAATGCGGGTGAGGCAAATGTTTTTGAAGGGACTCCCGAATGCACGGGTACGTCCGTCACCAATGACACAGAAGTGATTATTGTTTAATTATCCGTCACGCCATTGATGGTCGGCATATAGGGCGATGCAATGTTGCAGAGTAGTGAAGCCGATTGTTAAGCGACATACCGGGAGTTTCAATGAAGGGGACCGGGAGTTTCAACCGTTGAAACTCCCGGTTTACCTCAATGAAACTCCCGGTATCCCTTAGGGAAACTGATAGTTTATCCCGTTGAAACTGGAAATGCCCTGCGGGAAAAAGGGAACGAAAACGGGTGAAGCTTAAATCTCCGCCCCGTCCAGCAATTCAAGATACAGTGTAATGGCTTCTTCTATCTCTTTTACAAAGATAAATTCGTCCGCAGTATGTGAACGGCTGCTTTTGCCCGGTCCCATTTTCATGGACGGGAACGGCATCAGTGCCTGGTCGGACAGTGTGGGAGAGCCGAAGGGCACCCGTCCCAAAGCAACGGCCTTCCGCACCAGCGGGTGGTCCGGCGAAACGTGTGAAGAGCCCAGGCGGAACGAGCGGGCTTTGGCTTCGCAGGAGATATGTTTCCGTATCTCGTCGAAAAGCTCCTGATTGGTATAACATTCGTTGCTGCGGATGTCTACGACAAACGTGCAGCGGTCGGGGATGACATTGTGCTGCGTTCCGGCATTTGCCATGGTGACACTCATCTTTACCGGGCCCAAGAAGGGAGATTCTTTCGGGAAGCGGTAGTCGCGAAACCACGCAATGTCGTCCAATACCTTATATATGGCATTGTCTCCTTCATTACGGGCGGCGTGCCCCGAACGTCCGTAGGCAGTGACATCCAGCACCATTAAGCCTTTCTCGGCAATGGCGGGCTGCATCTCGGTGGGCTCACCCACAATGGCGAATTGTATGGGAGGCAGCTGCGGCAATACGGACTCTATCCCGCCCTTGCCCGATACTTCTTCCTCGCAGGAAGCAAGGAAAATCAGGTTGTACGCCTGTGTGGTGCGGCAAAGTTGCAGGAACACCTGCAGCAGGCCGACCACGCTCGCGCCGGCGTCGTTACTTCCCAGACCGTAGATCTTGCCGTTCTCCTCCACTGCGTTGAACGGGGCTTTCCGCCATCCGTTTACGGGCTTCACAGTGTCGATGTGCGAGTTCAGCAGCAGTGTAGGCTTCTGCAGGTCGAACATCGGGCTCAGGCACCATATATTGTTGCCCTTTCTTCCGGTGGCCATTCCCTGCATCTCGATGTAGTTCTGCAGGAAGTCGGCGGCCCGCTCTTCTTCGCGGCTCAAGGAAGGAATGGCTATCAATGATTTGAGCAATCCGGTTGCTTCGGAAACTAAAGTCTGTACGTCGGTTGTCATTGTCGGGATCGGTTATATAATTCATTATTACTCCGCAAACTTACGGATAAATCCTGAAAAAGGAAGATAGTTTCAAATAAAACTAATACCTTTGTACCCATATTTACCAATTTATTAAAGATATGACTTATCATCATTTGTCTGTCATGGTACATCGTCAGGCAGAGAAGTATGGAGACAAAGTAGCCCTTAAATACAGGGACTATGAAACATCACAATGGATACCCATCACTTGGAATAAATTCTCTCAAACAGTACGGCAGGCTGCCAACGCTCTGGTGGCGTTGGGTGTGGAGGAACAACGAAATATCGGTATCTTTTCACAAAATAAACCGGAATGTCTGTTCACCGATTTTGCAGCTTTCGCCAATCGTCTGGTCACTATACCGCTGTATGCCACCAGCTCTTCGGCACAGGCGCAATACATCATTAACGACGCACAGATACGCTTCCTCTTCGTAGGCGAGCAGTTCCAGTATGACGCCGCCTTCAGTGCGTTCGGCTTCTGCCACTCCTTGCAGAAACTGATTATTTTCGACCGCAACGTAGTGCTCGACCCCCGCGACAAGACATCCATCTATTATGATGAGTTCCTCGCATTGGGCAAAGACCTGCCCCATAACGATGTTGTGGAAGAACGTACCGCACGTGCTTCGGACGAGGACCTTGCCAATATCCTTTATACCTCCGGCACCACCGGCGAACCGAAAGGGGTGATGCTGCATCACTTCAACTACCGGGAAGCCATCCGCATCCACGACATCCGCCTGACTGCCATGACGGATAAAGACGTGTCCATGAACTTCCTCCCGCTGACGCATGTGTTTGAGAAGGCCTGGACCTATCTCTGCATCCACCGGGGAGTACAGGTGTGCATCAACCTCCGTCCGGCAGATATCCAGACCACTATCAAGGAAATACGCCCCACGCTGATGTGCAGCGTTCCCCGCTTTTGGGAGAAAGTGTATGCCGGCGTGCAGGAGAAGATAGCGCAGGAGACCGGCTTGCGGAAAGCGATGATGCTGGATGCTATCAAGGTGGGCAAGATGCACAACATTGACTATCTGCGTGTGGGCAAGACACCCCCGTTGCTGCTTCATCTGAAGTATAAGTTCTACGAAAAGACTATCTACGCCCTGCTGAAAAAGACGATCGGCATTGAGAACGGAAACTTCTTCCCCACCGCCGGAGCTGCCGTACCCGATGAAATCTGCGAGTTTGTACATTCTGTAGGCATCAATATGATAGTGGGGTACGGGTTGACGGAATCTACCGCCACCGTTTCCTGTTTCCCGGACAAAGGCTATGAGATAGGTTCGGTGGGTACGCTGATGCCCGACGTTGAAGTGAAGATCGGAGAGAACAATGAGATACTGCTCCGGGGCAAAACGATCACCACCGGTTATTACAGGAAGCCCGAAGCCACCGCCGACGCCATTGATAAGGACGGCTGGTTCCACACCGGCGACGCAGGACACCTGAAAGACGGTCATCTGTATCTGACCGAGCGCATCAAGGACCTGTTCAAAACCTCCAACGGCAAGTATGTCTCTCCGCAGGCGTTGGAAACGAAGCTCGCGATAGACCGCTATATAGACCAGATTGCCGTCATTGCCGACCAGCGTAAGTTTGTGTCCGCCCTCATTGTGCCCGTCTATGGCTTTGTGAAAGACTATGCCAAAGAAAAAGGCCTTGAATATAAGGATATGGCCGACCTGCTGCAACACCCCAAAGTGCAGGCGTTGTTTCGTGCACGCATCGATACGCTGCAACAGCAGTTCGCCCACTACGAGCAGGTGAAGCGCTTCACCCTTCTGCCCGAACCTTTCAGCATGGAACGCGGCGAACTGACGAACACGCTGAAGCTGAAACGCTCTGTGGTGGCAACGAATTATAAGGAGCTGATTGATAAGATGTACGAAGAGTAACGCGTTTTTTCGGACTTTTGCACTATCTTTGCGGCTCGAAAAGATAGAATTTGAAGAAAGCATATGATTACCATTGAACAACTGAAGGATATAAAGGAACGTACCGAAGCGTTGAACCGCTATCTGGACATCGAAGGAAAGAAAATACAAGTAGAAGAGGAACAGTTGCGTACGCAAGCTCCGGGCTTCTGGGACGACCAGAAAGCTGCCGAGGCGCAGATGAAGAAAGTGAAAGGCTTGCAGCAATGGATTTCCGGCTACAACGAGGTCAGGATTCTGGCGGACGAACTGCAACTTGCGTTCGACTTCTACAAAGATGAACTGGTGACGGAAGAGGAAGTGGACGAAGCCTATGCCAAAGCGTCTGCCGCCGTAGAAGCACTTGAACTTAAGAACATGCTTCGCGAAGAGGCCGACCAGATGGACTGTGTGCTGAAAATTAATTCCGGCGCCGGCGGTACGGAGAGCCAGGACTGGGCAAGCATGCTGATGCGTATGTATTTGCGCTATGCCGAGACGCATGGCTATAAGGCCACTATCGCCAACCTGCAGGAAGGCGATGAGGCCGGAATCAAGGCTTGCACCATTGAGATTGCGGGTGATTATGCTTACGGTTACCTGAAAGGCGAGAATGGCGTGCACCGCTTGGTGCGTGTGTCTCCTTACAATGCGCAGGGTAAACGCATGACTTCTTTTGCGTCGGTTTTCGTTACTCCGCTGGTGGACGACACCATTGAAGTGAACATCAATGTAGCCAATATCTCATGGGATACGTTCCGTTCCAGCGGCGCGGGCGGACAGAACGTGAACAAGGTGGAATCGGGCGTGCGTCTGCGCTATCAGTTCAAAGACCCTTATACGGGCGAGGAAGAGGAAATCCTGATTGAGAATACCGAAACGCGCGACCAGCCCAAGAACCGCGAGAATGCAATGCGCCAGCTACGCTCCATCTTGTACGACAAGGAGCTCCAGCACCGCATGGCGGAACAGGCGAAGGTGGAAGCCGGCAAGAAGAAAATCGAATGGGGCTCGCAGATACGTAGCTACGTGTTCGACGACCGCCGCGTGAAGGACCACCGCACCAATTTCCAGACTTCGGACGTAAACGGAGTGATGGACGGCAAGATAGACGGCTTTGTCAAGGCTTACCTCATGGAGTTTGCAGGCGCGGAGAATGCTTGATCCTTTTTAAAGTTAACTTCATTGTTCGGAATAAGTTAACTCTGTTGCGGGTAAGAAGTTAATATCGTATATGCGGGAAGTTAACATCATATAATCAATGATGTTAACTTCCCGCTTTTTTCTTTTATAAATGTTTGCAAACTTCCCGAATTTCTTTTTACTTTGTTTGTCGTTGAACTTTAAACTGTAAAAACACCATGGGAAAGAGCAAAAAGAAAGTAATGCACAGTCGGAAAGAAGAAGAACAGGCCAAGAAAGTGTTGCTGATTATCGGAGTTGTAGCTCTGCTATTGGTAGTCGCCATGCTGGTAGGTTACTCCTTCTTGGGCTAATCGAAGATAGAATATGCCGCAAGAGATAGAACGGAAGTTTCTCGTAGAAGGGGAGTATAAGTCGCAAGTATACGCCCAAAGTCGTATTATTCAGGGCTATATCAGCAGTGCGCGGGGACGAACGGTAAGAGTGCGTATTCGCGACGGGCGGGGTTACCTCACCATTAAGGGAGCATCCGACAGCTCAGGCATCAGTCGCTACGAATGGGAAAAGGAGATCCCTTTGAATGAGGCCAAAGACCTGATGAGGCTGTGCGAGCCGGGCGTCATTGATAAGACCCGTTATCTGGTGCGCAGCGGGCAGCATGTTTTCGAAGTGGATGAGTTCTACGGGGAAAATGAAGGGCTGACGGTTGCCGAAGTAGAGCTTGCCTCTGAGAATGAACCTTTTGAGAAACCGGATTTTATAGGGCGGGAAGTTACGGGAGATATCCGTTATTACAATTCGCAACTGATGAAGCATCCGTTTAAGGAATGGGAGTAAACTAATCGTGCCTTGTATTTGTTCATTCGTATATGGAGAAACTGTACCAACACTTGCCGGAAGAGCTCGTCACTTTTATTCTGGTGACGGTGTTCTCTTTGCTCATAGGCCTTTCCTTGCGGCGCATCAGCCTGAAGCGTGAAGGAGAGACCACCCTCTTCGGTACTGACCGTACATTTACTTTTATCGGTATTCTGGGTTATCTCCTCTATATTCTCGATCCGGTGGACTACCGGCTTTTTATGGGCGGCGGAGCTGTCTTAGGGCTGTTGCTTGCCCTGAACTACTACGTCAAGCAGGCGCAGTTTCATGTGTTCGGGGTGACTACCATTGTCATAGCGCTCATTACGTACTGCATCGCGCCCATTGTCGCCACGCAGCCTTCATGGTTCTATGTCATGGTGATTGTAACGGTATTGCTCTTTACGGAGTTGAAGCACACCTTCACCGAACTGGCGCAGCGGATGAAGAATGATGAAATGATTACGCTTGCCAAGTTCCTTGCCATCAGCGGTATTATTCTTCCGATGTTGCCCAATGACAACCTGATACCGGGCGTTAACCTGACGCCTTACAGCATATGGCTGGCTACGGTGGTTGTTTCCGGCATTTCCTATCTCTCTTATTTGTTGAAGAGATATGTGTTCCGCGAGTCCGGCATTTTGGTCTCCGGCATTGTGGGCGGGTTGTACAGCAGTACCGCCACCATCTCCGTATTGGCACGCAAGAGCCGCAAGGCACCTGCACAGGAAGCGCCCGAATATGTGGCTGCCATGTTGCTGGCGGTCAGCATGATGTTTCTGCGGTTCCTGATCCTGATAGGGATATTCAGCATAGGAACTTTAGCCGCCGTCTATCCCTACCTGCTGATTATGTCGGCAGTTGCCGCCGGAACAGCCTGGTTTCTACATTCCAAATGGAAGCGTCCGGCCGTATCCGGGACTACCGATGAAGAGGAGGATGGCAGCAACCCGCTGGAGTTTAAGGTGGCGCTTATTTTTGCCGTACTTTTCGTGGTCTTTACAATAGCTACCCATTATACACTGATATATGCCGGAGAGGGTGGGCTCACCTTACTTTCTTTCGTATCCGGTTTCAGTGACATCACTCCGTTCATCCTGAACCTTCTGCAAGGTACGGGCAGCGTGCCCGCTTCGCTGATAACGGCCTGCACTATGCAGGCAATAGTAAGCAATATCGCCGTAAACATGTGTTACGCGCTCTTTTTCTCCGGTAAGCAGAGTCCGTTGCGCTCGTGGATATTGGGCGGCTTCGGCTGCGTCATTGGCGCCAACGTATTTTTGTTGCTCTTCTTCTATTTTCTGTAAATCAATCTGCTTCTGCAAAGGTAAATCCTAATTTCCGTAACCCTTGTTGCACGTCCGGATGGCTCATAAACAGTTTCCAGAGCAGTCCGCTGCGATAGTTCTCGATCATGACGGCTATCGGTCCTTGGTCGATGGCAAGATAGCGCTGCGGATACCAGTTGTCCGTTTCGCTGAAAGCGTCGTAGAAACCGTAAGGGCCGAACACCTTATCGCCCATGCCGTAAAGGTGGCGCATCACTTGCAGCGAATATTCCGGCGTATATACAATGGACGACAGGGCGGCGGTGGGAGAGATGACTCCGCGGTCGTCGCCCTCGTTGGGAGCGTGGGCGGCGTATCCGTCTACGGAGTAGCTGGCGGTCAGCCCCCAACAGTCGGCGCCGAAACCTTTGTAATGTTTGGGGTTACGGATGCAATAGGCGCGGTTCACAAGTGTCAGGTTGCGCATCTCGCCGAAGTAACCGGGACAGTACTCGTCTTTCAGACCGTTAGGGTCAAGTCCGAGGAAAGAATACTGCGCCCAGAACAGCGGCCCGGCTTCTGTGCCCTGATACCGCAGGTGCAGCTCGATGCCTTCTACCTGATGCGGACTGACGATAGCGCCGTTCTGCGCCCATCCCTCGTGGTACACAGAGGCAGGTACACCATGAGTGGGCGAAGCGGCGGCGAGGATATACATGATGAGACATTCGTTGTAACCATGTACGGGGAAATTCATCTCCCAGCCATATTCGGGACTCCAATGCCAGTAGAGCACATTCTGGTCGCCCTGCCGGTAGAAGTTCCAGTCCACTTCCCGCCACAGCTTGTCGATGCGGGCGGCAAGGGCTTTTTCCTGCGGACTGCCGCCTGCATAGTATTGGTGTACGGCAAGGAGTGCCTGCATGACGAAAGCGGTTTCTACGAGGTCGCCGCCGTTGTCTTTCTGCCCGAAAGGCTTCACCCGCCCCGTATCGCCATACCACCAATGGGGGTAGGCGCCATGAAAGCGGTCGGCGGTTTCGAGGAAGGAGACAATGCGTTCCATACGCGCCAAGCCTTCCTCGCGGGTGACATAGCCCCGGTCGATGCCTGCCAGCACCGCCATGATGCCGAAGCCGCTGCCGCCGGATGTTACTACATTCCGGTCGTTTTCGGGATATACTCCATCCATGTGGATGCGTTCGCGTGCCAGCCCGCTGTTGGGCTCGGCGCCGTCCCAGAAGTAATTGAAAGTCCGGCGCTGTACGGTGTCCAGCAGGGCTTCGTCGGTCAATGTTCCGGATGTGCCGCCGGACTTCTTTGTGCCGCAGGCTCCTACGGAAAACAATAGGAGGAGAAGCGGGATATAAATGTTTACTGATTTCATTCTGTTTGAGTACAATAGTTAATTAAATCGGTTGAAACGGGTCTCTTATTTCAGGGTGATACGTGCCGTCTTGGCAGCCTGACTGCTTCCGCCGATGAAGAGGTCGAATTCTCCCGGTTCGGCCACATGGTTCAGGTCGTAGTCGTAGAAGCGCAGCAGTTCCGGGGTAATCTTGAAAGAGACCGTCTTGCTTTCGCCTGCGCGAAGGAATATTTTCTCGAAGCCTTTCAGTTCGCGTACCGGACGGGTGATGCTCCCCACAAGGTCGCGGATGTACAGTTGCACTACTTCCGAACCGTCGCGCTTTCCGGTGTTGGTGACGGTGACCACGGCGGTGATAGAACCGTTCTGCTCCATTGAAGGGGTACTCAGGGCGATGTCGCTGTATTGGAAGGTGGTGTAGGACAAACCATATCCGAAAGGATACAGCGCGTCGTTGTCCACATCCAGATAGTTGCTGCGGAACTTCTCGAACCATTTGCCGGCTTGTAGCGGGCGTCCGGTGTTCTTATGATTATAGAACAGGGGTATCTGCCCTACATTCTTCGGGAAAGTCATTGTCAGCTTTCCACCGGGGTTGACATCGCCGAACAGGACATCGCCAATGGCATAGGCGGCTTCACTTCCGCCGAACCACACGTTCAGAATGGCGGGAACATGCGCCTGCTCCCAAGTGAGTGTCAGCGGGCGTCCGGTGAAGAGGGTGAGCACTACGGGCTTGCCTGTATTCAGCAAGGCTTCCAGCAGGGAGCGTTGCACGTCGGGAAGGTCGAGGCCGGTGCGGCTGGAGCTCTCGCCGCTCATCTCGGAAGACTCGCCGAGTGC
>OGPJ01002424.1_pt1 | contig 11921 bp, 9 predicted proteins | sample 1552831 | NCBI WGS metagenome assembly OGPJ01 (sample SAMEA2579914, study PRJEB22360) | human gut metagenome | biome: human gut; feature: human-associated habitat; material: faeces | place: Denmark | collected 2008/2010
GACGGGTCATCCTCAACCACTAATATCAAAGGTTTATTCATGAAGTTCTACCTCCCCTGCAGGTAATGTAAATGTGAACACAGTGCCATTTGGCTGATGCAAAATTGCTTTCTGTGAATGCTTGCATTCATGCAGAACAGCAATTTTATATGGCGAAGTAACCTCAATGAGTAAAACTTGAGCTGCGTTAGCAGCGGTTTTACGAATGAGATCTGAATAGTTACATTATAGCTTACACAAAATAAAAAGAGCAACCGGATTTGCCCGATTACTCTTAGCTTTCATTACATTTCAGATGCTTTTCAATTTCCGTTTTACGTCTGCGGTCAGTACGTCTTTCATGTATTTTTGTATTTCTTCCTGATCCGGCATGACTTTAAGAGCTCCATAACGTGTTGTAATGATGGATGCTGCTGCACTGGAAAACCGGAGCATCTGTCGAATTTCTTCTTCCTCAAGACCATCCAGTCCATAATCCAGCACAAAATTCAGTACACACCCCATAAAGGTATCTCCAGCCCCGGTTGTATCTACTGTCTTTTCCTGTACAAATGCATTCATCTGTACCTTCCTGTCATGATAGTACGCACAGCTTCCATTTCTTCCCATCGTCAGACAGATAAACGGTATCTCATATGTTGCTTTTAATATCTTCATTGCTTCATCCTGATCCCTAATTCCCGTCAGAAAAAACAGTTCCTCGTCAGATATTTTCAGGATATCACATTTTTTCAGCCCATAGTCCATTGCTTTTCTTGCTTCTTGCGGATCATTCCATAAATTGATTCGGATATTAGGATCAAATGAAATCAGCTTTCCGGCTTCTTCTGCACACTCAACAGCATAACAGGTTGCCTCTTTTGTATCTGTACTTGTAAAAGACAACGTTCCAAAATGAAAAATTTTTGACTTGGCTATATTCGCAGCAATAACTTCATCTTTCCGCAGCAGCATATCTGCACCCGGATCACGATAGAACTGGAAGCACCGGTCTCCATACGCATTTCTTGACACAAATGCCAGGGAAGTATTTGCCGCACTTGTCATCAGCAGATTGTCCGTATTAATTCCAATGTCTTCTATGGTTTCTTTTAGATATTCTCCAAAAGAATCCTTGCCGACTTTACCAATAAATGCAGTCTTTCTGCCAAGCTTCTGCAGCATGGAAAGAACATTGCATGGTGCTCCTCCTGCAGCTGCTTCATATAGGTAATTCCCATTGTCATTCAGAGCCGCCTGATTAAAATCAATCAGAAGCTCCCCTAATGCAATCACATCATATTTTGTTTCCACTTACTCATGCTCTCTTTCGCTCAGAATTATCCACATACATCCATCAATCTGTCTACTGTATTTTCCACAGACAACTATCTACCTTTTGATCTGCCTCCACGCTTATTTTCCCCGCCAGTTCCTGCAGATCGGTCTCAAAAAAATATAGAAGAGTGTCTTCGTTTGCTGCTACTTCTAGAATTTCACGGTCAACAATGATTGAAAGATCGCGAAGATCTTCTTTCACTTTGCAGGAAACCCCATTTACCCAAAGAATCCCTTCCCTACGCTGATAAGAAAGCTTCTGCCCATAAATATTTACAGAAAGTAAAAAAGCTCCCTGCACCTTCAAATATAATTCCAGTGCAGCATTTCTGACAGACTCATCCTCCCATTGCTTCTGCAACTTCTCGTCACGAGCAAGAATCCGCTGCTCCTTCCACTCGCGGATCACTGACTGACGCAGAATGAAGCCTTCTTCTCCTTTTATAAATGTCAGTTCCCGTGGAATCCCCATCATTCCTGTATAATACTTCTTCGGATTCTTTGTACGCAGCCAGTGCATCAGAACAACACGATCCTTCAGATCAAAATACGTCTGTCCGGCATAAGGCAGTTCATTCTGATAGGCCATACGCCCCTCATCCAGATTTGTGAACTGGAAGCCATCGAAGTCTCCTGTAAAATATTCTCCCAATGCAGTAAACAGCATCCACTTTTCCTGACCGCCTTCCACCGGAACCGGACGCAGATCAGGACATTCTCTGGTTGTCAAAAGAAAAATTCTCTGTGTCAGTTCCCAATGCTCAAGATCCTCAGAACGTAAAATAGCGTACTCATGATCCTTTAAGTAAAGTGACATGATATACCCTTTACTTTCCTCATGCCAGTATACCTTTGGGTCTCGATTTCCTCTGGTCAGATTCGGCACTATCACCTGATTTTTCTTATGAAGCGTCTCTCCGCGATCTGTACTGTAGGCAATCCTCTGGGTAAACTGTCTCCCTTCACTCCACGGGCTGTCTGAGCTTCCTCCTGCCGAGGTATAAAAAAAGACAAGTGCATTTTCCGGCAATTCCAAAAGTCCCTTTTCATTGCAAAGACCGCTTCCCGAAAAAATTGTTCCATCTTCATCCGGCAGAATGGCCATCGACCGATGTTCCCAGTGTAATAAATCCTCACTGACCGCATGTCCCCAACTCATATTATCCCACTTTGTGCCAAAAGCATTGTGCTGATAAAACAGGTGATAAATTCCATCCTGACAGACAAGTCCATTGGGATCATTCATCCAGCCATTGACCGGCGAAAAATGCATCAGTGGATGCAGCTGTTCCGATTGTGGAAGCCGATCAGCCTGCTTCATCTTTGCATAAAATGCCTCCGGATAGTTTCCCTCCAGGCGGATGGTTCTCCCTATCCACGACGCAACAGGAACCGGAGCATAATAATCCACAATCTCTCCCTCTTCCAAAGGGAAGACCTGATACTCCAACACCTTCTGATCTTCCAGATAAAATGACAAGCGTTCTGTTTCCTCCTTTATTTTCACTGGAATCAACAGAAAAGGATGCTCGATTTTTATTTCATAACTAATATATTTCTGTATGTACTCTGTCCTTACATTCTTTCCATTTACTTCTGTATCCACCCAAAGTATACCCTTCATGGATGCTGAGCTTATTGCTTTACTGCACCATCAACAACACCTTTCATGATATACTTCTGCAGGAAGAGAAAAACAATGATAATCGGTATAATGGTCACAAGCACCGAAGGGAAAATAAGCTCCCATGGATTTCCGTATACACCGGCCTTCATCTTTGCAAAATAAAGCTCCAATGTCATGGTTCTGATTTCTCCGTTTCCTATAACCATGAACGGAAGCAGATAATCATTCCAGATCCACAATGCATTTAATATGATAACCGTACTGGTCGTTCCCTTAACCAGGGGAAATACCACCTTTAAAAATATCTGAATAGCACCTGCGCCATCCAATACAGCTGCCTCCTCCAATGATACCGGAACACTTTTCATAAATCCATGATAGAGGAAAATCGACATACTCATTCCGAATCCGCCATACATGATAACAAGCCCCCAGATATTTTTCATTCCGATCTTTTCAAACACATTGAGCAAAGGAAACATTACCGCTTGGAACGGCACCAGCATTGCTGCAATAAAAATGTAAAATACCAATTTGGAATATACTGTCTTATTCCTTATCATTGCCCATGCAGCCAGAGAAGAAGCCATTACAATCATCAATATAGAAATCGTTGTAATAAACAGGGTCACAAAGAAAGACTGGGTAAACTTCAACTCTCTCAAAGCTTTAATCACAAATCCAATATCTACCGGTCTTGGCCAGGCTAAAGGATTGGCAATAATGTCCGTATGAGGCTTAAAGGAATTGATTACCAATATCAGCAATGGGAATAACGTATACAATGCCAGCAGGATCAGGACCATATAAACTACGGCCTTACCTATTCTTCTTTTTTCAATTCTGAATCCTTTATTCATTTATGCTTCCACCTCTTTACTCTTCGTTACAGCAACCTGTATCATGGTCACAGCTGCAACCAGGACAAAAAATACAACTGCCTCTGCCTGCGCATATCCATAATCAGGAGGTAACGCATCCTTCGGAGTATTCATAATCTGCATAGCAAGCATTCTGGTGGAAAAGGCACCCTCCGTCAATGCCACATTTTGATCCAGAAGCTTAAAACAGTTTGCCAACAAAAGGAATAATACAATTGTCACAGAAGGCATCAACATAGGAAGTGTGATATAGCGAAACCTTTGTATTGCTGTGGCCCCGTCTATTTCTGCTGCTTCATATAATTCATTCGGAATGTTATTCAATCCATTCACATAAATAAGCATCATATATCCGGCCCACTGCCACATCGTTAACAGAAGCAATGCAAAAATTGCTTTTGTGTTGTTCTGTGTCATATAGGTCAGAGCTTCTATAGGCAGTACTCCGTCCTTTCCAAATAGCAGCTGGGAAAAAATCACATCAAAAATAAATTTCCAGATATATCCAAGTGCCAGTCCTCCCAATAAATTGGGAAGAAAAAATACCGTTCTGAAAGCACCTGCTCCCTTTAAAATATGATTTGTCAGAAGAGCAAGTGCCAACGCAGCCATGTTTATGATCAGGACAGCCACTACCGTAAATTTAACCGTATAGATTAAAGAAGCAAGGAACTTTGTGTTGGTAAAAACTTTCTTGTAATTATCAAGTCCAATAAACGATTCGCTTAATGACCCTCCGGCAAAATATGCTCCTCTCCATGATGTAAAAGAGTAAACCAGTCCCATAAAAAACGGAATCAGAACCACTATAATAAATAAGGCTACTGCCGGAAGCGTGAACCACACATTAATTTTCTTATAAAATCTGTTCATGTTTACATCATCCTGTCTTTCTGTTGAGCAACTGTCCGGTATATTTACAGTCACTCTCTTTATATATCAGATTGTCGGTAAAGCTCTTTAAGTTTTACCGACAATCTTTTAGATTATATTGTAACTATTCAATTACAACATTACTGTTTTGCTTCCTTCCAGGAGGCGATTGTGTAATTAGCAATATCTTCATAATCCTGTTCAGTCCACTCAGGCTTCGTCAGATACTCTTCCATGATTTTCAATCCAAATACCTCTGTAGCCCATCTTGCCGGTGCACCTGCATAAGCATTGGTAAGAGTATTACCTTCACTCATATATCCAATAATACAATCGGAAAGGCTATTACCAAGAACCGTTGTTGCGGGATCTGCATTATAAGGAATAAATGCCATTTCCTCAGTGACATAATGCTGACCCTCTTCACTGGTATTCAGCCACACCAGAAATTTCTGCGCCTCTTCCAGTTCATGTTGGCTTACCTGTTTATTCAATACATAATAGTTTCCGCAAAATACCGGAATGGAAGAATTCATATGCTCCACTGTCAATCCATCTACTGCAATATCACCCTGTTCAAAAGGCATCTTGATCGGTAAAATAGTTAATGTATCTACAATTTCAGAATTTGCATTTTTAATATTGGTATAACACCAGTTACCCTGCTTGATAAATAATGTCTTGCCATTTGCAAAATTTGCCACTGCAGCATCATAGCCATTTGTTGTGGAATTGATAAACTCAGGTCCCCGCTCGCTCACCGCATGGGAAGTGATCAGATCCAGTGTCTTTGCATAGGCAACCATAGGATTGTATAATTTATCCAACTGTTCATCCGTTGCATTCACTGCTGCGGCAACATTCGGAAATACACTGTCAACAGGGATATTAATCAGATGATCTCCATAAGTCCATTTCTCACTGCCTGCAACCGAGAATACTCCCTCTAGCTTTTCAGCTTTTTCATTCTTTTCAGCCAGAAGGGAAAATGTCTGTCCACTCAGGGCAAAATCATTACCCTTGCCATCCTTGATATAAGCATTTACCTTCTCAACAAAATCTGCAAATTCATCATAGGTTGCTGTTTTATATTTTTCAATAAAGCTATCCACATTGTCTTCTCCTACCAATGCAGCAATCATTTCCTTGTCAACAATATAGCCATATCCTTCAACATTATATGGAATGCCATAGCTGTCCTGTCCATCCATTGTCAGTCTGAGTCCGGGATCCAAATCATCTGCCAGAGCCTTAAACTCCGGTAAAAGATCTGCAGTCGTCAAATCCAATGCGAAATCTCCTTCAACCCACTCTTTCAGCGCCTGGGGATCCATGATACCAAAAATAGCCGGTTTATGATCCGATGACATATCGACACGGAGTGCCTCTTCTGTAGGTGTACCGCTTCCCAGGGAGAATACTTTAATGGTAAGTCCCGTCTCAGCTTCATAGGTATCCACCGCTGCTGCTAACGCATCTGCGTTTTCACCCTTTGCATTAAAAATATAGAAATCATAATCATTGTCAGAAGAAGCACTTTCTTCTACTCCTGCATTACTGTCTGATGCTGCGGTATTACTTCCTGTGTCTGATGACGCGGAGTTCACACATCCTGTCAAGCCTCCAATCGTCATAGTTGCTGCCAAAAGGGCTGCTACATATTTTACACTCTTTCTCATAATGACCTCTTACCAAGTCTCTTCTTTTATTGTTTATCCGGTTTAAAACTGAATCTCAACCATCTGATGGCCTTCCACCTTTGGTATCGTAACTACTACCTGTCTGTTTTCATAACGAAATTCCAGATTTTTCATTTGTGGCACAAGCCTGACTGCAGATGGTTTACGATCTGTTTTGACCCGTAAATCTATATTGTAAAGAGGAATAATATCCTCTACAATATCATATTTTTCTGTTCTTCTTTCAGGAACATAATGCATCAGATGCACGATCCATCTGTTCTTTCCTGTTTGTTCATTCACGGTTGCAATTGTTGTTGATGGGCCTGTATGCTCCAGCAATCTGTCAGGCATCAGCACGTCTATTGCATTATGTAAAAGCTGTTTTACCCATTTAGGACCCATAACGTGGTAAATCATGGATAACGGATGGGCAAAATAAATACAATTCCCTTTTCTTACAGCTGCACTTCCTACTCTTATTTCGGAACTCGGTGCTTTCAGATGTCCCGTGTAATGCTCCCATGTTGTATTAAAAAGCGGTGCTATCAGCGGTAATAATTCCGAGGCTTCTTCTGAAATAATTTCAACATTTTCGCTTTTCAGATACATAGCATAATCCGCATCGAATAAGCCCTTGCCTAGTACCCCCTCTGCATGAATATAATCTGCATCGTACTCAGACTCACCATTCCACCGAATTCCAAGGCAATCCGCTGCAAATGTTTCTTCGGAATTTTTCAATCCTGCCTCTCCCATAACAATGAGAGCCCCTCCCTGATCCATAAATTCCTTGAGTCTGCACTCCAACTTATGGTCTACAGGTATATTATCTGCCAGAAGCAAAAGACGATATTGGGAATAATCGCTTTCGGAATCCACTAAATCATACTGATATCCCAGCTCCTGAAGCATTCTGCACACTCCTTCAGCATGGGGATTTACCGTTCCGGGAGCTCCACCATAAAATTCTTCCGGATTAAACACAGCCATTTCCGACAAAGCAGTCACATCTTCACACCAGGGCTCTTTTTCTTTCACCTGACGAAATACATCCCCTATGACTCCATACATATCCTTATCCAACTGACCGGAGGGCGGCAGCTGGTCTCCTATATTGCACAGTCCTCCATAAGACAATGCACTGAAAGATTCGTATTCCAAAGCGGCCTGATTCCGGTAGGAATTATTATCTCCCCAACCGGTAAGAAAGCGTCCGGTCATACCAACAACCGGTACTCCCCATGTTCTCAGATATCTTGCAGATACTGGGAAATCCATATAACCGCAATTAGCCGGCTGACTTTCTACAGCAACATAATCAAAGCAATCCCTTACAGGAATATCCTGAGCCCCGACATGACCCTTGTTAAAGAAAATATCATAATCCGAATCAATTTCATGCAGATAATCCGTCATTTCCCTGACAAAGTCATAATAAATCTGCCATGCATGCTTCTTTCTATCCTGAGGATCTGCCGGATTCAGGTGCTTCTCAAGCATGCTCTTTCTGCATCTGGGGCAGCAGCACTCTACAACAAAGGATGCATCAACCAGGACTCCATCTACCGGACAATTCTCTAACGCATCTGCTATCTGTTCTTTGCAGAACTCACGATATGGACTGTTAATGCACAGATCTACATGAAATCCGGGATCCTCAAAGATATTACCTGTCTCACGTCTGCTTATCCTCGCATAATCATCTATAGCCACCCATTCCGGATGTTCTGCTGCAACCTGGATATCCCAGCAGATTGTTGTATATAAATATACTTTTATCCCCTTTTTCCTGCATTCCTTCGCCTGTTCCCGATACATATCCTTTACCTTCAGATGAGGATGTATCCTCTCGGGATATTTTGTCGAATCATAATACAGATTTCCATGATGACATCTGGTAAACAAAGTAACTGCTTCTACATTGGCATTCTTTAATGTGTCTGCAAATTCCTCGGCTGAAAATTTACTGCCCACTTGGTCAATCATTTCGCTGGTATGAAAATCAAGATGCACTTGTCGATTTGGTATTTTTTTCATTTTCATATTCCTCTACTGATTTGCGCTGTTTCGAAAAATCTTTTTCGTTTTTCTCCACACTTTTTCTAATAATTTCTTGATGATTGAATAATATCATCATTCTTTACATATGTCAATCGTTTATCATATTTTTATATCATTTTTAAGCATTTTAGTTGCCTAATAAATATTTTATTTGATTATTTTTGTGCATTATGACGTAATTTGTAATGTCATGCCATTTTTTACCTTCCCTTTCTAGCCTAAATCTGCACGTAATGTGCAGTCAAAGGCTTTATTTGGAAGAACCGGATATATTTCCTTTCTTCCCTTTAAGGGAATGTTTTTTTCGCGAATTTTACGCTCCTGCCTGGCTGACACGCATGCCAAAGAATCTCTTGCATTCTCTGTTTAAAATACGTATAATATTAGCAATAATAGTACGCTTTTCGGTCAAATGACTGTATAAGAAAAGGAGGAACATTTCATGAAATTAACAAAAATCGAACAGGTAAATGAGTTTCTTTCTATTGTCGACAGTTGTAAGGGGGACGTAACTTTAAGATCCTTAGACGGTGATATTTTTAATCTAAAGAGTAAGCTTTCCCAGTACATTGCCATTGCTGCATTGCTCGGACAGCATGGGGATGAGCTTGAATTGTTCTGTTCTGACAGGGAAGATGAAGGCAAGTTCATGCAATTTTTAATGGAAAATCCCAGTATATAATAAATCTTTATAGCAAAAACTGCCCGGATACTTCGTTCTCAGAAATATCCGGGCAGTTTTTAGTTGATAGCATGGAATTTTTATTTTCTATCACAGGTCAATTTTACAGCAGCTGCAGCAGTCTCCGGTTCCTGCGATAGCAGAATACTCTGTCCGACAACATCTCCTCTTCTCCATAAATGGCATTGATGTGTTGCACAGATGTTCTGATTTCCTCTGCATTGACGCAGGCTACCGGATGAATCATTGCCTCATGCAGACTCGGGAATACTACATAATAATCGCCACGCATTTTTTCCGCAAGAATATCTTTAACCCCAGGATAAAAAAAAGCTGCTGCTCCGTTGATCCGTCCTGTTGTGGTCAGGAGGTATCCAGTCCTTCCCTCCATAGGATTCCATGGAGCAATCTTTGTCGGCCGCCCCTTCTCATTTGGGAGGAACACACCCTCATAATAAGGGAACCCGGGGCGTCTGTCACTACCCAGGTACAGTCTCGGCGGCATTTTACGGCTACTATTCATAAAAGCTTCCATGATCAGTTGATCCTCTGTCCGTTCCCACGTCATTATCCTGTTGCGGGATAATTGCATTGTCAGATTGTCTGGGTTCCCTTCGCAGATAATCAGCTGAAGTACCAGTGCAATATCTCCAATCTTACGATGGATTGCATTTTCAAGCGTGTGCCTGTGTCTTTCAAAATTTACTGGTTGTATCCTCATATGACCTCTGCAGACAGCATAACTCAGACTTTCCTCTGTAAACGACACATCTTTTTTCTTATCTGATTCTTCAAGACCTGCTGAGATCTCCGGCAGAATACTTTGCCACCCTTCCTGTCTGTATCTTTCGTATAACGGTCGTACCGGCCAGTACTGTATCTGCTCTTCCCTTTTTAAACTCCACATGGCACATAACATATCTTCCCGGATGAGAATATTCTCTCTTCCATACATATGGCGATTCATAACACTCATGATATGCACTGCCATGGGATCCGAGCAAATCATTTGCCGCTCCAAAAGGCGTATTGTTTTATTCTGCGCCGTCTCCATATTCTGCACGTTCCGGCACAATGCTTTTTTAAATTCTTCGTATGTCATTTAACCCCCATATTCAAAATTAGTCTGTTCTGCAAATTCTCCTGAATTTGCGTACAAAAATAAAAAGAATCGTTCAAAAAATTGGAAATTCCGACCGAATGGTCTGTTAAGAATGCTTATTTTTCTGAAATGAAAACATATAGCTCTGAATAACTACAGACTATCATAGCGTTCCCGCTTTGTCTATATGCGTTTTTACCAATGATATCTTTTGTTTATTTTCACTAACGGGTGGGCTCAGAAACGTGCGCCGCAAGGCGCACATAGAAAAAAAGCCTTGCTTTCCATGAAAACAAGGCTTTTTAATGTCAAATATTCAAATATATCCGACTGTCTGCTACACAACCCGTCTCACTGCAAGAATGGGACGATAATTTGCATTGCTGACCTTAATGCCGGTACGCTGGGTGCTGGCATGTACGATCAATCCTCCGCCGATATACATTGCCACATGTCCATCATAACAGATCAGATCTCCCGGCTGTGCACTGCTATAATCCACACCGGTACCGCAGCTTCTCTGCTCATAGGAAGTACGGGGAATACTGTAACCGAAGTCACTGTATATCCGGAAGGTAAATCCGGAGCAGTCTGCACCATTGGTCAGGCTGGTGCCTCCCGCCACATAAGGGTTGCCTATGTACTGGCAGGCATATTTTGCCAGCCGCTTACCCATATCGCTGCCGGATGCATTTTCGATCACAGAAGTATAATTCGTGGTCGTATAGCTTCCGGTGGCTGCTGCGGTGTTGCCGCGCTGTGCCTGTGCCTGCAGCTGTTTTAACTGTTTCTGTTCCTGCTGCAGCAGTGCCTTGGCCACGGAAGCCTCCTGCCTTGCCTTTTTGATCTCCGCATCGTAATTGGCAGATTCCTGTTTCTTCTTCGCCAGCATGACATCCAACTCTGACTTCTGGCTTTCCAGATCTGCCTTATCCGCCTCCAGCTGGTCCTTATCGGCCTGCAATTGAGTCTTCTCTTCCTCTAACTGATTCCACAGTGCCAACACCTGCTCCTTAGTCTCTTCGTACTCCTGAAGCTTCTGACGGTCGTATTCGTAGACACTCTCCACGAAATCCATGCGGTTCAGCATTCCGCTTAAGCCGCCGCCCTGAAATAACAGGTTTACATAATTTTCGGAAGAATCATTTTCATACATCATGCGCATGCGTGTGATCATATCGTCATGTTGTTTCTCTTCCTGTGCCTTGGCAATATTGTACTCTTCCTGGGTCTGATCGATCTGTACCTGCTTGTCGGAAAGCTCCGTCTCCTTTTCAGCGATCTCATCCTCCTTCATACCGATACTGGTCATGGTGTTGATGATCTCCGCATTCAGGTCATCAATCTTCTCCTGCACCAGATCCTGCTCATCCTGCAAGGAATGGATCTGGCTGTTGATGTTATTCAGCTGGTTCTGATGATTGTTGATGTTGTTCTGCAGTTCACTCATGGAAGGTGCCGCCTGTACCGTCTCCGCAGGGGATTCCCAGACGGAGCCGGTGGCAGTCAGCGTTACCGCTGCCAGAAGAAAAGCACTCACAAGTCTTCTCTTCACGTTATTCACTTTTCTGCCGGCGGTTGTTTTTTTCATAGGTCACTCCATCTATTGATGCCTACGGATTGTTCCGTGCTACGCACTCTCACGTCTCCGCTCCGCTTCGGTCCGTGCTAGACATGTGCCACTGGCACATAGCAC
>OGPJ01002431.1_pt1 | contig 11907 bp, 8 predicted proteins | sample 1552831 | NCBI WGS metagenome assembly OGPJ01 (sample SAMEA2579914, study PRJEB22360) | human gut metagenome | biome: human gut; feature: human-associated habitat; material: faeces | place: Denmark | collected 2008/2010
GGACGAGGCCGGCGGGTGGTGCGACTGCGGCTTCATCTGCTGCCATGAGGACGGCATCGGAGAGCGGGCGCTGGACGCCCCTGCAAAGCCTTTTGAACCGGAAGAGAAAAAGGAGGAAGACCAGTGAGCGAGACAAAATGGACCCCGGCCCAGCGTGCCGCCATCGACGACCGGGGCGGTGCGCTGCTGGTGAGCGCCGCCGCCGGCAGCGGCAAGACCGCCGGGCTGACGGAGCGGGCCGTCCGGCTCATCACCGACCCGGAACATCCCGTGGACGCCGACCGGCTCCTCATTGTCACCTTCACCAACGCCGCCGCCGCAGAGCTCCGCGCCCGCATCGGGCAGGCGCTGCTCCGCCGCAGTCAGGCAGAGCCGGGCAACACGGCCCTCCGCCGCCAGCGGATGCTGCTGCAGAGAGCCCCCATCTGCACCATCGACGCCTTCTGCCTCGATCTGCTCCACAAGCACTTTCAGGCGCTGGACATCCCGCCGGACTTCACCCCTGCCGACCCCGGCAGCGTGGAGATGCTGCGGAACGCGGCCCTCTCCGAGACGCTGGAAGCGGCCTATCAGGATGCGGACTTCTGCGCCTTCGCCGACCTCTACGGCAAGGGCCGCACCGACAAGGCGGCGGGGGAGGCTGTTTTGCAGGTCTATGACTTCCTCCGCGCCCTGCCGGACTACGATAAAAAGCTGGACGAGATGCTGGCCCCGTGGCAGGACGAGAACGGCTTTGCCCGCACCTGCTGGCATGATATTCTGATGCAGGAGGCCGCCCGCTCTGCCCGGGCTGCGAAGGAGCTGCTCTGCGCCGCACGGAACGACTGCAGGGAGGACTTCGTGACTGCGCAGGCCGACGCCGAGGCCAGCAAAAAGACCCCTGCCGCCAAGGAAAAGGCCATGGCGGCAGTGAACGAGAAGTTCGCCGAACCCCTCGAGAGGCTGGAAAACTCCGCCGCCCTGCTGGGCGAGGTGGAGCGTCTGGCCGGGGCAGGGGAATGGACGCCCCTCTACGACAGGCTGACGCCCTATGTCCTCGGCATGGAACAGGCCCCCGGCCTCAAAAATATGAAAAAGCGGCTCACAGGTGAGCACAAGGACGCCGTCAAGACCCGGGCTGACGAGGCCGCAAAGCTCTTTGAGAAAATCGAAGACCTCATCAGTTGCAGCCTCGACGAAGCCGAGCTTGACCGGAAAGCCGCCGAACCCTGCCTCCGCGCCCTCTTTGCCGCCGTGCGGGACTTTGACGCCCGCTTTGCGGCCCGGAAGCGGGAGAGGAGATTGCTGGAATTCAGCGATTTCGAGCATCTGGCCCTGCGGCTCCTGCGGGACGCCGACGGCCAGCCCACCGAGCTGTGTCAGGGCATCCGGCAGGGCTACGCCGCCGTCATGGTGGATGAGTATCAGGACACGAATGCCCTGCAGGACGCCCTTTACCGCTGTCTGGCCAGCCCGGCAGGGGATGACCTCTTCCTCGTGGGCGACTTAAAGCAGAGCATCTACCGCTTCCGTCAGGCGGACCCCAGCATCTTCCGGGAAAAGCTGGAGAGCTGGCCCCTCCTGCCCGGCGGCGAGGCCCGCCCCCGGCCCGAAGACGGCAGGCCCGGCGAGAACGCCATGCTGGCGCTGGACGCCAACTTCCGCTCTGCCCCGCAGGTGGTGGCGGGCATCAACTTTATCTTCGAACAGCTCATGACGCCTGCTCTGGGCGACACGGCCTACGGCGACGGACAGCGCCTCGTCTGCGGCGCACCCGGCGCGTACGAGGGCAGTGTGGAGGCCCACTTCCTGCCCGACGATGCCGCCGAGACGGATGCACAGTATATCGCCGACCGCATCGAGGCGATGGTGGCCTCCGGCGAGCCGGTGCGGGACGGCAGTGCCACCCGCCCGGTGCAGTACGAGGACTGCTGCATCCTGCTGGCGGCGCGCAATGATTTTCCGGCCTATGTGGAAGCACTGACCGCCCGGGGCATCCCGGTGTATGCGGATGCCCGCGAAAACCTGCTGGATGCCCCCCACATCCGGCCCCTCATCGCCCTGCTGAAGGTCATTGACAACCCGGCGCAGGATATCTATCTTGCCGCCGCCATGCTGGGCCCGCTGTTCGGTTTCACCGATGACGACCTTGTCCGCCTGCGGGCCAGAGCCGAAGAGATCCAGAAGCAGCAGGGGGAAAACGCCCCCCAGCGCATCAGCCTCTACGGCGCGCTGCTGCTCACCGTGAACAGCGGGGAAGACACCCCTTTTACCGGAAAAGTCCGGGCGTTCTATGCCCGGCTGACTGAGCTGCGCCGGATGGCCCGCAGTGCCCCGGCAGAACAGCTGCTGGAGGAGATCTTTGCTTCCACCGGCTACCTTGCCGCACTGGGCGTGATGGAAAACGGTGCCCGCCGCCGGGAGGATGCCCGGCGGTTTGCTTCCTTCTGTGCCGGGGCCGGCTCCGGCGGCATCTCGGCGCTGGTGCGGGCCATTGACGCTGCGGCGCTGGCAGGCTCCACGGGGCAGGATACCGTGCCCGGCGGCTCCCGCCCCGGCTGTGTGACCGTGATGACCATCCACCGCTCCAAGGGGCTGCAGTTCCCGGTGGTGTTCGTGGCCGACACGGCCCGTCATTTCAACGCCGCCGATACCCGCCAGCCGGTGCTCCTGCATCGGATGTATGGGGCGGGCCTGCGCCTGCGCCCCGAGGAAGGCGAGGGCGCGTACAAGACGGCGGCTTACACGGCGCTCTCCAATGTCCACGCCGCCGAGATGCGCAGTGAGCAGATGCGCCTGCTCTATGTGGCGCTGACCCGCGCGCAGGATAAGCTCATCCTGACCGTGCCGCTGGGCATCGGAAAGACCTCCAACCCCTTTACCAGAGCGGCGGCCTTCCTTGAAGCCGGGGCGGGGCAGACGCTCTGCCGACAGGCAAACAGCTTTGCCGACTGGCTCCGCGCGGCCCTGCTCGTCCACCCCAACGGCGGCCCTCTGCGCCGGTTGGCCGAGGATCTGGAACTGCCCTTTGCGGATACCGGGAGCACCGTTACCCTGACAGTGCAGCAGGCGCTGCCCGAGGGCGTGGAGCCGCCCGACCCGGAACCCGAGGAAAGACCGCTGGCACAGGCTGACCCGGCCCTGACCGAGGCACTGCGGCAGGGCTTTGCCTGGCAGTACCCTGCGGCGGAGCTGGCCCAAGTGCCCGCCAAGGTCAGCGTGACCGGCATCGTCCACAAGGCAGAGCAGACCACGCTGGAGCGCCCGGGCTTTCTGGCAAAGGACGGCCTGACCGCCGCCGAGATGGGCACGGCCCTCCACGCCTTCCTGGAGCACGCCGATTTTGCGGCTCTTGCAGCGGCAAAACAGGCGGGCACGCTGGAAACGGCGATCCCCGCCGAGCGTGACCGGCAGGTGGAAGCAAAGCTCACCGCGTCCGAAATCGCGGAGAAGCTGGATGAAAAGCGCATCCGCCGCTTTGTGGAGAGCGAAGCCTTTGCGCGCATCTGTGCCGCAGATGAGGTGCTGCGGGAGCTGGACTTCATCACGGCCCTGCCTGCCGCCGAGGTGCTGGCCGCTCAGGGGAATGCCCCCGCCGACAGCGCTGCCGTGGCACAGGCAAAGGTGCTGGTGCAGGGCATCGCTGACCTGGTGCTGGTGTTTCCGGACCACCTGGAGCTGCTGGATTACAAAACGGACCGCCGAAAATCTGAGGACGACTTCCTTGCCGCCTATCGCGCCCAGCTTGACCTCTATGCCCTTGCCATCAGCAAGCGCTTTGCCCCGAAACCGGTGACCTATAAGGGCATCTACTCGCTGGAGCTGGGGAAGCTGATTGAGGTTAAGTAATATTTTTCCCTGAAATCGCGTAAAAGTGCTTGACAGGGCTTTGTGGGTGTGGTAAACTGTTCCGGTAAAGAAAGCAGCTACGGCCTGTGCCGCGCTCGCCTTGTGGGGTCGGAATCCCCGGGCTATACCCAAACACGGTTCGATTCTTTGAACGAACTGCGCTTTTGTGTGAAATTTCGCGCGGCTGTCCTGCAAATGGGCGGCCGCGTTTTCTATGCCAAATATTGCAACACTATGGATTATTGTTTGGAGGTGCATTCATTATCGCTACCGCTGGAAAGTCGAAGGAACTGGAGATCAACGGTCAGATCCGTGATCGTGAAGTTCGCCTGATCGGTGCCGATGGCGAGCAGAAGGGCGTTGTGTCCATTCAGGTGGCCATGCGCGCTGCAGAAGAAGCCGGGCTCGATCTGGTCAAGATCGCACCGCAGGCTACCCCGCCTGTGTGCAAGGTGCTGGATTACGGCAAATACCGTTTTGAACAGCAGAAGAAGGAGAAGGAAGCCAAGAAGAACCAGAAAGTGGTCGAGGTCAAGGAGACCCGCCTTTCGCTCAATATTGACACCAACGACTTCAACACCAAGCTGAACCAGACTGCCAAGTTCCTGGCCGCTGGTCACAAGGTGAAGGCTTCGATCCGCTTCCGCGGCCGTGAGATGGCGCACAGTGCTCTGGGTGCTGACGTGCTGAAACGCTTTGCCGAGGCTCTGCCCCAGGCAAGCATGGATAAGCCGCCGGTGCTCGAGGGCCGCACGATGTCCATTCTGCTGATCCCGAAACCCAATAAGGACTAATTTTAGGAGGAAACTAAAATGGCTAAGATGAAACTGAAGACGCACTCCGGCGCTAAGAAGCGCTTTAAGCTGACCAAGAACGGCAAGATCAAGCGCGGCCACGCATTCCGCAGCCACATCCTGACCAAGAAGACCACTAAGCTGACCCGTGGCTACCGTCAGCCCAACTACGTTGACAAGACCAACGCCGCTACCATCAAGAGCATGCTGCCCTACGCCTAAGTGCGAGCCGCAGGCAAAGACATTCTAAGAGATAACTAAAGGAGATATAAAAAATGGCACGTATCAAGGGCGCAACCATGACTCACAAACGTCGTAAGAAGATGCTGAAGCTGGCCAAGGGCTTCTACGGCTGCAAGAGCAAGCACTTTAAGATGGCCAAGCAGCAGGTCATGAAGAGCGGCAACTACGCTCTGGCTGGCCGCCGCATGAAGAAGCGCCAGTTCCGCAACCTGTGGATCTGCCGCATCAACAACGCAGTTCGTCCTCTGGGCATGAACTACTCCACCTTCATGGCTGGCCTGAAGAAGGCAGGCATCGAGCTGAACCGCAAGATGCTGAGCGAGATGGCCATCAACGATCCTCAGAGCTTTGCTGCTCTGGTTGAGACCGTGAAGAACGCCTGATAAAGACCTGAAAGACGCCCGCGCGTAGTAAAATACGCGGGCGTCCTTTTTGTATATTTTAGTATCTTCTGGAGGACCGCATGGAAAAGATCACCAGCCGGGAAAACGCAAAGATCAAATATGCCTGCCGCCTTGCTTCCAGCGGGGCGTTCCGGCGCAGTGAGGGGAAATTTCTGGCCGAGGGCCGCAAGCTCTGCCCGGAGCTCTGCCGCGGCGCGGCGCTGGAGACCCTGTTCTGCACCGAGGCAGCGCTGGAAAAGTGCCCGGAACTGGCCGGGCTGCCCGGAGAGCACTATCTGGTGGAGGACCATGTGGCCGATAAGCTGGCCGATGTGGGCACCCATCAGGGCGTGTTCGGCATCTTCCGCACCCCGGTGCACACGCTGGACGAGGCAAAGACCGGCGGGCGGTATCTGGCGCTTGAGCGGGTGCAGGACCCCGGCAACGTGGGCACGCTGCTGCGCTCTGCCGCCGCGTTTGGCTTTGACGGCGTGCTGCTGAGCGACGGCTGTGCCAGCGTGTTTGCCCCCAAGACCCTGCGGGCCTCCATGGGGGCCGCCGTGCGGGTGCCGGTGATGGAGGTGGGGACAATGCCTGCCGCCATTGCCGCCCTGCGGGCAAAGAACATCACCTGCCTTGCGGCGGCACTCTATCAGAGCCAGCCCCTGAGCGCGGCCCGGCCCGGCTACCCGGGCGGTGTCTGCGTAGTCATCGGCAGCGAGGGCCAGGGCCTGACGGAAGAGACCATTGCCGCCTGCAGCGGCACTGTGCGCATCCCCATGACCGACCGGGTGGAAAGCCTGAACGCCGGCATTGCGGGCAGCATCCTGCTGTGGCATTTCCGGGAGGAGAGCCTGTGACCGGGCCCGGCTTCGGCCAGACCAGTCTTTTCCCGCCCGAACCGGCCCCCGACCCGCTGCTCTGCTGGCTCTGGCTGGCAAACACGCTGGGGGCGGGCAGCAGCCATGCAGGCCGGGTGCTGGATGTGTTTGGCGGGGCGCAGGAGGCCTGGGAGAACCGGGATTCCGATGCGTTCCGCAAAGCGGTGGGCAGCCCGGCCTTTGCCCGGGCCAACCTGCCCGACAACACCCCAGCGCATTACCGGGCCTTTGCACGGCGGTGCGCGGCGCGGAATATCCGCATCCTGCCCTATGACGACCCGGATTACCCGCTGGCGTTTTCCCGCATTCCCGATATGCCGCTGGTGCTCTACTGCACCGGCGACCCCCTCTGGCTCAATGAGCCGGGGGCTGTGGGGATGGTGGGCAGCCGCAGGCCCACCGAGTACGGCCTGCAGGCGGCGGCAGACCTGGGCAGCGGTCTGGCCAAAAACGGGGCTATCATCGTCAGCGGTCTGGCCGATGGGCTGGACAGCGCCGGGCATCGGGCCGCAGTGAAGGAGAACTGCCCCACCATCGGGGTGCTGGGTGTGCCCATTGACCGCACCTACCCGGCCTCCAACCGGGAGCTGCGGAAAAAGATCGAGCAAAAAGGCTGCGTGATCAGCGAGTACCCGCCCGAGAGCGGCCCCGTTGGCCCCAATGGCTTTTTGCAGCGCAACCGGCTCATTGCGGCGCTGTCCTCGGCGCTGGTGGTGGTGGAAGCGCAGGAAAAGAGCGGCACCATGTCCACAGTCAACCATGCCGAGCGGTATGGCAAGCCGGTGTTCGTGGTGCCGGGCAGCATCTACTCGCCCAACTCGGCGGGCACCAACGCCTTGCTGCGGGAGGGCCGGGCCAAAGCCGTCTGCAAACCCGGCGACCTGTTCGGGGTGCTGGGCCTGCGGGGTGCGGCGGCTCCGGCGGCGGTGCGCTCTGCGCCTGACCCCATGAGCGAGACCGAGCGCAGGGTGCTGGCCTGTATCGGCCCCAAGGCAAAGGGCGTGGAGGAGCTGGGCGCGGCAAGCGGCCTGCCCACCGGCCTGCTGCTGGGCACCCTGATGAAGCTGGAGTTGGCGGGCCGTGTGACCTGCCTGCCCGGCAAGCGGTATATTCTGCGCTGAACTGCGCAATTTAAGTTGAATGAAACCTCTCAGTCTCGCTGACGCTCGCCAGCTCCCCTAATAAGGGAGCCCTTGGCATTTCGTTGGGTTTTACTACCACCGTCAGGCTGGGAGTTTATAATATAGGAGAAGAGAACCATGGCAAAACTGGTAATCGTGGAGTCGCCGGCAAAGGCGAAGACCATTGGCAAATATCTGGGCAAGGATTACGAGGTCACGGCCAGCATGGGCCACATCCGGGACCTGCCTAAGTCCCAGCTGGGCATCGACGTGGAACATGACTACGCCCCCCAGTACATCAATATCAAGGATAAATCCAAGCTCATCAAGGAGCTCAAGGCAAAAGCCAAGCAGGCCGACGGCGTTCTGCTGGCAACCGACCCGGACCGTGAGGGCGAAGCCATCAGCTGGCATCTGGCCAATATCCTGGGGTTGGACCCCCACGAGCCCAACCGCGTGACCTTTGACGAGATCACCAAAAAGGGCGTGCAGAAGGGCATGGCCAATCCCCGTGCCATCGACGAGGATCTGTTCAATGCCCAGCAGGCCCGCCGCATCCTCGACCGTCTGGTGGGCTATAAGCTCAGCCCTTTTCTGTGGCGGAAGGTGCGCCGGGGCCTGTCGGCGGGTCGTGTCCAGAGCGTGGCGGTGCGGCTGATCGATGACCGCGAGAAGGAGATCGAGAACTTCAAGCCCGAGGAATACTGGAACGTGGATGCCACGCTGGGCACCGGCCACAAGAGCTTTACCGCCCGCCTGGCCTCCGACAGCACCGGCAAAAAGCTGCTGCCCAAAAACGAGGCAGAGGCCCGGGCCATTGAAAAGGGTCTGGAGGGGGCCGAGTACACCGTGGGCGAACTGAAAAAAGGCAAGCGGGCCAAGCAGCCCACCCCGGCCTTTATCACCAGTACCCTGCAGCAGGAGGCCTCCCGCCGTCTGGGCTTTACGGCTACCCGTACCATGCGTGCCGCCCAGACCCTGTACGAAGGCGTAGACATCGCGGGCCACGGCACCATGGGTCTGATCACCTATATGCGTACCGACAGCCTGCGCATTTCCGATGAGGCGGTCGCTGCTGCAAAGGAGTATATTGCGGACGCTTACGGCGAACAGTATATCTGCCCCTACAAGCGCACCTGGAAGACCAAAAGCGCGACCGCCGCGCAGGATGCCCATGAGGCCATCCGTCCCTCGGTGCCGGGGCTGACCCCTGACGAGGTGGACAAGAGCATCAGCGGCGATACCGCCAAGCTCTACCGGATGATCTGGAGCCGCTTTATGGCCAGCCAGATGGCAGACTGCCAGCAGGATACCGTGAGCGTGACTGTGTACGCGGGGGACTACCGCTTCAAGGCCAGCGGTTACACTGTGACCTTTGATGGCTTTACCGTGCTGTACGAGGAAGCCACCGATGAAAAGGAAAAGAAGGAGACCAGCCTGCCCCCGCTGGAACAGGGCCAGCTGCTCAAGCTCAAGGAGCTGAAGAGTGAGCAGAAATTCACCCAGCCCCCCGCCCGCTACACCGAAGCGACCCTGATCAAGGCGCTGGAGGAAAATGGCATTGGCCGTCCCTCGACCTATGCGCCCATCATCACCACCATCATCGACCGCGGCTATGTGGAGCGGGAGCAGAAAAAGCTCAAGCCCACCCTGCTGGGCCGCGCCGTGGACGGCCTGATGCTGGAGCAGTTCCCCCATATCGTGGACGTGGACTTCTCGGCTGAGATGGAGAAGAACCTGGATAAGATCGAGAGCGGCAAGGCCGATTGGCACAAGACCGTGGATGATTTCTATCAGGGCTTTGCCGCCAGCCTGGAACAGGCCGAAAAGAACATGGAGGGCAAGAAGGTCAAGGTGCCGGATGAGCCTTCCAGCGAGGTCTGCGACCTCTGCGGCCGCCCCATGGTCATCAAGGTGGGCAAGTACGGCAAGTTCCTGGCCTGCTCCGGCTTCCCCGAGTGCCGGGGCACCAAGCGTCTGGTCAAGGACACCGGCGGTGTCTGCCCAAAGTGCGGCAAGGGCCGGATGCTGGAGCGCAAGAGCGCCAAGGGCCGCATCTACTACGGCTGTGAGCGCTACCCCGACTGCGACTTTATGACTTGGGATACCCCGGTGCCCACCAAGTGCGAAAAGTGCGGCTCCACCCTGTTCCGCAAGGGCTCCAAGCTCTACTGCGCAAAAGAGGGCTGCGGCTTTGAGATGCCGGTGCCGAAGAAGGATTGATCAAACCGATAAACTGTCTCGCCCTCTCCGGCATCGCCTGCGCGATGTCACCTCTCCCAAAGGGAGAGGCAATGGCGGCAAACGGGCAGCTGCGGCTGACCGGGATGCTGCACAGGCTCCCCCTTTGGGGGAGCTGGACGCAAAGCGGCCTGAGAGGGCGAGGATGCTGAAGGATGAAATTATGAGTTACAAAGTAACTGTACTGGGTGCCGGTCTGGCGGGCTGCGAGGCGGCGCTGTGGCTGGCAGGCAAGGGCGTTCAGGTAACGCTCTACGAGCAGAAGCCCACCCACTTTTCCCCGGCTCACAAGAGCGCGGGCTTTGCGGAGCTGATCTGCTCCAACAGCCTGAAGGCCGAGCGTCTGGATTCTGCTTCCGGCCTGCTGAAAGAGGAGATGCGCCGGATGGGCAGCCAGCTGCTGGAAGCCGCCGAGGAGGCCCGTGTGGCCGCGGGCGGCGCGCTGGCCGTGGACCGGGATGCATTCAGCGCCGCCGTGACCCGGCGGGTGGAGGAATGCCCCAACATCACCGTGGTGCGGGAGCAGGTGGAGCACATCGATGAGAGTGCACCCATTCTGGTGGCCACCGGCCCCCTGACCGATGGTGCGCTGGCCGACGAGATCGGCCGCCTGACCGGCGATGAGCGGCTCCATTTCTATGATGCCGTGGCTCCCATCGTCACGGCCGAGAGCCTGGATTACAACAAGGTGTTCGCCGCTTCCCGGTACGACCGGGGCGAGGCCGATTACCTGAACTGCCCCTTCAATAAGGCAGAGTATGAGGCTTTCCACGCCGCGCTGGCTTCGGCAGAGCGTGCCCCGCTCCATGCCTTCGATGCCGGTGCGGAGCAGGGCGCACAGCCCGACCCCGATGCCCATGGCAAAAAGGCGGATACCGTCACGGTCTACGAGGGCTGTATGCCCATTGAGATCATGGCCGCCCGGGGTGCTGATACCATGCGCTTCGGCCCCCTGCGCCCGGTGGGTCTGGTGGACCCCAACACCGGCCACCGCCCCTGGGCCAATGTCCAGCTCCGCGCCGAGAATAAGGAACGCACCCTCTATAATATCGTGGGCTTCCAGACCAACCTCAAGTGGGGCGAGCAGAAGCGGGTGTTCAGCATGATCCCGGGCCTGGAAAATGCCGAGTTCGTGCGGTACGGTGTCATGCACCGCAACACCTTCCTGGATGCGCCCCGTGTGCTGGACGCGGGCCTGTTCCTGAAGGAGCACCCCAATGTGTTCTTTGCGGGCCAGATCACCGGCTTTGAGGGCTATATGGAGAGCGCCGCCTGCGGTCTGCTGGCAGCCCGGAGCATCTACGCCCGGCTGGAGGGCAGGCAGCTGTCCCCGCCGCCGGTGGATACCATGTGCGGCGCGCTGATCCAGTATCTGACCACCGAGAACAAACATTTCCAGCCCATGGGCGCGAATATGGGCATCCTGCCCCCGCTGCCGGCCGAGAGCCGCCCCCGTGACAAGCGCCTGCGTTACATGGCCGTGGCCGAGCGTGCCGTGGCCAGCTTCCAACAGTGGCTGAACGAAACTGCTCTTTAAGAAGGGAGAAACCCTATGAAAATTATCGTTGATATGATGGGCGGCGACAACGCCCCGCTGGCTGTGCTGGAAGGCACCGCGCAGGCTGTGAAAGAGTACGGTGTGCAGGTCATCGGCGTGGGCAGCGAGGAGCTGGTGCGCAAGACGGCTGCCGAGCACAATATCCCGCTGGACGGCATCGAGCTGGTCAACTGCACCGAGACCATTGAGATGTGCGATGAGCCTGCAAGGGCCATCCGCAGCAAGAAGGATTCCTCCATCGTGGTGGGCCTGAACCTGCTGAAGGAGGGAAAGGGTGATGCCTTTGTCTCTGCCGGAAGCACCGGCGCGCTCCATGTGGGCGCAAGCCTCATCGTGCGCACCCTCAAGGGCGTAAAGCGCCCGGCCCTGGCCACCATGGTGCCGGCCAAAAATAAGGCCTATCTGCTGCTGGACTGCGGCGCGAACGTGGAGTGCCGCCCCGAGATGCTGGCAGCCTTTGCCGTGATGGGCAGCTGCTATGTCAACAAGGTGGAGGGCCGCACCGCCCCCACCGTGGCGCTGGCAAACAACGGTGCCGAGGAGAGCAAAGGCACTCCGATGCTCCGGGATGCCCACCAGCTGCTCAAGGCAACACCGGGCATCCGGTTCGTGGGCAACATCGAGCCCCGTGACGTACCCAACGGTGATGTGGATGTGGTGGTCTGCGACGGCTTTACCGGCAATGTCATCCTCAAGCTGACCGAGGGCGTGGCCAAGATGCTGCTGGGGATGCTCAAGGAGATGTTCCTGGCAAACCTCGGCGGCAAGATCGCCTACCTGCTGCTCAAGAGCGGCGTGGGAAGCCTCAAGCACCAGATGGACAGCGAGGAGTACGGCGGCGCACCCTTCCTGGGCGCA
>OGPJ01002432.1_pt1 | contig 11907 bp, 11 predicted proteins | sample 1552831 | NCBI WGS metagenome assembly OGPJ01 (sample SAMEA2579914, study PRJEB22360) | human gut metagenome | biome: human gut; feature: human-associated habitat; material: faeces | place: Denmark | collected 2008/2010
ACATGGACGGGGGAGCCCCTTGTTGCGTTTTGGTTGTTGGTGCGACCTACAGGTGGCTGATGATCAGTTCCATCTTGCCTTCGAGGTCGATGGAGCTGACGGTGTTCGGGGCCAGCAGGTGGCTTCCCTTGTGGACGGGGTCGCCGCAGACGGTGCCTTCGCCGTCGATGACCGACAGGCACATGAAGGGCCAGCGCTGGTCGAGGGTCTTGCTGCCGTTGACGCGCACGCGATCGACGGTGTAGCAGGGGTTGGACTCGAGCTCGGTCACGCCGTCCACCTCGGGCGCGGTCACCGTGCCGTCGGTCGGAGCCTGAGCATCAAAGTCGATGCAGTCGAGGCTCTGCTCAATGTGCAGCGGGCGCAGCTTTCCGTCGGTGCCGGGGCGGTCGTAGTCGTACAGGCGATATGTCACGTCGCTCGACTGCTGCGTCTCCAGAATCAGCGTGCCGGTCTTGATGGCGTGAACGGTGCCGGAGTCGATCTGGAAAAAGTCTCCCTTGTGAATCGGCAGCACGTTGAGCATCTCGTCCCAACGGCCCCCCACGATCATCTGCGCGGCCTCGGCGCGGTCGTGCGCGCGCTGGCCGACGATGATCGTGGCACCGGGCTCGCAGTCCAGTACATACCAGCACTCGGTTTTGCCCAGGCTGCCGTTCTCGTGCTTGGCGGCGTACTCGTCGTTGGGATGAATCTGGATCGAAAGGTCGTCCTTGGCGTCCAGAATCTTGATGAGCAGCGGGAACTCCTTGCCCTCGCAGTTGCCAAAGAGCTCGCGGTGCTCGGCCCACAGCCACGACAGCGTGTGGCCGGCGTACGGTCCCTCCGCAATCTGGCAGTCGCCGTTGGGATGGGCCGAGATGGCCCAGCACTCACCGATGGGACCCTCGGGAATGTCGTAGCCAAACACGGTCTCCAACTGGCGGCCGCCCCAGATCTTCTCGTGGAAGATCGGCGTGAGTTTAATCAAATCGGACATGTGCATACTCCCATAAGGTTGTGCGGGTGCCGCGTAAGACGGCTCAAAACGAGCGCCCGCGTGACTACAAAAACCTATGCCAACGTTACGTTGTGCAACTCAAAGCGATCGCCAACGTTGCGCGAGATCGAATACTCAAAGGCGGCGCCGCTGTCCAAAAAGCCAATCTGGGTGAGCTCGAGCAGGGGAGAGCCAAGTTTGGTGTCCAGACGCTCGGCTTCTTCCTCGGTTGCTGCCACGGCGCGAATGGTACGGTGGAAGCTCGAAATCTTCAGCCCACATTGCTCGCGGATGAAGCGGTAGACCGATCCGTACAGGTCCTTCTTTTTAAGGCCTGGAATCAGCTCGAGGGGCATGTAGGTGTACTCGATAACGATGGGCTTCTCATCGGCCTGACGCACGCGCACGACGTGATAGGCAAAGTCATCCTCGGTCATTCCCAGCTGGGTCGCAACCTCTGCCGGTGGATTGACGATCGAGAAATCGTAGACCACCGAGGTCACTTTCTCCCCGCGATGCTCGTACGAAAAGCCTTGGGCACGGTCGTTTTTGCCTTGAAAAAACACCTGGCCGGGAAGCCCCGCCGTGTCCTTGACGTAGGTGCCCGATCCACGCCGGCTGGTAATAAGGCCTTCCTCGGTGATCTGCTCAATCGCTCGTTTGACGGTGATTTTGGAAACGCTATAGAGCTCACAGAACTCAACGACGGTGGGCAACTTATCGCCCGGCTTAAGGGCGCCGTCCTCGATGCTTCGACGGATATCTGCAGCTATCGCCTCGTATTTGGGAATCAAGGAACCTCCTTTCCAACTTAATTGAGAATAAAAGAAAGTATAGTCAACACCTAAGTATCTCTATTGAGTTATTGAAAAGTTCGAGAAAGATAAAATTAAAAGTCGCCCTGCTTGTAAAATTAGAGCGTTTTAAATGATAAACATCTGAGTAGTGTCGTGTTGAGAAATGATCGGTCCGAGGACGGGGCCGAACCGATATAACACCCAGCGAACCGAATCTCGTACTCTGCGCTTCCCCAGATAAAACCTGCCAAAACAAACCTGTCCTTTTTGGTAGGTTTTTGCCTTGGGAGCGGTACCATACAGGCAATGTTTAAACGAGAAAGGCGGGCTCCCATGGAACCTAAGCAGTATTACATCGGCATCGACGTCGGCGGCACCTCGGTCAAGGAGGGTCTGTTCGATGAGGACGGAAACCTGCTTGCCAAGGCTAGCGTGCCCACGCCTCCCATCGTTGACGCTGCGGGCTTTGCCGCGGTGACCGAGGCTATCGACCAGGTGGTCGCCAAGGCCCAGATTCCGCGTGCCTTTGTGTCGGGCATTGGCCTGGCCGTTCCGTGCCCCATCCCGGCATCGGGCGATGCCAAGGTCAAGGCGAACATCGCCATCAACCTGCCCGAGCTCAAGATCGCCATCCAGGAGCACTGCCCCGACGCGGTCGTTAAGTACGAGAACGACGCCAACGCTGCTGCTATGGGCGAGGCCTGGCTCGGCTCTGCCAAGGGCGTACAGAACGTGGTGATGGTCACCATTGGTACCGGCGTGGGCGGCGGCGTTATCGTTAACGGCGACGTGGTATCGGGCGTTGTGGGTGCTGGCGGCGAGATTGGCCACATGTGCCTGAACCCGGCCGAGGAGCGCACCTGCGGCTGCGGCGGCCATGGCCACCTGGAGCAGTATTCCAGCGCCACCGGCGTGGTGAGCAACTACCTTGCCGAGTGCAAGAAGGCGGGCGTCGAGCCCATCGAGCTGACCGGCCCCTCCGATTCCAAGGACGTGTTCCAGGCTTGTCGCGAGGGCGACAAGCTCGCGCTGGCCGCGGCCGATACCATGGCCGACTATCTCGGCCGCGCACTGGCGCTTATTGCCAACGTGGTTGATCCCGAGATGTTCCTCATCGGCGGGGGGGGCCCCCCCCCCGCCCCCCCGTGGTATCCTCCATCGGCGGCGGCGCCTCCGCCTCGGCCGATGTTTACCTCGACAAGGTTCGCGAGCACTTTAAGCAGTACGCGCTCTCCGCCTCGCGCGAGACGCCCATTAAGGTTGCTTCGCTCGGAAACGACGCCGGCATCATCGGTGCCGCCTACGTAGCCCTGCGCGCCGCCGGTAAATAGCTGGTGCAAGGGGGCCAAGGCTGCGCCCCAAAATATGCCGTGGCCCTTCCGTCTGCGAAGGCTCGGCATCGGCGTGCTACCATAGCTACGTCCAAGTACACATATCAAGTGGAGGATACCCATGGCAAATGTTCTTGTCTTTGGTCACCAGAACCCCGATAACGACGCCATCATGAGCGCCGTCGTCCTGTCCCAGCTGCTCAACCAGGTTGAGTATGCCGGCAACACCTACGAGGCCTGCGCCCTTGGTCAGCTTCCGGCCGAGTCCGCCAAGCTGCTCGCCGACGCCGGCATCGCCGAGCCCCGCGTGATCGAGTCCGTCGAGGCCGGTCAGCTCGTCGTCCTCACCGACCACAACGAGTCTGCCCAGTCCGTCGCCGGCCTTAAGGACGCCACGGTCTTTGGCGTTGTCGATCATCACCGCATCGGCGACTTCGAGACCGCCGGTCCGCTGCACTACATCTGCCTGCCCTGGGGCTCCAGCTGCACCATCGTCACCAAGCTCGCCGGCGTGCTCGGCGTTGAGCTTTCCGACGTTCAGGCCAAGCTGCTGCTCTCGGCCATGATGACCGACACGCTCATGCTCAAGAGCCCCACCACCACCGATGTCGACCGCGCCGTCGCCGCCAAGCTCGGCGAGCAGGTGGGCGTCGACCCGGTCAAGTTTGGCATGGAGGTCTTCCTCACCCGTCCGTCCGGCTCCTTCACCGCAGCCGAGATGGTCGGCAACGACATCAAGATGTTCGAGCCTGCCGGCAAGAAGCTGCTCATCGGCCAGTACGAGACCGTCGACAAGAGCCGCGCGCTCGGCATGATCGACGAGATTCGCGAGGCCATGCGCGCCTACGCCGCCGAGAAGGGTGCCGACGGCATCGTCCTGTGCATCACCGACATCATGGAGGAGGGCTCGCAGGTCCTGCTCGAGGGCGAGACCGAGGCCGCTCAGAAGGGCCTGGGCATTGCCGACGAGCACGACGGCGTCTGGATGCCGGGCGTCCTCTCCCGTAAGAAGCAGGTCGCTGCCCCCATCATGGCCGTCTGCTAGGTTTAGTTGACCAAACGCCACGACCGGACCGCGGACACCCCGTGCTCCGGTCGTTTTTTGTGCGCGGCGCCGCGTCGTCTCTTGGACAGGCGTGCCCGTGTCGTTGAGCAAATAATGTTCAACCTGTGGTTCCGCTTTTCGGCCACGCCTGCGTGCTTGTCGTGCAGGGTAGGCTAGATGCAAGCGTAATACGTTAGAGCGCGGCGCCGCCACTTGGGCGGGCCGTGCTTTTTTAAGACGGGAGCTTTCCCGTGAAAGGAGCCGCCCATGGCAGCAACTGAGCAGCTGTTCAACGTTCGTGAGCGCAAGCGTTTTGAGCGCCACGACATCTGGGAGCGCATCGCCGAGAACGGCACGATTTCCGCCGCCGTCATGGTCTTCGCCGCCATCGCCGCCGTCATTTGCGCCAATACCGATGCCTACGAAGCCATCCATCACTTTTTGGAGACCCCGCTGTATGTGGGTCTGGGCAACCTTACGGCCGGTCTCACCGTCGAGCTATTCGTCAACGACTTCCTCATGGCGATTTTCTTTTTGCTGGTGGGCATTGAGCTCAAGTATGAGATGACGGTCGGCGAGCTCAAAAACCCGCGCCAGGCTATGCTTCCCATGCTGGCGGCCGTGGGCGGCGTCGTCGTTCCCGCCTGCATCTATCTGATCTTTAACCATGCCGGCGCGCACAACGGCTGGGCCATTCCCATGGCAACCGATATTGCCTTTGCGCTGGGCGTGCTGTCGCTTTTGGGCAATCGCGTGCCCAACGGCGTGCGCGTGTTCTTCTCGACGCTCGCCATCGCCGACGACCTCATTTCCATCGCCGCCATCGCCATCTTCTACGGTCAGAGCCCCAATCCGTTTTGGTTGGGCGCCGCCGCGCTTGTGACCTGCGCGCTCGTGTGGCTCAACAAGACGCAGCATTACCGCCTTGCCCCGTATTCGGTACTGGGTCTGCTGCTGTGGTTCTGCATGTTCAAGAGCGGCGTGCATGCTACGCTCGCCGGCGTCATCTTGGCCTTTACCATCCCGGCCAAGTGCGGCGTCAAGCTCGATAGCCTCACCGATTGGTTAGGCGAGTGCCTGCCGCTGCTCGATGACCGCTACGACGACGAGGCACACATCTTGGGCCAGCATGACTTTACCGTCTCGACCACCAAGGTCGAGCGCGTCATGCACCGCGTGACCCCGCCGCTCATCCGCATGGAGCGTCTGATCTCCACGCCGGTCAACTTTGTGATTCTGCCGATCTTTGCGTTCGTCAACGCACAGGTTCGCCTAGTGGGCGTGGACATGAGCACGCTGCTCACCGACCCGGTGACGCTCGGCGTGTACTTTGGCATGCTGCTGGGTAAGCCGATCGGTATCTTTGGCATGACGTTTGCCCTGGTTAAGCTTAGGGCCTGCGAGCTGCCGCGCAATGTCAACTGGCACATGATTGCCGGTGTGGGCATTCTGGGCGGCATCGGCTTTACCATGTCGATTCTCATCAGCGGCCTCGCCTTCCCGACGGCCCAGTTTGAGGTTCTGGCCGCCAAGGCCGCTATTCTCGCCGGCTCTGTCACCGCGGCCGTACTTGGCATGATCTACATGAGTGTGATCTGCAAGCACCCCGCGCCCAAGGACGAGTAGGCGCGTAGAAACAGACGCCAGAGCCTGCTCGAGCGCGTGTAAAACGCGGTTTTGAGTGGTACTTGCCACCTGCCGGACACCCCAGTGGCCAAAAAACGCCGTTTGTGAGTACTGTCACAAACGGCGTTTCATTTTAGGCGCGAAAAATAATGTACAAATCTATTCTGTCTGTGCATTAACGATTGCGTGGCTGGACGAAAAATGCCGATGCATCCTTCCAAAACCGGACACAAAAGGCCAAGACTGGCCTTTTTAATTCAAAATCGCTGTTACTAAAAAAGTAACAGTACTCATATTTGCTATTTTTTGACCACAGGCCCCAATGACTAGGTTTATTCCACGGTGCCGTAGATGGCGCCCCAGCCGTGGGCGGCTAGGGCCGAGTTGAGCTGGTCACAAAGGGACTGGCGATCGTAATAGCCGGGCGGCAGCAGGTTGACGATCTCCATGAGATCGGGCACCAGGTCCAAGATTTCGGCCTGTACGATCAGATCGAGGCGGTCGATGGCGTGGCGGTCGTAAAACAGTCCGTCGACCAGGCGCTGCAGGTCGCCGAATTCCTCGGCCTGGAACGATCCGTATTCCATAGTGCCTCCTTGGGCGCCCCATGCCGGCATGCGCGGCGATTCGTAATTTATTGCGATGGACTTAATCTATCACGGCTTCATACCGTTGCGGCGGTGGCGGTCTATACTTAGACGAACTGCAACGTACCGCTTCGCGAAAGGTCGCACCCATGCAGACGATCTACCAGAAGATGGAAACCACCGAACTCGATGCCGCCATCGAGGCGCTCAAAGCCGAGGTCGCCGAGGTCAAGGCCAAGGGCCTGGCGCTCGACATGGCCCGCGGCAAGCCGTCGCCCTCCCAGGTGGACATCTCTCGACCCATGCTCGATATCCTCAATGCCGATGCCGATCTGCACGACGGCAACGTCGATTGTTCCAACTACGGCTGCTTTGAGGGTATTCCTTCGGCACGCAAGCTGGCAGGGGAGTTCTTGGGCTGCCCCCCCGAGCAGACGCTCGTGCTGGGTTCGTCGAGCCTGCTGATCGAGCACGATATCGCCGGTATGTTCTGGCGCTGCGGCTCGTGCGGCAGCGAGCCTTGGGAGGCTTACGAGGCCGCGCATGACGGCAAGAAGGTCAAGTTCCTGTGCCCTGTTCCCGGCTACGACCGCCACTTTGGCATCACCGCCGATCTGGGTATCGAGAACGTCCCCGTCGCGATGACCGACAACGGCCCCGACATGGACGAGGTCGAGCGCCTGGTTGCCGCCGACGACTCCATCAAGGGTATCTGGTGCGTGCCCAAGTATTCCAACCCCACGGGCATTACCTTTAGCGAGGACACCGTGCGTCGCCTGGTCGAGATGCCCACGGCCGCGCCCGATTTCCGCATCTTCTGGGACAACGCCTACTGCGTGCACGACCTGTACGACGAGACCGACGAGCTCGCCAATATCTTCGACCTCGCTCGCGCGGCGGGCACCGAGGATCGCGTGGTGGCCTTCGCCTCGACGTCCAAGATCACCTTCCCGGGCGCCGGTATCGGCTTTATCGGCGCGAGCCCCGCGGTAATTGCCGAGTTCTCCAAGCGCCTGAAGGCCGGTCTGATCAGCGCCGACAAGCTCAACCAGCTGCGCCATGTGCGTTTCCTTCCCACCATCGAGGCGGTCAAGGAGCATATGAAAAAGCATGCCGAGTTCTTGCGCCCGCGCTTTGAGGCCGTTGAGCGCAAGCTCACCGAGGGCCTGGGCGATACGGGTTGCGCCACCTGGACGCATCCCCGCGGCGGCTACTTTGTGAGCTTTGATGGTCCCGAGGGCTCGGCCCAGAAGGTCGCCGCGCTTTGTGCCGACCTGGGCGTCAAGCTCACGCCGGCTGGTGCCACTTGGCCTTATGGCAAGGACCCGCGCGACACCAACATCCGCATCGCGCCGAGCTATCCCACGGTCGAGGACCTGGAGGCAGCGCTCGACGTACTGGTGCTGGCCGTCAAGCTCGTCGCTGCCGAGCTTGCGCGTGCCGAGCGCGCCTAACACGCGGCTTCCCGTACTATCCGCACTTTCGATACGTAAAGGAGCGTATACATGGATTTGGGTATTTCCACCAACCCCACGCCAGAGCTCTACACCATTAAGGTAACCGGCGAGATCGATATCTCTAACGCCGATAGCCTGCGTAATGCCATCGACCTGGCGCTCGAGCAGCCCACTGAGGCCGTTGAGCTCGATTTTGCCCAGGTGAGCTACATCGATTCGACGGGCATTGGCGTGCTTGTGGGCGCCGCGCACCACGCGGTCGACCACGGCAAGCGTTTTAGCTGCACCAATGTGCAGCCCCCGGTAATGCGCGTGGTTCAGCTGTTGGGTGTCGACCAGGAGATTTCGATCACCGCTGCATAATCTTTGCCCCCAAAAGGGCGTGCCGTTTGGCATATGTTTGTGATGCGCTCGGACGTTTTGGCGTCCGGGCGCTATACTTGACCGAATGAATAGACGAGTTCCGGCCGAATGGCGCGGTGCGGGCTCGACTCACATCGAGCCTTGGAGGTATGTGTGTTTGGTATTGGAGAGGGTGAGCTCGCGATCATCGTGGTCTTCGGCTTTTTGCTGTTTGGCCCGGATAAGCTCCCACAGATGGGCCGCACGATCGGCCGTGCCATCCGTCAGTTCCGCGAGACGCAGGAAAAGATGACGGCCGTTGTTCAGTCCGAGATTATCGATCCGGTAAGTGAGGCCGCTTCGGCACCGGTCAAGCCCAAGAAGGCTGCTGCGACCGACGACGATTCCGATGCGGACGAGGATGCCGCCGAGACGGCAGCGCCCGCCAAGAAGGAGACCTTTGCCGAGCGTCGCGCCCGTCTTGCTGCCGAGAAGGCCGCGAGCGAGGGTGCCACCGAGGGCGAAGGCGCTGCTGATGAGGCCGAGAGCGCCGAGCCCGCCAAGGCCGAGCCTGCTGCTGATAATCTCGCGCCCCCCGCCCCTGCCGGCCCGGAGCCTGCTGCAGATCCGGAGCCCGAGCCCGAGCCGGCAGAGCCCACGACGGCTGACCTCTACGCCCGTCGTCCCCGCAAGCGCAAGGCTGTCGTCGACCAGCTCGCCCGCGAGCTCGAGGCCGAGGACGACGCTGCTGCCGCCGACGCCCCGAAGGGAGGCGATGAGTAATGCCTATCGGACCTGCGCGTATGCCGCTCTTCGATCACCTGGGAGAGCTTCGTCGCCGCCTGACCATCGTGGTCGTGTCGGTGTTTGCCGCCGCTATCGTGCTGTATTTCGCCACACCCGTGGTGCTCGACATCCTGAAAGATCCCATCCGCTCCTTTGTGCCGGACGGTAAGTTCTACATCACCACCACGCTCGGCGGTTTTGGCTTGCGCTTCTCGCTGGCCATCAAGATGGCCGTGGTCATGTGCACGCCCATGATCATCTGGCAGATCCTGGCATTTTTCCTGCCGGCGCTTCGCCCCAACGAGCGCAAGTGGGTCGTGCCCACGGTGCTCGCCTCGACGGTGCTGTTCTTCCTGGGCGCCATCTTTTGCTACTTCATCATTATCCCGGCAGGCTTTGAGTGGCTCATCGGCGAAACCTCGGCTGTCGCCACGGCGTGGCCCGATCTGGAGAACTACGTCAACATGGAGCTGCTCTTTATGTTCGGCTTTGGTGTGGCGTTTGAGCTGCCGCTCATCATCTTCTACCTGTCCGTCTTCCACATCGTGTCCTACGCGGCCTTCCGCAGTGCCTGGCGTTATGTATACGTTGGCCTGCTTGTAGGCTCCGCTGTGATTACGCCCGACGGCTCGCCCGTTACGCTGGGCCTCATGTATGGCGCCCTGCTCTCGCTCTACGAGATTTCGCTTGCCATCGCCCGTGTGGTCATTACCGCACGCGAGGGCAAGGAGGGCTTGTTTGTGAGCCGTCTGGACCTGTTTTCGGACGACGAAGAGGACGACGAGGAGTAAATCGGTATGCACGAGGTTGGCATTGTCAACGGCATACTCGATACAGTGATTCGCGCGGCGCGTGGGGCGGGGGCCTCGCGCGCCGTTTTGGTAACGCTGCGTATCGGGGATATGACCGAGGTCGTGCGCGAGGCACTCGACTTTGCGTGGGAGACGTTTCGCGACGAGGACCCGCTCACGCGCGGCTGCGAGCTTGCCGTGGAGGAAGTCCATCCACAAAGCGAGTGTCTGGACTGCGGCGAGGTCTTCGAGCACGACCGCTTCCATTGCCGCTGTCCCCAGTGTGGCGGCGCCAACGTGCGTCTGCTGCACGGCCGCGAACTCGACATCGCAAGTATCGAGATCGAGACCCCCGACGATTAGCCCGCCAGCAACCTGGGGACGGGGTATAAATGGTAGAAGTAAGGAGCGCCGAGTATGGCCGAGAAAACGATTGATATCGCATCGCCAATTCTGTCGCGCAATGAGCGCCTGGCAGATCAGCTGCGACAGCGATTTAAAGAGACAAACACCTATGTGATCAATGTGCTGTCGAGCCCCGGTTCGGGCAAGACCACCACGATCCTGGGCACCAACGAGCGCCTGCGCGACAAGGCTGGCCTGCGCTGTGCCGTCATCGAGGGCGATATTGCCTCGGATGTCGACGCCATCACCATGAAGGAAGCCGGCATGCCCGCCATCCAGATCAACACGGGTGGCCTGTGCCACCTCGAGGGCAACATGATCATGGAGGCCGTTGACGCGTTCGACCAGGCCGTCGGTCTGGAGAACATCGACGTCATCTTTATCGAAAACGTGGGCAACTTGGTCTGCCCGGTCGACTTTGACCTGGGTGAGAACCTGTCCATCATGATTCTCTCGGTGCCCGAGGGCGACGACAAGCCCATCAAGTACCCGGGCATCTTCCAGCACGCCGGCGCGCAGCTGCTCAATAAGGTCGACGTGGCCCCGGCTTTCGATTTTGACATGGATAGGTATACTAAGACACTCGATGACCTCAATCCGCAGGCGCCGCGGTTTGCCGTGAGCGCGCGCAAGGGCGAGGGCATGGATGCCTGGTGCGATTGGCTCATCGGGCAGATCGAGCAAGCAAGGGCGTAAATCGGCCGCCATACGGGCGGGCGTAGCCGCAGAGACACGAGATAGGAGCCTCTTTTGAAGCTCATCATCGCCGAGAAAAACGACGCTGCGCGTCAGATCGCCGAGCGTCTGTCCACGGGTAAACCCAAAAAGGATAAGGTGTACAACACCGCCATCTACCGTTTTGAGTGGAAGGGCGAGGAGTGCGTGACCATCGGCCTGGCCGGTCACATCCTTGCGCCCGATTTTTGCGACAGCGTGCTGTTCGATAAAAAGCTGGGCTGGTATTCGGTTACTGAGGACGGCGAGATGCTGCCGGCCGACATGCCCGATGGCCTGGCTCGTCCGCCTTACGACACCAAGCGCAAGCCGTTTCTTGCCGACGGTATCTCCATCAAGGGCTGGAAGCTCGAGAGCCTGCCGTATCTCACCTGGGCGCCCGTCATTAAGCTGCCGGCCGAGAAGGAGCTCATTCGCTCGCTCAAGAACCTTGCCAAGAAGTCCGACAGTGTCATCATCGCTACGGACTTCGATCGCGAGGGCGAGCTGATCGGTTCGGACGCCCTCAACAAGGTGCGCGAGGTGGCGCCCGACTTGCCGGTCGCCCGCGCCCAGTATTCTTCGTTTACCAAGGCCGAGATCACGCAGGCCTTCGATAACCTTGTCTCGCTCGACCAGAACCTGGCCGACGCCGGCGAGAGCCGTCAGCACATCGACCTCATTTGGGGTGCGGTGCTCACGCGCTACCTGACGCTCGCCAAGTTTGGCGGCTTTGGCAACGTGCGTTCCGCCGGCCGCGTGCAGACGCCGACGCTTGCCCTGGTGGTCGAGCGCGAACGCGAGCGCATGGCGTTTGTGCCCGAGGACTATTGGCAGATTCGCGGCATGGGCGCCGCGCAAGGCGCTGCCGAGGACGATCGCTTTAAGATCGCGCACAAGACGGCGCGCTTTACCGACAAGGATGCTGCTGAGACGGCGTACGGTCACGTTGACGGTGCCAAGACGGCAACCGTCGCCGCGGTGACCAAGCGCTCGCGCAAGCAGCAGCCGCCCACGCCGTTTGCGACCACCTCGCTGCAGGCTGCC
>OGPJ01002434.1_pt1 | contig 11896 bp, 8 predicted proteins | sample 1552831 | NCBI WGS metagenome assembly OGPJ01 (sample SAMEA2579914, study PRJEB22360) | human gut metagenome | biome: human gut; feature: human-associated habitat; material: faeces | place: Denmark | collected 2008/2010
TGGCGATGTCGGATACGCGGCTCCAGCGGCGGGGCCCCCCGCACGGCCTGCCACAATCACCAGCAGCTTGCCAACCGAAACCTTCCAGTTCGCCCTCTGCCATGCACCGGCATCTTTTTGCGCTTTTGAATCGATTTTCTGCAGAAAAATCATCATCACAAGGCCGATAAATAAAGTGAAAAAGACATTCTGATAATCCAGATAAAACGGTTTTCCCGCAAATGCAAGGTCAAACGGAACTTCTGAAACCAGTGCGAAAATACCAAGATTCAGAGCATACTTTTTCACATCATGTGTATGTAGAAATCCCTCAATTAACAGAAAACAGAAAATTGGAAAACTGATTCGTCCGATGGCACGCATAATCATGTCCGCGTAATAAATCACAGCTGTGTTTCCGGTAGAGAGAAATGATGCGCCTCCGTCCGAAGCGTTCACCGCATTCAGAAGACCGCGGGAAATCAGGATTCGGTCGAAAAGTACAGCTGCAGTGTGGTCGATCAGCATACAGACCATCGCAATGATTTTCAAGGTACTGCCGGGAATTTTACCGGCGCTTTTTACGGGTTTCGCAGTAGTAGCTGCCATATAAAACATCCTTTCTGGAACGCAAACGAAAGGCAGACTGTGCAAGCCGTCTGCGGATCAGGTTCCTGTAACGACAAACAGCAGAAAATCCTGCTGTTTTGCCAGAGTTGTAATACTATGATTATACGTTCTGAGGAGGTTAATGTCAAAGAAATAAATGGTTTTCATCACTGGCTGTTTTTGCGTATTTTCTTCTGCGTCCTGTGGTAAATCACAGGCAGAGACAGAAAAAACAGTTCTGAAATAACGCAGAGTATGGTAGAATCTGCCAGTCGGGTAAATGAAAATAGAAAGCGTCTCCGGGCTCATCCCAAAACGAACGGGGCAGCGTACTAATTCGTAAACCAGAATTGGTACGCTGCCCCGTATTTTAAAATACATCCAGGTCTTTTCCGTTCACGACATATCCGTCATACCCTGCATCCCGGATTTCATCCAGAATCGCGGCATCGCGCCATGCCATCTCGGCGGCAAGGTTTTTGTGGTTATCCTGTACATTCATATGGTAAATCCGGTGATACGTAACGAGCAGTTTCGGATTTGCCTTTTTTGCAACACCGGCAAGATCCGTGCTTAACGTATGCACTTCCCGGTGGTATTTCTGCCATTTTGGTTCGCGGCAGGAGATTCCGGCGGCGTATTCCACTTCGTGCAGCAGGATATCACAGCCTTTCGATTTTTCTGCCACGAGATCCAGCGGAGCGGTATCGCCGGTGATGACGATTGTGCGGTCCGGTGTGGTGAATTTATAGCCGTAGCATTCCAGTGTTCCGTGGCTGACCGGAAAAGCCTCCACCGTAACCAGGTCATCCCGGTAGACAATGCCGGATTCAATTTCTGTTACCTCAACGCGGTAGCCGGATTCGTTTGCTTTTTCGAAACCGTGAATTCGGAAATCAATGTCGGTTTCATAGGCCTGTAAGATATGATCGGTCATGTGCTGTAAGCCCTTTGGCCCGAAAACTTTCAATGGAACCGGGCGCTCCAGCACCCACGGAGTAAAAATCAGATCCGGGTACCCTGCGGTATGGTCTGTGTGAAGGTGCGTACAGAAGGCAACGGTCAGAAGATCCGGCCGCAGGGCATCCACGCCGTTAAAATAGGCGGCTGAGGCCTGGCGGACAACGCCAGGGCCAAAATCTACCAGATAAGCACGGTCACCGACCACGACAGCGGAGGAAGGTCCGTTGGCATTCGGACACGCATTTGGTGTGCCGGTTCCGAGAAGAACAAGTTTTGTCTGCATTCTTTCTCTTTTCCTTTTCTTTTTTTGTTTCTGTTTCTGTTTATGATTTTCTGTTACGATTTCTGCTTTTGCCTTATTTCTCTTCTTTTGATTCATTGTTTTTGGTTTCCGGAAGATGCTTAATGGAAATTCCGGTAAATCCATAGAAAATACTGAAAACCGGGGTCAGGTAAAGCAGGAATAAGTACGGGAAAAATGCCGACCATGCAACACCAAGTGTGCCGGCCATGTATACGCCGTAGCCATGCCATGGAATCATAGGACCAGCCATAGTTCCGGAGTCTTCGAGGCAGCGGGAAAGAATTTCCGGTGCAACCTTGCGCTCTTGAAAGACAGGTGCCATCAGACGGCCGGTCAGAACGTGTGCCATCGGCTGGGAGCAGCTGATGAGGCTGGTCACGTAACCGACAATCATCGTTGCCAGGATCATACTTCCATCGCTGTTGATTCTCTTTACAATCGCTTGAAGAATGTGATCCAGTACACCGAGTTTTTCCAGCATGCCGCCCATGCCGACAGCAAAGCAGATAATGGCTACGTACTGGAGCATGCTTCCCATGCCGCCGCGGTTTAAGATAGATTGTAATACCGGTTCTTCGATTGTGGTTGTGTAACCGTTGTAAGCTGTGCGGATGATGCCCTGCAGAGTATCGTGCTGCACAAAATAGGAAACAAATCCGGCAGCGAAGCTGGAAAGGCCAAGTGCAGAGATCGCATTTACTTTGCAGAGGAGCAATACAATAATCAGGATGGCAGGGATCATGGTAATCCATCCGAGCTGGAATTCACCGTTTAAAGCATCGATGTAAACGGTAATGCTTCCCTCGGTATAGCTTCCGCTGGTCTGCTGGAAACCGAGAATAGTAAAAAGAATTAAGGTAATCACATACGTTGGAAGGGTGGTCCAGAGCATCGAGCGGATATGATCGCCAAGTTTGGCATCTGCAACGGCCGGAGCAAGGTTTGTGGTATCGGAAAGAGGACTTAATTTGTCACCGAACATGGCACCGCAGATGACAGCACCGGCTACCATGCCAGGATGGATACCCATGGCGTTTCCGATCGCCATCATGGCAACACCTGCGCTTCCGACGGAACCATAGGAAGTACCGGTTACAATACTCAAAATGGAGCAGAACAGCAGCGTCAGAGGCAGCAGCCAGGACGGGTTAATCATTTTTAAGCCCCAGGAAATGATGGTGGCAATGGTGCCACTCTGCAGCCAGGTGCCGATCATGACACCGATGGCCATCAGAAGGCAGAGCGTCGGGACGACCATACGGATGGCATCGTATGCGCCGGCAACAATTTTGGCGTAAGAAATACCGAAAATTTTACAAAACAGATAGATAAAAATCCAGCTTGCAAACAGGCCGATCATAGGACCGCCGGTTTTCAGGCGGATACAGACTGCGACGGATACGATGATCAGCAGCAGCAAAAGCAGTGACTGTGGCAGATTGAGTTTTTTTTCTTTCGTTCCACTCATAAAAAAATCCCCCATTCATAGGTAAAATGATTTGCCCATTCAACGCGTTAAAGTAGAAAAGACATGTAATATATTATAATGGTGAAATGCAGAAAAAGCAAGGGAAATTCTCTTGATTTTTTGTTCTATGGTTGCTATAATAAGCGTGAGTGTGGGGCGGAGGATAAACTTCGGCCCTTTTGCAGCTAACTATAAACGGAATCAACAAGATAAAGAGGTTAAATCAATGACAAGAATAGACATTATTTCAGGTTTCCTGGGCGCAGGAAAAACAACCCTGATCAAAAAACTCCTCGGAGACGCACTGAAAGGCCAGCAGGTTGTCCTGATCGAGAACGAATTCGGTGAAATCGGAATCGACGGAGGCTTCTTAAAAGATGCCGGTATCGAAATCCGTGAAATGAACTCCGGCTGCATCTGCTGCTCTCTTGTGGGAGACTTCGGCGCAGCATTAAAAGATGTTATCACCAAATATCACCCGGACCGCATCATCATCGAGCCGTCCGGCGTAGGTAAACTCTCCGACGTCATCAAGGCTGTAGACGGTGTAGAAAAAGAAGCAGGCGTAGCCCTGAATTCCGCAACAACCGTAGTCGACGTTATGAAATGCAAAATGTATCTCAGAAACTTCGGCGAATTCTTCGAGAATCAGGTAAAGAGCGCAGGAACCATCATCCTGAGCCGTACCGATAAAGCCGATACGGAAAAAGTAGAGGCAGCAGTAAAGATGCTCCGCGAACTGAATCCGGAAGCACACATTATTACCACACCGGTTGAAGTACTGGGTGGTAAGAAAGTACTCGATACGATGGAAGGTGCCATCATCAACCTTGCGCAGGTAGAAGAGGAAGAGCATCATCACCATCATCATGACCACGACGAGTGCTGCTGCGGCCATGACCACGATGAGGAGCATGAGCACCATCATCACGATCATGATGAGGACGAACATGAACATCATCACCACGACCATGACGGCGAGTGCTGCTGCGGCCACGATCACGACGAGGAGCATGAGCATCATCACCACGACCATGATGACGAGTGCTGTTGCGGCCATGATCACGAGCATGAGCATCATCATCACCACGATGACGAGTGCGGATGCGGTCATGATCATCATCACCATCATCACGCAGACGAAGTTTTCACAAGCTGGGGTCAGGAGACTGTGAAGACCTTCACCAAAGAGCAGATCGAAGGCATCTTAAAGAAACTTTCCGAGGATACCGCTTATGGTATGGTTCTTCGTGCCAAAGGTATGGTAGCAGGCGCCGATGGACAGTGGATCTATTTCGATATGGTTCCGGAAGAGTACGAAGTACGTGACGGAGCACCGGAATTCACCGGAAGAATCTGTGTCATCGGTTCCAAATTAGCAGAAGATAAGCTGGCAGAGCTGTTCGGACTGTAAAAATACAAAGTAGCTGCGAAAATTACGGTCCGCAGGGTACCTGTGAACTGTAGTGAAGCTGCCGCATCAGAAACAAAATCCGATGTGGCAGCTTTTTTCTTGATTTAGAGACAAAGCAAAAGGCACGTCCGGAATCTCAGCCGCAAAAGCAAGTGCAGAAAGATTCCGGGAGTACGTCAAAGACAACGGAGGTACAAAATGTACGAAGAAGACGAAGTAGAAATTCCGATTTATCTCATAACAGGATTTCTGGAGAGTGGAAAAACCTCTTTTATCAATTTTACCGTAGCACAGGACTATTTCCAGATCGACGGACCGACCCTTCTGATCACAACCGAAGAAGGTGAAGTAGAGTACGACGAAAAAGAACTGCTCAAACACAACACCGTCCTGGAAATCGTAGAAGGACCAGAGCAGTTTACCCTGGATTACCTGAAAAAACTGAACCGCAAATACCGCCCGGAACGTATTATTCTGGAATACAATCCGCTCTGGAGTGTAAAAAAACTGGAAGAAATGGAGCTGCCGCGCGGCTGGGGCATTGTACAGGAGATTGTGACGGTCGATGCAAGCTGCTTCCAGATTTATATGCAGAATATGAAATCTGTTTTCATGGAGATGGCAAAAAATGCGGATATGGTTATGTTCAACCGCTGTCGTCCGGAAGATCCACTTCCGGCATTCCGCCGCAGCATCAAAGTAGTCAATCAGGCATGCGACGTTCTGTTTGAGAATGAAGAAGGCGAAATTGACAACATTTTTGAGGATCAGATGCCGTTTGATACCGATGCCGATGTGATCGAGATCGACGATGCCGATTACGGAATCTGGTATGTCGATATGGGCGACAACCCGGAGCGTTACGAGGGCAAGACTGTTCATTTCCGCGGTATGGTATTAAAGAGCAAGGATGTCGGAGCCGATTTCTTTGTTCCGGGTCGTATGGCAATGACCTGCTGTGCAGATGATACTTCTTTTATCGGCTATGTCTGCAAATGCGCAAGCGCCAAATCTCTCGTAATGGGTTCCTGGGTTGACGTGACTGCAACGGTAAAATGGGGCTATATGAAGGTTTACGACGGCGAAGGCCCGGTTCTGTATGCAAAAGAAATCAAACCGGCCAAAAAGCCGGAGAGCGAGCTGGTATACTTTAACTAAACATTGCCGAAGCATTTCAGCGAATAAAAGAGCAGGAAAAAGGCTGCTCTTTTGTTCGTGTTCTTTCTTTATGACAGATGGAAAAACAATATATCATTTTTCGGTGCGGCGAAGCAGCTATTCGGTTATGCGCAAGTAGCGAAGTGGATGGAGAATATCCGTTTTGACCGTGACGTGAACAAAAACTGCGCCGGAAAATGGTCTGATGACAGGAGAATTTATGTATATTATAGTAGGTCTGGGAAATCCAACGCGCCAGTACGAAGGGACGAAGCACAATGTCGGATTTGATACCATCGATTATCTGATCGATGAATATCAGATCCCTTCCTCCGGTACAGGCCACAAGGCTCTGTTCGGAAAAGGCATGATCGCAGGTCAGAAGGTTATCGTTGCAAAGCCGATGACATATATGAACCTGAGCGGTGAGTCCGTGCGGGAGCTGGTAAACTATTACAAGGCAGATCCGGAGAGCGAGCTGATCGTGGTGTATGACGACATCAGCCTGGCACCGGGACAGATCCGCATCCGTAAAAAAGGAAGCGCGGGCGGCCACAACGGCATCAAAAACATCATCGCCAATCTCGGTACCGACCGTTTTATGCGTGTGAAGGTCGGCGTCGGTGAGAAACCGAAAAACTGGGATCTGGCGGACTACGTGTTAAGTCCGTTTACGAAAGACGAACGTCCCCTTGTAAATCTGGCGATCGAGCATGCGGCAAAAGCAATTGAGCAGATGCTGAACGGGGATGTGGACGCAGCTATGAATGAGTATAACCGCAAATCTGCAAACCCGGCAGAGTAAGGAAAATGAAAGCGTTATTAGAACCGATCAAAGAAATTGCCCGTTTTGACGAGCTGTTCCGTGATCTGAAAAAAGGAACCGCAGGTGTGACGGTGATCTCGGGCTGTCTGGAAAGCCAGAAAGCCCACATGATTGCAGGTCTCTCCGAGGATGCCCCGGTGCGGCTTCTGATCGCGGAAAATGAATTAAAAGCAAAAGAATTATATGAGGATTACCGGCTGTACGATGCGGAGACGCTGTATTATCCGGCGAAGGACCTGATTTTCTATCAGGCAGACATTCACGGAAATCTGCTGATCCGGCAGCGGCTTCAGGTGATCCAGGCACTTCTTGAGCGGAAGGAAGTTACCATCATCACCAGTGTAGGGGGATGTATGGACTTTCTTCTGCCTCTTGGCGTGTTCGAAAAACATTGCATCCATCTGCGCAATGACAGCGAACTCGATCTGGATAAAATAAGAAAAGAGCTGGTGCAGCTCGGCTATGAGAGTACCTTTCAGGTGGAGTCGACCGGCGAGTTTTCCGTCCGCGGCGGCATTCTCGATATTTATCCGCTGACGGAACAGAACCCGATCCGGATTGAGCTCTGGGGCGATGAGATAGATTCCATCCGAAGCTTCGATGCGGAGAGCCAGCGGTCGATTGAAAACCTCGAGGAAATCACAATCTATCCGGCATCGGAGCTGATTTTAACAGAGAATACGATTGAGCGCGGTGTGAAAGCGATTAAAAAAGAGGCAAAAGCGCAGAGCACAAAGTTCCGCGACAAGATGATGACGGAGGAAGCGGCGCGTATCCGCCATGCGGCAGAGGAAATCTGCGATCAGATCGGCGAGGGCGAAATTCTGCAGGGAGCGGAGCAGTATCTTCATTATTTTTATCCGGAGACCGTCTCGTTTCTTGAGTATCTGCCGGAGAACAGCCGCATTTTCCTAGATGAGCCGAACCGCATCATCGAGTGTGCCGATGCGCTGGAAGCAGAATTTCAGGAGAGCGTGAGCCACCGTCTCGAAAAGGGATACCTCCTGCCGGGACAGGCGAAGCTGATGTGCAGTACGGCGGAGCTTGTGGCAAAACTGAACCGCTGCGGCTGTGTTGCCGTGTCGCTGATGGAGCCGCAGAAGGGCGAGTGGAATATCCGTGACGAGTTCAGTGTGACGGTGAAATCGGTTAATTCGTATAACAATCAGTTCCCGCTTCTGGTAAAAGATCTGAAATCCTGGAAAAAAGCGGGTTACCGTATTGTACTGGCGAGTCCGTCGCGGACGAGGGCGCAGCATCTGGCGGAGGACCTGCAGAATGAGGAGATTCCGGCCTTCTACAGCGAGAATGGGGAGCGTGTTCTGAAACCGGGCGAGGTCATGCTGATCCACGGCGCGGCCCGCAGAGGCTTTGAATATCCGATGCAGAAATTTGTGCTGATCACAGAGACGGATATTTTTGGAAAAGAGAAGAAGAAAAACCGGAAGAAATCGGAGTATTCCGGTCAGAAAATCCAGAATTTTGCGGATCTTTCGATCGGTGACTATGTCGTGCACGAGAGCCACGGTCTTGGTATTTACCGCGGCATCGAGAAAATTGAGATGGACCGCGTAACGCGTGATTATATGAAAATCGAGTATGCGGGCGGATCGAACCTCTATGTGCTGGCCACCCAGCTCGATACGCTGCAGAAGTATGCGTCCGGCGAAGCTGCAAAGGTGCCGAAGCTGAATAAAATCGGCGGTCAGGAATGGAATAAGACGAAAACACGGGTTCGCCATGCGGTAAAAAATATCGCACAGGATCTCGTGAAGCTGTATGCCGAGCGGCAGGCGTCATCCGGCTATCAGTTCGGAAAGGATACGATCTGGCAGAAGGAATTTGAGGAACTGTTTCCGTTTGAGGAGACGGACGATCAGCTTGCGGCGATCGAGGCGACAAAGGCGGACATGGAGAGCAAAAAGATCATGGACCGCCTGATCTGCGGCGATGTCGGATACGGCAAAACCGAGGTTGCAATCCGTGCAGCGTTCAAGGCAGTACAGGAGAGCAAACAGGTCGTCTACCTCGTTCCGACCACCATTCTGGCACAGCAGCATTACAATACGTTCGTTGAGCGCATGAAGGACTTTCCGGTGCGCGTTGATCTTCTGTGCCGGTTCCGCACGCCGGCAGAGCAGAAAAAAACGCTGGAGGATCTGAAAAAAGGACTCGTGGATATTGTCATCGGAACACACCGCGTTCTGTCGAAGGACGTAAAGTTCAAAGATCTTGGCCTTCTGATTGTCGATGAGGAGCAGCGGTTCGGCGTGACGCATAAAGAAAAAATCAAACAGCTGCAAAAAAATGTGGATGTTCTGACACTGACGGCGACGCCGATTCCACGTACCATGCACATGAGCCTGATCGGCATCCGGGATATGAGTGTGCTCGAGGAAGCACCGCAGGATCGCCAGCCGATCCAGACCTTTGTCTGTGAATACAATGAAGAAATGGTCCGCGAGGCGATTAACCGTGAACTTGCGCGGGGCGGGCAGGTTTACTATGTCTATAACCGTGTCCAGTCGATTGCGGATATGGCGAACACGATCCAGAAGCTCGTGCCGGATGCAAATGTAGGCTTTGCGCACGGACAGATGAAAGAGCGTGAGCTGGAAAAGATCATGTACGGCTTTATCAACGGAGAGATCGATGTGCTCGTGTCAACAACGATCATTGAGACAGGACTCGATATTTCGAATGTCAATACCATGATTATCCATGATTCCGACCAGATGGGACTGTCACAGCTCTATCAGCTCCGCGGCCGCGTCGGACGGTCGAACCGGACTTCCTACGCATTTCTGATGTACCGCAGAAACAAGATGTTGAAGGAAGTGGCGGAGAAGCGTCTCCATGCGATCCGTGAATTTACGGAGATGGGAAGCGGCTTTAAAATTGCAATGCGTGATCTTGAGATCCGAGGCGCCGGAAATCTGCTGGGCGCAGAGCAGTCGGGCCATATGGAATCGGTTGGATACGATCTCTATTGTAAAATGCTCGCAGAGGCTGTCCAGGAGGCGAAGGGCATCGCACCGGCAGAAGCGTTCGAGACAACGATTGATCTGAATGTCAGTGCCTATATTCCGGACAGCTACATCAGCAACGAGTCTCTGAAGCTTGACACCTATAAGCGAATTGCGGCGATTGAAAATAAGGAAGAGTATGAGGACATGACGGAGGAGCTGACCGACCGCTTCGGGGAACCGCCGAAAAATGTACAGAATCTTCTGGCTGTTGCAGAACTGAAAGCGCTGGCGCACTGTGCGTATGTGACGGAGCTGAAACAGATGGGCGATTCGGTACGAGTCACCTTACAGCAGCATGCAAAAATCGATGTGGCGCGGATTCCGGAGCTGCTGCAGAAATACCGAGACGAACTGAAATTCCAGATGGAGTCGCTGGCGTTTGTCTACACGCCGCGGCGGAGAAATTCAAAGGAAAAGATCGATCTGCTGGAGAAGAGCCATGCACTGGTGGAAGATCTGCTGCAGATCACACAGGAGTGAAATACTCGCATAACCACAAAATCGTGTAAAAAAGGCGTGAACAGGGAAGAAAAAAGTTGCCCTGTATCAACAAAAAGGGTATAATAGGAAAAGCGTTTATAAAAATCGATGCAGGACCGGAAATTCGAACGTGTAAAAAGAAAAACTCTTTTTGAGCATACATTTCGCCCTGCATGAGGAGGAAGTAATGAAAAATTTAAAAGCAAAAGCAGTCTGCGTTATGCTGAGTGCTTCGATGGCAGCGATGGGACTGACTGGCTGCGGTTCCGACAATGTGGACGGAACAAAAACGGCAATTACTGTAAATGACGAGTCGATTACACTCGGACAGGCAAATTTCATGCTGAGATATCAGCAGGCAACCATGTACAATTATTATTCCAAGATGTACTCGATGTACGGAATGCAGATGCCGTCTGAGATGTACGACAAGGAAGGCGACGATGGAAAGACTACCGGGGAAACGTTCAAGGAGCAGTCTCTTGATACGATCGAAAAAGAGCTTCTGATGCGGCAGCACGCAGAGGAATACGGAATTTCCCTGACAGACGAGGAAAAACAGCAGGCGAAAGAGGCTGCACAGGCATTCGCAGATAAGAACGGTGACGATGTGATGAAAAAGCTGCACGCAACCGTTGAGGACATCCAGGATGCACTGGAGCTGTATGTTATTCAAACCAAAATTTATGATCCGATCATCGCAGATGTAGATACCGAGGTATCCGATGAAGAGGCAAAGCAGACCTCCATCAGCTACATCACGGTATCCACAGCAGGAACCGAGAAGGATGACGATGGAAAAACGATTGATTTGACGGACGAGGAAAAAGCGGCAAAGAAAGAAATCGCACAGAGATTCCTGGATCTCTTAAAAGAGTCTGAGGATCCTGCAGCCGCATCGTTTACCGATCTGCGCAAGGAGCTGAACGATCAGTTAAATGCGGAGAATACCGCAGATTCCACCGATTCTGCCGACAGCTCCGATGAGAGCAGCTCTTCTTCCGATGCTTCCGACACAAGCGCATCCGACGCTTCAAGCGCGAGCACATCGAGCAGTTCCGCCAGCGATTCCTCCTCTGAGGTTTCTTATCTGACCTCTTCCGAGACATCCTTTGGAACCGGATCGGAGAAAGACGATGACGATACCTGTTCTCTTGGAGATAAAGTAGCGGAAGAAGCAGCAAAGCTGAAGGATGGCGAGTATTATGACGGTGTCATCGAAGGCGACGATGCATATTATGTGATCCGTGTAGATAAAGCATTCGACAAGGATAAAACCGAGTCCAGAAGACAGACTATCATTTCCAACCGCAAATCGGATAAGTACAACGATACATTGGACGGATGGGTGAAGGAGAGCGATATCAAGGTCGCATCCAACTGGAAAAAGCTTGAGGTAACAGACGCAGATCTGTATACGATGACAGTTGACAGCGCTTCTACAGATTCCACAGATGGAACCACAACCGACAGCACAACAACGGACAGTACAGCAACGGACAGTACAGCAACGGATAGTACAACGTCTGACAGCACGACATCAGGCAGTACCGAAACGACATCGACAAGCAGCACAGGCACTGCTTCGACGTCTTCAAGCACTGCAGAATAAAAGCATACGATACAGGACAAACGGCAGCCGGAAACCGGCGGGGGACGGAAATTA
>OGPJ01002439.1_pt1 | contig 11883 bp, 10 predicted proteins | sample 1552831 | NCBI WGS metagenome assembly OGPJ01 (sample SAMEA2579914, study PRJEB22360) | human gut metagenome | biome: human gut; feature: human-associated habitat; material: faeces | place: Denmark | collected 2008/2010
GCAAGCAGATGGCGTGCAAAGTCGCCAGACGCTCTTTGTGCGGTATTGCCTTTATCATATACTACTATTATACCATAGGTTTTATAGGTTTTCAAGGGCAAAACATCAATTTTTTTCAAAAAGGTGTACAAAACAACGCTGCCGAAATTGTGGAAAACGGCGAAATACGCCTTTGTGCGGTATTGCCTCAGGACTTTTCCGCACTGGAAATTCTGCCGCCGCCCACAACGGTTTCGCCGTCATAGAGAACGACAGCCTGCCCGCAGGTGATCGCCCGCTGGGGCTCGTCGAATTCCACATGGAGTACGCCGTCCGGTGTGCACCATGCCGTGGCAGGCTGTTCCGGATGGCGGTAGCGGATCTTCGCCTGTACACGAACCGGCTTTTCCAGACTGTCGCAGGAGATCAGGTTCACGTCGGTGGCGGTCAGCCTGCGGGAAAACAAGTCCTGACTGCCGCCCAGTGTGACGGTGTTCTGTTCCGGACAGATGCCGCAGACATACAGCGGATGCGGGGCAGAGATGCCCAGCCCTTTTCGCTGTCCGATGGTGTAGTGAATGACACCGCGGTGGATGCCGATCGGTTCACCGGCTGTGTTGAGAAACGCACCGGTCCGGGACGTTTTGCCGGTGTAGCGTTCAATGAATCCGGCATAGTCGCCGTCGGGAACAAAGCAGATGTCCTGACTGTCCGGCTTGTCCGCGTTGATGAAGCCGTTTGCCTCAGCAATCTCCCGTACCTCGTGCTTGGAGAGTTCCCCCACAGGAAACTGGGTGTGTGCCAGCTGTTTCTGTGTCAGATTGTACAGGACGTAGCTCTGATCCTTGCTGTTATCCAGCCCCTTTTTCAGCAGATACCGTCCGGAAGCTTCATCGTAGACCACGCGGGCATAGTGACCGGTGACAATGGTGTCCATCTGCATTTCCTGCATCCGCAGATAGAGCTTTTCAAATTTCAAGTACCGGTTGCAGTCGATGCAGGGGTTGGGAGTCCAGCCCTTTTCGTAGGCACAGACGAACCGATCCATGACCTCCTTTTCAAAGTTTGCCGTGAAGTTGAAAACATAGTAGGGCATGTGCAGCCGGTAAGCCACGCTGCGGGCATCTTCCACATCGTCCAGAGAACAGCAGGTCTTTTCCCGCTTTACGCCTGCCTGTTCGTTTTCGAACAGCTTCATGGTCGCCCCGACGCATTCGTAGCCCTTTTGCTGCATCAGCAGAGCCGCCACGGAGCTGTCTACACCGCCGCTCATCGCAATCAGTGCCTTTTTCATACGATCACCTTTTTCCTAGAATCTTATATTATATTCAGTATAAACGAGAATGGGGGAAAAGTCAAGGAAATGTGGAAAATCATCTGACAGGAGCGTTTGACTTTTCCCGGAAAAGTGTTATACTGGAAAGTATGTAGAACGTAACAGAAAAGGAGAATGTATCAATGAAACGTTTTTTGCAATGGTGGAAAGGACAGCCGGTGCTGGGGATCTCGCTTTTGGCGGCGCTGGTGTCCATGTGCTTTGTGCCGCCGGATGCCGGCTATTTGTCCTACTGCAACCGGGCTGTGCTGATCCAGCTGTTTTGTCTGATGCTCACGGTGGCAGGACTGCGCAGCATCGGCGTGTTTGAACAGGTGACGCAAAACTTGTTGAAACGTGCCGGGACGGTGCGGCGTGTGGGAATGTTCCTCGTTCAGCTTTGTTTTTTCAGTGCAATGCTGGTGACCAATGATGTGGCGCTGCTCACTTTTGTGCCGCTGACACTGCTGCTGTTCCAGGAAATCGGGGATGAGAAAAGCCGCATCTGGGTCATTGTTCTGGAGACAGCCGCCGCCAATCTGGGCAGCATGATGACACCGGTAGGCAATCCTCAGAACCTATACCTCTATGCGGCGTATCAGCTGCATACCGCAGACTTCTTCCGTACCATGCTCCCCGCCGGCGTGCTGAGCTGGCTGATCCTTCTGGGACTGTCGTTCCTGCTGCCGAAAACGCCCTGCGCCGGAAAGCCTGTGGAAACGGCTTCGTCTGCCATACCGAAAAAGCCGGCGGCGGTATATCTGCTGCTGTTTCTGGCGTGTCTGTTGACTGTGTTCCGGGTGCTTCCGGACTGGCTCTGCCTTCTGCTGACTGCTGTACTGGTATTTCTCTGTGACAAAAAGCTCTTTGCCCAGGCAGATTACTGTCTCCTGGGGACATTTGTCTGCTTTTTCGTGTTCGTGGGCAATATTGCACGGGTCGATGTGATTCGGGATTTCTTTGCCGGCGTGATGCAGGGCAGGGAACTGTGGGTCTCGGCAGCACTTTCGCAGTGTATCAGCAATGTGCCGGCGGCGGTGATGCTGTCCGGCTTTACAGAAAATGCAAATGCACTGCTGCTGGGCGTGAATCTGGGCGGCCTTGGAACGCCTATCGCATCTCTGGCGAGTCTGATCTCCTATCAGTTTTACAGTAAGGCAGCGCATTCCCGTCCGGGAAAATATCTGGGCATTTTTTCTGCTGTGAATTTCGGGATGCTGGCGATTTTGCTGGCAGTGGGATGGCTACAGCTGCGATCCTTCTAAGCGGATTCCCTCGTATGCCAGACAATGCGCCTCCGGCTGATGCCCCAATTCTGTGGTCACGGCAATGGGCAGCGCAGGATCGTCTATGATGTCCTGCACCAACCGGTACAGCGTCGGGAGCTGCTGCTTTTCCGCCAGTTCCGAAAAGTTCCCCAGCAACACGCCGCTGCATCGGGAGAACATTTCCATTTGCCGGTATTGGTGCAGCATAGTCTCCATTCGAGCAAAACTGCCGGAATAGCTCTCCAGAAACAGTACCCGTCCCGTGGGATCTGGCTGCCACGGTGTGCCGGTGAGCTTCAGCGTGCAGCGGATATTGCCGCCGCAGACCCTTCCGGAGAGCGAACTGCCCTGCAAAAAGGCATAGTGAAATCGAAACAGGGCATCGTCCTGCTGCTGTATCCAGCGCGCAAACCGTTCTTTGGCGGCGGAACAGCTTGCCAGAAAGCGCGCCTGCAAATAAAACACCGGGATGTCTCCGAAATCCTGCAGCGGATTGAGCAGAACCGAGACGTCGCTGTACCCAAAAAAGGGCTTTGAGCATCTGGCGATCTCTTTAAAATCGAGATGGGGCAGAATGGCATTTGCTGCGTCACCGCCGGTCAGATCGAATAAAGCATCCACTTCCGGGTCTGCAAACGCGGCTTGTATGTCTGCGGCGCGTCGTTTTGCCGGCTGCGGCTTGCCGGCAGCAGTCTGGTATAGGGATGGAAAAATCACGGTGTGCAGTCCCAGTGATTCCAGAACAGCACAAAGACGCGAAACCGTATCACTGTCCCGGGGCAGCCCGTCGGAACTGCCCACCAGTGCAATGGTACTGCGGGGAGAAAGCTGTAACATGAAAAGACCTCCGTTCTTATTTATAAGGCAATACCGCACAATCTTTGTGCGGTATTGCCTTATAAATCTGCTTTAGTATAACACATCAGATCGTCACCGTCAAAGCTGAAATTGGACCTACAATTTTACAAACGAAACAGGAAATGCGATTTTGCTTTTCTTTTTTTTAAGAGGAATCCAACAAATCGCCGGAAAAGATCAAAAAGTAAGGTTTTGCAAAAAAAAATCTTGGGAATTTGCAAGAAACCTATTGACATCGTAGTTGAGATGTGATATTATTAAGACAGATCAAAACACAGTCCTCTGACGGCAAAAAACACGTCGTGCAAGCGTCGTGAAAATTGCCTGCCCAAAAGATTGTGCTTTGGAAAAATCCAAATCAAATTTCGCCGGTTTATCCGGCAAAGGGGAGATCTTAAAATGGCAGAGACAATGGCAAAAGCATGGGAAGGCTTCGTTGGCGGTGCTTGGGAAAAGACCATCGACGTTCGTGACTTCATCCAGAAGAACTACACTCCGTATGAGGGTGACGAAAGCTTCCTGGCTGGCCCGACAGAATCCACAACAAAGCTGTGGAGCGAAGTAATGGATCTGTTCCAGAAAGAACGTGAAAACGGCGGCGTTCTGGACATGGATACCAAGCTGGTATCGACAGTAGATTCTCACGAAGCAGGTTATATCGACAAGGATCTGGAAACTATCGTAGGTTTGCAGACTGACAAGCCGCTGAAGCGTTCTCTGCAGCCGTTCGGCGGTATCCGTATGGCTGAAGAAGCATGCAAGGCTTACGGCTATGAAGTAGATCCGGAAATCACCTATATCTTCACACACTACAGAAAGACACATAACGAGGGCGTATTCGATGTTTACACACCGGAAATGCGTGCTGCTCGTCATAATGCAATCATCACCGGTCTGCCGGATGCTTATGGTCGCGGCCGTATCATCGGTGACTATCGCCGTGTGGCTCTGTACGGTATCGATCGCCTGATCGAAGACAAGAACTACCAGAAGGCAATTACTTCCGGCACCATGACCGAAGAAAAGATCCGCCTGCGTGAAGAACTGGCAGACCAGATCAAGGCTCTGAAGGCTCTGAAGAACATGGCAAAGAAGTACGGCTATGATATTTCTGTTCCGGCTACCAATGCAAAGGAAGCAATCCAGTGGACATACTTTGCATATCTGGGTGCTGTCAAGGATCAGAACGGTGCAGCAATGAGCCTCGGCCGTACCTCCACATTCCTGGACATCTACATTCAGCGTGATCTGGACAACGGCACTCTGACTGAAGAACAGGCTCAGGAATACATCGACCACTTCATCATGAAGCTGCGTATGGTCAAGTTCGCAAGAACTCCGGAATACAACGCACTGTTCTCCGGCGACCCGCAGTGGGTTACTGAATCTATCGGTGGTATGGGCATCGACGGCAGAACTCTGGTTACCAAGAACAGCTTCCGTTATCTGCATACTCTGGAAAATCTGGGTACTGCTCCGGAGCCGAACCTGACCGTTCTGTGGTCCAAGCGTCTGCCGAAGGCATTCAAGCACTACTGTGCAAAGCTGTCCATCAACACCTCCTCGTTCCAGTATGAGAACGATGATCTGATGCGTGTGACACACGGTGATGACTATGCGATCGCTTGCTGCGTATCCTCCATGCGTGTTGGTAAGGAAATGCAGTTCTTCGGTGCACGTGCAAACCTGGCAAAGTGCCTGCTGTACGCAATCAACGGCGGTGTCGATGAAAGACTGGACGCTAAGACCGGCAAGCACAATCAGGTTGGTCCGAAGTATCGTCCGGTAGAAGGCGATTATCTGGATTATGATGACGTTATGGCAAAGTACACAGACATGATGACATGGCTGGCTAAGCTGTACGTAGATACCCTGAACTGCATCCACTACATGCACGACAAGTACTGCTACGAAGCAATCCAGATGGCTCTGCACGACAGAGATGTAAAGCGTTATTTCGCAACCGGTATCGCTGGTATGTCTGTTGTTGCTGACTCCCTGTCTGCAATCAAGTATGCAAAGGTAAAGTGCATTCGTGACGAATACGGCGTTGTAACTGACTTCGAAGTAGAAGGCGACTTCCCGAAGTACGGCAACAACGACGACCGTGTAGACAGCATTGCTGTTGAGATCCTGGACAAGTTCATGGATATGATCCGCAGCAACTACTGCTACAGAGGCGGCGTTCCGACCACTTCTATCCTGACCATCACTTCCAACGTTGTATACGGCAAGAAGACCGGTAACACTCCGGACGGCCGTAAGAAGGGTCAGCCGCTGGCTCCGGGTGCAAACCCGATGCACGGCCGTGACACTCACGGTGCAGCAGCATCTATGGCATCTGTTGCAAAGCTGCCGTGGAAGAATGCACAGGACGGTATCTCCAACACCTTCACCATCATTCCGGATGCTCTGGGTAAGGATTCCAAGGTATTCGCTGGTGATATTGACATCGCTTCTATCCGCGAGGAAATGGAAAAGCAGTAAGTCTGAAAAGGACTATTTGAAAGGAGGCACAGGGTCATGGCAGAACATGAAGTCAAGGAACAGGATAAGTCGGACGAACTGGTGGACATGATTGAAAAGCTCATGGAAGATGGCAGCGGTCATCTCACGATTTCCGAAGACGATCTCATGGGCGAGGGCTTGAATGTGAAGACCTATCGCAGCATGGATTGCTCGAAGGGGAACATGGCTTGCTGTCAGCCGACTGAATTTATAGAGGACGAGTGAGTTTTTCACCAGTTCCCCGTATATCCCGATTTGTAAATTCTCAAGGAGGAATTTATCATGGCAAACGAAAAGCAAATTGAAAATCTGGTAGGTCTGTTGGACGGCTATGCAGAAAAAGGCGGACACCACCTGAACGTAAACGTTCTGAACCGCGAAACTCTGCTGGACGCTCAGGCACATCCGGAAAAGTATCCGCAGCTGACAATCCGTGTCAGCGGCTATGCTGTTAACTTCATCAAGCTGACCAAGGAACAGCAGGACGACGTTATCACCAGAACTTTCCACGCTTCTCTGTAAGCGGAAACGTACTGAAACAGCAAAATTAGCATAACATAATGTTAGCAGTGGGCGTGCAGTTTCTGTACGCCCATTGTTGTATCAAAATGATCGGAGTGCGGCAGAATATTCGTGAAATGCTGCATTTCAGGAAAGGAGTACAACATGGAAGGACACATTCATTCTACCGAAAGCTTCGGCACCGTTGACGGCCCCGGCATTCGTTTTGTGATTTTCTTTCAGGGCTGCCCCATGCGGTGTCAGTACTGCCACAATCCGGACACGTGGACGATCGACAACAGCAACACCGAAAATCTGCGTTCTGTGGAATCCCTGTTGAAAGAGTATGACGGCATCAAGGAATTTCTCCATGACGGCGGCATTACCGCCACCGGCGGCGAGCCGCTGGTGCAAATGGAGTTCCTGACAGAACTGTTTGAAACTGCCAAGAAAAAGGGCATCCATACCTGTCTGGACACCTCCGGAATCCTGTTCCGGCAGGAACGCCGCGAGGAATTCGACCGCCTTATGGCAGTGACAGATCTGGTCATGCTGGACATCAAGCACATTGACGACACCGAGCACCAGAAGCTGACCAAGCAGAGCAACAAGCACATTCTGGAATTCGCGGAGTATCTGAACGAAAAGGGCGTTCCCGTCTGGATCCGCCACGTGGTCGTGCCGACCATTACGCTGAATGATACCTATCTGAAACAGCTGGGGCATTTTATCGGCGGACTGGATAACCTGAAAGCTCTGGACGTGCTGCCGTACCACACCATGGGCGAAGTCAAATACGAAAATCTGGGCATCGACTATCCGCTGAAAGGCATTCCGGCGGCGACCAAGGAACAGGCAATCCACGCAAAACAGGTGATTTTCGAGGGCATCAAGGAACGGATTCGGGAAGATATTCACAAGAAGTGAAAGAAAAAACGCCCCTGAAAGCGAAAGATCTGCACGCAGATCGCATGCAATAGAAACAACAAAAGCCGCATCACGGAGAAAGCTCCGGTGATGCGGCTTTTTGATTTCTAAGGCAATACCACACAGTTACACTGGCATAGAATTATTCTGCGGTTTGATGACAATGCGGTTCTTGTTTTTCTTATCCTGATATAGCTTCTGATCGGCGTACTTGACGTAGTTCTGCACCTGTTCCCCGCCCTGACATGTCATGGTATACACCCCGACACTCAGCGTGATGTTATAAGGAATGGCACTGGTGGCGTTATACTGCTGGGCAGCCTTTTTGATGCTGTCGTAGATCTGCTTTCCGGCAGTTTCCGGATCATCGACCATGACGAAGCCGGCAAACTCGTCGCCGCCCACTCTGCCGATCGCATCCAGCAGCGGGGTCGCAGAACTGAGATACTGCACACAGGTTTTCAGGGCATGGTCGCCGCCGTCGTGTCCGAATGTATCGTTGATGATCTTCAGATTGTCTAAGTCTGCCAGAATCAGCACGCCGCCTTTCCCTGCGGATTCCTGACTGCTCAGCATGGCATTTGCCGCACGATAGAAGCCGCGGCGGTTATACACACCAGTCAGTTCGTCCGAGTCGGAGATCAGCTTCAGACGGCTGTTGGCGAATCGTGCTTCCTCCAGATTGCCCTCCAGTTCCTTGACCAGACGCGTCATCTTAATGGCAGAGCAGATCTGCGGTGCTACGGAATAGATCTGGGAGAAATGGTTATAGTCCAGTTCACAGATAAACAGACCGTACTGCTCCTCGTTGGAGAACAGCGGCACCATAACAAACGTATACCGCCGATCCTGCGGCATATAGCGGTTGGCAATGCAGGTGTAAACAGAAACCTGCTGTTCCGGCGGCTCTACCCGCTGTAACATCTGCCCGATATGGTAGGATTTCAGGTACAGGTTGTCTGGCATGATCCACTGCTCATACTGATAGTGCACCACCGGCGAATGGAACACATAGATATAGCTGCTCTTGAAGTTGACCCGATAGAGGTTTTTCACAATGGAGAAAAAGCTTTTTTCTTCATCATTGCTGTTGATCATCATGTCTTTGTTGATGTTGCTGATCAGGAAATTGCTGTACACCAGATTGGTGCGGAGCAGATACTGCTGCTGCATGCTGTAGTCCAGCAGGTTATCCAGAAAGAACGCATGGAGCCGTTCTGCTGCCAGCAGATTTTCCGGCTGTTCCCGACAGATCTGCACGGCAAATTCTTTCGCATACGTCACAACTTTTTTCAGCAGCGGCACCTGTATCGGAATCACGTCCGTCTGGTCGAACATCTCGGAGATTTCCTTCTGGTATTCCGCCAGCGGCAGCGGTTCATGGCTGCAAACTGCCTGAAATTCTTTCGTCAGCAGTTCCCACACCCGCTGAATGAATCTGGTCTTTGTCGTGCTCTCCAGATCGCCGATGTACTTGTTGAAGATCATACCCACAATTTCTTCCGCCGCACAGTGATCTGCCAGCTTCTGAAGCTGTTCCTCTGTCAGGTCGCAGGATTCCCGCACGATCAGCCGTGCATCCAGCGTCCTGCTCCGGGTTTTCCCTGTCTGGATCAGTTCCACCAAAGCCTGCACCGACTGGTAGCCCATACTGCCAATATTGGTACGCACGGTCGTCAGCATGGGTTTCAGACTGGTGGCAACTTCGGAATCGTCAAAGCCGGTAACCAGAATATCCTCGCCGACACGCATTTTCCGTTCCTTGAACACCTCATAGCCGCCGATGCACATCTTATCATTGGCAAAGCAGATCGCCTCCAGATCGGGGTGCAGATCCAGCAGATTCCGCACCACTTCTTCCGAAGTCTCGGAGAAGTTGCCGTATACCACCTTGGTGCAGTCATACGGAATATGATTTTCCTCCAGCACTGCACGGTAGCATTGCAGACGCTCCATGGCATCCTGATTTCCCATAGGACCGGAAACAAAGCCGATCTTCCGGCAGCCATGGCGGTGTATCAGATGTTCTACAGCCAGCTTCATGGCGTTGGTATTGAACCGAATGCAGGGGTATCCCGGGAATTCCACTTCCATAGTCAGCAGAGGCAGCGGATCATAGGAGTGGAGAAACTGTGCCATTTCCTCCCGACTGATATAGGAGCCGACAGTGCCTACCGACACCAGCAGACCGTCCAGATTCCTTTCAGAAACATAGTTGTAGATCACGTTGTACTGATAATCATAGATCGAGTATTTTTCATCATCTTCTACTGCATTGATGCCTCTGCCCGGCAGCAGGATCAGGTTGATGTCCAGTTCTTCTGCCGCAGCAATCGCACCCTTGAGAATTTCGCTTGCATATTCATTTTCCAGATGGTGTATCATCAGACCGATCTGGAGCCTTTTTTTCCCAGTCATGATTGCTCTCCCCTGTCTTCTATCCAAAACTCCACTTGTCATTGCGATGAAACCACACAAAATGATTTGTGCGGTGCTGCTTTATGGGAATATTATGAAAGGCAATACCGCACAAAGAGCGTCTGGCGACTTTGCACGCCATCTGCCGCACAATCTTTGTGCGGTATTGCCGAAAGCATTATAGCATTTGATTGCATGCATTCTGTATTCATGCACTTCTGTAGTATAACATATTTGATTTGGAAATGCAAGAGTTTTTTCACATTTTACTTCCATAAAAACAATGACTAAATTGCATAATTTAACTTTCTCATTATACTTCATTTTCCAGCGTATAGCGGCATTCGGGATAGTTGGTACAGCCGTAAAAAGAGCAGTATTTACCCTGCCGCAGCACCAGCTTTCCGCCGCAGCGGGGACAAAGTCCCCTCCGCAGGGCAAACCGCCGATAAGCGATCTCGTCATCGATCTGGGAGAGATGCTGTTCCCGTGCCTGCGGGTCCTCGATGTTGGCACACAAAATCACGCCGGCGTAATAGCGGACATCGTCCCACAGCAGCAGGGGCTGTTTCCGGCGACGGACGGCACGGCACACCTTGGAAATAGGCACCAGCTGTTCTGTACTGTCCTCCGGCTGTACCACCTGTAAGACGGCATCATCTGCGAACGCCACAACGGAAAAGAAACAGTCCCGTTCCAGCCCCAGCAAACTGGCAAGTGCCTGCACATGGGCATAATTCTGGCGAAAGGGATTCCGCAGGTCATACTGCCTGCCGTGACACTCCTGCACCCAGAACTCTTTCCAGATGCTACCGGAAATGGTGCCGTGATAATTCTTGGTTTCGATCACGAAAATGCCGTAGACGGACACCACCACGTGGTCGATCTGTGTCAGACGGCTGCCGCAGGGAAGCAGCAGGTCGGACAGCACGATGTACTGTCGGGAATCCAGCCGCCGCAGCCGGCGGGCAACCTGTTTTTCGCCCTGTATGCCTTTTTTGCCGGACGCTGCCAGCCACTTCATGTTCTTCCCTCCGGTCTATGCAAAAACGGCAAAGCAGTGATGCTCTGCCGCTGCCGTTATTCTCCCGCGTTCTCTGCCGGCTGTGTCGAAGCGGCTCTGCCGGAAGAAGCGTCCACCAGAATCGAGGAATCCGAGGAAACCACATTGGGGTATTCGCCGTTCCACTTTTCGATCTGCTGGTACTTCAGAACGTTTTCGTTCAGGGACGCGTTGATCTTTTCATTTGCCTCGGCTTCTGCCTCTGCTTTTTGCCGAATGGCATCTGCCTCCGCCTTGGCGGCGATCACCTTTTGTTCGGCATCTGCCTGTGCTTCAATGACTTTCTGTTCCTTTTCGGTTTCTGCCCGCAGCTTGTTCTGCTCGGCAACCTGTTTCTGTTCGATCGCCGCGTTGAACTCCTCGGAGAAGTCAAAGTTGATGATATTGAACTTGTCGATGAGAATGCCGTATTCCTGCACCTTTTCCGCCAGTGTGGCACCGATTTCCTCGCCTACGGCGGAACGCTTGGTAATCAGTTCTTCCGCGGTATACTGGGCGGTAATGGCTTTCATGGATTCCTGAATTGCCGGCTGGAGCACGGTGTCGGCATAGCCCTCGCCGATGCTCTGATAGATCTTGGCGGAATCGTCCTTGTTGATGTGGTAGTTGATCGCCACGCCGCTGGAAACGGTTTGCAGATCCTTGGAAACACCGTTGGAATCGATCTCGGTCTTTTGGATCTTGTTGTTCATCATCACGATCTGCTGGGCAAAAGGCACTTTCAGATGCATGCCCTCGCTCAGTACCCGATCAGAAACCTTTCCCATGGTGACGATCACGCCGGTGTGTCCCGCCGGAACGATGGTCACAGCAGACGTGCCGACGATCAGAGCCAGAAGCACTACCGAACCAATGAGGATCCCGTTCCGCAGTTTGTTGTTTTTCATAGACATTCCTTTCCTGAACAGTTGAAATGTTCGTTTTTCTTTGGGTGTTTCCTTAATTATAGCATAATTTCGCTCTTTTTGTCAAGATATGCACGTTCCGGTGCCACGGAAATCAATTTTCATGATAGCCTCCCCTGAAAGGGGTGACTCCCCACGGGG
>OGPJ01002448.1_pt1 | contig 11858 bp, 8 predicted proteins | sample 1552831 | NCBI WGS metagenome assembly OGPJ01 (sample SAMEA2579914, study PRJEB22360) | human gut metagenome | biome: human gut; feature: human-associated habitat; material: faeces | place: Denmark | collected 2008/2010
GGAAAAAGAAAGGAGTTCCTGCCTACAGGCTTGCAAACCGAGCAGAAACTCCCGGACTTTCCCTCATTCAATAACTAATAAAGAAGGAGGTAACGGCAAAAGTAGTAAATTTGGAGTAAACAACAAAAGGGTAGGAAATCACCCGTTCCGGAAAATGATACTGGGCGAAAGAGCCACAATTAATAATAAAATGATAAATCCCTAAAAATAATAAGAAAATGGGAACGAAAATTTTGGGCGTAATCGCTTTTGTTGCGATCGCTGCAGCAGCAGGCTGGAATTACCAGCAAAACAAAAATGAGGTTCAACTCTCTGACTTGGCATTGGAAAATGCCGAGGCTCTTGCCAGAGGTGAGAGCGGTACAGATTATTGTGATGACTTTACGACAATGAGATGTATGACTAGCGGAACTGTTTGGATGGATATGTATCATATTTGGTAATCAAATAATAAAGAGTGTGCCAGAATAAAATAAACTATAGGCGAAAGTATAGAATATGTGAATTTTGACACACTCTTTTGCTAAAAAAATTACATTATGAAAAATGTTATTATTTCATCAATATATATATTGTTGACATTTTTAAGTTTATCATGCAGTAAAAATAATTTACAAATTATATCTCTAATAGAAGAAACACCAATCAATGCAATAGACTATCCAAATGAATCTATAATGAGTTTCCCTTGGTCTATAGATGTTGTTAATGATAAGATTTTAACGTTTTTTACCCGTGATGAATACTTTATTAAGGTCTATGATGCTAATAATGGTATGGAACTTCATCATACAGGACATTTCGGAGGTGGTCCTAAAGAATTTACTCAGCCAGAATATTGGGGTAGAAATGAGTATAATGATATATTTATTTATGATTTAGGCTTAAAAAGTCTTAGAAAATATTCTTGGAATGAAATTTCTAATACATCAGATTTACCTGAAGTGAATAATATCCCGTTAAAAAATAAAGATATTTTAGTGCTTTCTGGTAAATATATGAATGATAACTGTTTTATAGCTTCATCAATGGCCGGATTAACGCAGCCTATCATAGAACTTGATAAAGATTTAGAAATAAAAGCAAACATAGGAAATGTTCCAGATGAACATCATCGTAGTACAGATTTGTCATCATATAGTGGATCTACAAGCGTATATGATAATAAATTTGTATTTGTAATGGCATCATTAGGATATATAGCTTGTTATGAAAAATTAGTAAATGGAGCAATCCAATTATTGTGGGATTTCTATTTGGAAGAACCTAAATATGTGAAAAAACAATTAGATAGAAAAAATTTAAAGCTTGGTTTTTCAGATGTAAAGATGACAAAAAACTATATTTTTTGCAGTTATTTTGGGCAAAAATATGTACGAGAAAATAGAAGAAATATAAAAGTGCATAATATTTTAGTATTTGATCATAATGGACATTTTTTAGCAAACTTGCACACAGACAGAAGTGCAAGTAGATTGTCTGTATCAGATGATGAAAAAACTATATATGCAGTAACTGAAGAGCCAGAAATAGCTATTGTACGGTTTGATATTAGTAACATACTGAAATAACAAGTTTATGAAAACATGGATTCTTCTCTTTTGCCTGTTTCTTGCGTCTTGTAGCAACCGACAAACGCAATCTTCCGATCATGAGAATTTTTATCGGATAGATTTTCGTCCTTTGGTCAAAAATGAAGCACAAGAAATAGGTTTAAATGAATGGGCGACAAATCCTCGATACGTGCAACTGGAAACCAACGACTTCATTCGGGTCAAATCCATCCAAAGGATCATACTGGACGATGAAAAACTGTTAGTGGTTCATTCGGACAGATTATCTCTATTTGATAAAGATGGAAAATATATGTATGAAATCGGTAAAAAAGGAGATGGAGAAGGAGAATATAAAAGGATGAATGGCGTTATTTTACGGAATGACACACTGTTTGTTGTGGATGGAAATTATGATTTTACACGATACAATTGGCAAGGAGAATATTTAGGTAAATTATTTTGCCCACGAATACGGCACACCCTGAATTTTTTCCTTATTCCCAATACGGGCATGTTTTTAGGGCATGTAGACAATCACACAGGAAAAAAAGAAGTCAGGTTTGTTTTTTTCCGAGATACGACAGCAATTAAGATTGTTCCGAATCTGGATAAATATGAGCCTGCTTCGTCAGAAGTCGTATATAGTGCACCACCCGAAATGAAAGCGTTTGACGGGCTTGTCCCCGCTTTCAAAGAAGTTTTCAACGACACGATCTATCAGGTTGATGAACACTTGAATTTAGTTCCTTATGCTGTAGTCGAGTTAGGAAAATACAAGGCTACCAAAAAAGCCATGTTTGCTTGCACGGCTGAACAGCTGATGAAAAAATGGGACTTCTTCAACGGCAAAATTGCGCTTGCTGCAACCGGAGAGAAAGACGGTATCATTTATCTAGCACACCATGATGTAACTGATCCGTACACTTACAGCTATGACAAAAATGCCAAACAAGCATTTTATCAAAAGGTCATCTATCCGGACAATTCTTACCGATTCAAGGAAGGAAGTACTTTTGTGCCTCATTTCATATCGACAGACGGAAAATATCTGATCGATTACGAGATACCGGAAAATGGAAATTCCCCTGTGATTGTCCTTGTCGAACGTTAATAAACAATTTATACCGTCCATGAAAACATGTTTCTTATTCATGATATTAAGTATTTTGACCTCTTGTTCCATGCAAAAAACAAAAGGTGTCAGTCTGGAACAAGCCTTATCCATGAGCGGAGAAAATCAGGCGGAATTGGAAAAGGTGCTCGAATATTACAAAAATGACAGTATAAAGTTAGAAGCAGCCCGATACTTAATCCGGAATATGCCGTTCCATTTTTCACGGATGGAATATTTCGTATCGCCCGAAGGCGAACGATATGTACCCGACATCCGGAATTTCACGGACAATCAAGCCGTAAAAAGACATTGTGATTCTTTACAGGAAAAAGGATATACGATCAGGAAAGAGATCGTTTACGACATCAAGGCCTTACATAGTGATTATCTGATCCGAAATATAGACTTGGCTTTTCAAGCTTGGCAAAAACCTTGGGCTAAAGATATTTCGTTTGAGGGATTTTGCCGTTACATCCTTCCCTCCCGGGCAGAAGTGGAACCGGCATCCGATATGAGACAGGAATTAATGGAATATTACCTGCCATTGATAGATTCCGGGAAAGCCCAAAATGCTTTCGAAGCCTGTATGATCATAAACAAACAGTTTATAAACGATTTAAAATATAAAGAGACCGGACAGCCGTTTTATCCGACTGTGGAAGAGACTTTTCGGGCCGGTATCGGAGAATGCGACGCTTTATGCAATTTCGCGACAATGGCCATGCGCGCTGTCGGCATACCGGTAGTCGTGCAAACCACAACCTGGACGAAAATGGACTTAGCCCATAGTTGGTGTGCCGTACTACAGGATGGCGAATTTTATGATTTCAGTCCTGCTTATGCCGGACCAGACGAATACAGGCAAAAACTTATGACTGTCCGTTATCTGAAACCTGCAAAAGTGTACCGCAACTTGTTTGATGCTGATTTCAAAAAATCACGGACGGACGATGGTTATACCACATACTTAAAAAGCCCTTTATTAAAAGATGTCACGGCAGAAAGCGGTTATCCGGTTTTGGATTTGAGGATCGAGGCTGACAAAGAGCCATCCTCAGCAGAAAGCCTTGTTTATTTATGTGCTTATAATTACTACGAATGGAAACCGGTCGCTATTGGCATACAGACCGATGCTGTCTGTGAATTTAAAGATGTTGTCGGCAATAATATATTCATCATAGCTGAAGGTGGCAAAGAACAGGAGTTGAGATACATTACCGCACCGTTTTTAGTCGATTCGTCGGGACACATCCGGAAATTCATACCTGACAAAAATAAACTTGTCACGCAAGAACTTTGGATAGAAAAAGGAAAAACTCCTCGTAACCTACATTTTTGGGATGTCGAGAAAGAATATTTCATCCCTGTATCATGCGACAGCATTACTTCGGACACAACGCAACTTTATACCCGTATACCGGATAACGCCCTTTTATGGTATGCAACTTCTCACCGGGCATTGGGACAACGAGTAGGATTTATAGAAAACGGCCAACTGAAAAGGACATGGGATTTCTAAAGAAAATCATCAATTGGTTACTGAATGCAATTTTGGTTGTTTCTATTGTAGTCAGCATCTGGATTTTCTCCCAAGTCTTCCTCCTCGCCTCCTTCCGCATCCCCAGCGACTCGATGGAGCCGGAACTGGTCGAAGGGGATTTCGTGGCGGTCTGGAAACCGACGCTCGGCGCACGGCTGTTCGACCTCAACGCGACGCTGCGGCTGGAACAGACCGAGATACACCGCACACCGGGATTTCGGAAAGCCAAGCGGGGTGATGTGCTGGTCTTCAACTTCCCGCATCCGAACGGCTGGGACAAGATCGAGATGCATATCCTGAAATACTACATCAAACGGTGTATCGGATTGCCGGGCGACACGCTTTCCATCCGGAACGGAAGGTTCCGGATAAACGGCATGAGTGAACCGCTTGGAAACATGGATTCGCAGGAACGGATCGGGCGGACGTTGCCGGGAGAGTTTCCGGACGGTGTCTATAAGGCGTTCCCCTTCGACTCCGTCATCAGTTGGAACATCCGGAATTTCGGACCGCTCTATGTCCCGAAAGCCGGTGACAAGGTCAAAATGAACCGGGAAAATTATCTGTTATACCGCAAGCTGATCGCATGGGAACAAAAAGCAGAAATCAACTATAATGATTCAACCGTTTTCCTGAACGGCGAACCGATACGGGAATACCGCTTCTTGAAAAACTATTATTTCATGGCGGGTGACAAAGGCCTGAACTCGCAAGACTCGCGCTATTGGGGCTTGTTGCCGGAAGAATATATCGTCGGCAAGGCGGCATTTGTCTGGAAATCGGTCGATCCGTACACCGGGCAGTTCCGCTGGGATCGGTTCATGAAGAAAATCGAATAAAAATGGATAAGCATGGAAATAAAATACACCGGCATGGAACTCAAATTGCATAGGCATGGAATCCAGACTACACTGGCATCTGTTTTCGGAGCGATGCTGATCGCCACGCCGCTCGTCGGCGACAGCGCATTGGCGAACGGCATTGTGATGGGAAAAGTTTTCTGGTTCCACCTGTCGATGGCGCTGATGGCGATCGGGACGGTTGTGACGGCATGGCTTGGTGGGAGGAAAAGCATCCCGTTTGCATTGCCGGACGGATTGTTGCTCCTCTTTGCCGGGATCACGCTCGCGACATACGACTGGCAGCTCGATCCCGAACCCGAAAAACTGCTTTTCGGCGGGCAGTTGGTCGTGTTGTGGTTTCTGTTGCGCTATTTTCTTACAGAGGCTCCTTGCCTGAAGTTCTTTTTCTTATTTGTGCTGATGCTCACCGGACTGGTCGAAGCCGTCTGGGGAATGCAGCAATTGCATGGCTATGCCTATTCCAACCATTCGCTTTTCCGGCTGACGGGTTCTTTCTTTAATCTGGGGCCTTACTGCGGATATCTGGCGGTCGTGCTGCCGGTTTGCCTGTGGACGGCGTTGCGGTTTCAAAAGGGGATGCATTATTTCGGCTGGGTATGCGCCGGAGCTATCCTGATTGTCCTGCCTGCCGGAATGAGTCGGTCGGCGTGGATGGCGGCGGTCGTGGCTTGCGGATGGGTGTACTGGACGGAACGGATCGGATGGGAGAATACGAAAGCTGTATGTCGAAGGTATAAGAATGCTACAATTCCTTTTATTGCAATTGTGGCGATATTGGTGGGATGTACCATTGCCGGGGTTTACGGGATGAAACAAGATTCGGCGGACGGGCGATTGCTGATGTGGAAAGTGACGGGGAAAGCGATTGCCGGACAGCCGCTTGCAGGAACGGGGTTAGGCGGATTCCCGGCGGCATACGCGGAGGCGCAAGGCGGGTATTTCGCAACAGGGAACGCAACAGACCGGGAGAAACGGGTGGCGGGATGTCCCGAATATGCGTTCAACGAATACCTGCAGATCGGGCTGGAACAGGGGGTCGGAGGGTTGATCGTGTTCGTGGCATGGCTGGGGAGCATGGCGTACTATGGAATCCGGAACAGGCAGCAGGGAGCGGCCGGTGGCGTGTTGGCGTTAGCGGTGTTCGCGGTGTCGTCCTATCCGTTGCAGTTGCCGTCGTTTTGGGTGGCGTTGGTGTTTTTGGGGGCGATATGCGTGACGGAAGATGGGACGCGGACAAGATCATCTGCCCTATCCGTATCACCGGTGTGCCATATTACGATGATAAGTCTGTTGTCGCTTGCCTCCGTCTGTCTGTTCATCTTGCAGAAAGGGCAATATGAGGCATATAAACGATGGGGACGGATGCAGATGATCTACAACAACAAGGCGTATGAATCGGTTGCGGAAGATTATCACGGTTTGCATGACAAGCTGAAGCATAAACCTGAATTCTTGTTCGAAGAGGCGCAATGCCTCAGCAAGACGGGACAACACGCCGAAGCGATACGGGTGCTGGAACGGGCGAAGCGGCTGAGCGGAGACCCGATGATCCGGTACATGATCGCCAAAAACCGGCAGACGCTCGGAGATTACCGGGAGGCGGAAGAAGAATTGCTTCAGGCTATCGGGATACTGCCGGAGAGATTGTATCCATATTATTTGTTAGCAAAGCTATATGCAGAGCCGGAGTTCTACCAGGTGGATAAATTGCGGGCTGCCGCCAGTGTCGTGCTGGCCAAAAAGCCGAAGGTGGAAAGTACGGCAATCCGGGAAATGCGGGAAGAAGTAAAAAAGATAATAGAAAAAAAGTAATTACGAAAGGATCGTAACTAAAATATGTTTGTATATTTGCGAAACAACTTTGATAAAAACAATAAAATATGAAATACTACAAATTGTTTGCTATACTGATTCTGGCCGGGATGATGGCTTGCTCCGGTGAAAAGAAAGAGAAAGGTTCCGAAGAAAGCGTAGAAACCGTTCTGCCGGATGAGACAAACGAGGTGACGGTGATGAAGTTGAATACTACTGATTTCAACCACGAACTGATCAGTAACGGCAAACTGTCAGCCCGAAACTTTGTCGACCTAAAATTCGAATCGGCAGAACCGATCGCCAAGATATATGTGAAGAACGGCGATCGCGTGACGAAAGGGCAAAAGCTCGCAGAACTCTCAACCTTCCGCCTTGCCAACAAGACAGCGCAAGCCAAAGATGCACTCGAACGCGCCAAACTGGAACTGCAAGACGTACTGATCGGACAGGGCTACAAACTGGAAGATTCTACAAAAGTACCGCCCGCAACCATGCAGTTAGTCAAGGTAAAAAGCGGGTATGACCAGGCACTGATCTCTTGGCAGCTTGCCGAATACGAACAACGAAAGGCAGTCCTGACCGCCCCTTTCGACGGTGTCGTCGCTAACCTGTTCGCCAAACAGTTCAACACGGCTTCTACCTCCGATGTTTTCTGTTCCATTATCGATACCCGCACATTGGAAGCCGCTTTCACAGTTTTGGAAAGCGAACTGCCGCTTATCAAAACAGGCGATCGTGTAGAGGTAGCTCCTTTTGCCTTGTCCGATGTCACGGCCGCTGGTAGACAAAGACGGGATGGTACAGGTGAAAGCTGCCGTAAACGATAAAGGTAAGTTGTTCGAAGGGATGAATGTACGAGTAAGTATCCATCGTTCGCTGGGTAAACAGTTGGTCGTTCCCAAAAGCGCTGTCGTACTCCGTTCCGGCAAACAGGTTGTATTCACATTAACGGAAGACAAAGCATACTGGAACTATGTACATACAGGTTTGGAAAATGCCGACAGCTATACGATCATTGACGGACTGAAAGAAGGGGATATCGTGATTACAAGCGGTAACATTAACCTGGCTCACGAAGCACCGGTCAAAGTAATTGACAATTGAAAATGGACAATTGACAATTCAGAAATCATAATTTATAAATCATAGTTCTAATACATGATAAAGTTTCTACTACAACGCCCTATCGCGGTATTGATGGCTTTTACGGCTTGCTTTATCGTGGGACTGGTTACTTACTTCACCATTCCGGTGTCGTTGCTGCCTGATATTGCAATTCCGGAGATCACCGTACAGGTATCCGGCCAGAACACTTCGGCACGCGAATTGGAAAACACAGTAGTAAAAACCATCCGCCAGCAATTAATGCAGGTTGCCAGTTTACGCGACATCCACAGTGAAACACGCGACGGTGCTGCCATCATACGCCTAAACTTCGATTTCGGAACAAATACGGATCTGGCTTTTATCGAAGTCAACGAAAAGATAGACGCAGCTATGAACTACCTGCCACGTGAAGTAGAACGTCCACGGGTAATCAAAGCCAGTGCCACTGATATTCCCGTATTCTGCTTGAATCTGACATTGAAAAGCGACAGCGCTTACAGTGAAATAAACGAAGGATCGTTCCTCGACCTTTGCCAGTTTGCCGAAACGGTGATCAAACGTCGTATCGAACAGTTGCCCGAAGTGGCAATGGTAGATGTGACCGGAATTCTGAAACGGCAGTTACAGATTGTTCCGGACATGAAGTTGCTGAAAATGTCGGAGATCACACTTGACGATCTGGAGGCCGCACTGACATCTAACAATATAGAACCGGGTAGCATGACCGTACGTGACGGCTATTACGAGTACAATATCAAGTTCTCGACACTGCTGCGCACACCGGAAGATGTCGAGAATATTTATATCAGGAAAAATAACCATATTTTTCAACTGAAAGATTTGGCACGCATCTCCGTCGTGCCGGAGAAAGAGACCGGAGCTTCCCTTTCCAACGGGAAACGGGCGGTAACGCTGGCTGTAATCAAGCAGGCGGATGAAAATATGGATAACATGAAAGAGGCATTGGCAGAAGTGACGGATTACTTTGCTTCCGTCTATCCGGATATCGATTTCAGTGTCAGCCGCAACCAGACGGAATTGCTGGATTATACCATCTCGAACCTGAAACAAAACCTGTCGTTGGGTTTCCTTTTCATCTGTATCGTCGCCATCCTTTTCTTAGGGGATATCAAGAGCCCGGCAGTAATCGGGTTAAGTATGGTGGTGAGCCTGATCATCAGTTTCCTTTTTTTCTACCTCTGCAAGATGTCGCTGAATATCATCTCCATCTCCGGGTTGATCCTGGCTTTGGGTATGATGATCGACAGTTCGATCATCGTAACGGAAAACATTACCCAATACAGGACACGAGGAGACTCGCTGGAAGAGGCTTGCAATAAAGGGACGACCGAAGTAATTACTCCGATGCTGAGTTCCACTTTTACGACAATTGCCGTCTTCGTTCCGCTTGTGTTCATGAGCGGAATAGCAGGAGCGATCTTCTTCGACCAAGCCTTTGCCGTCACCGTCGGTCTGATGGTTTCCTATTTCACGGGAATCATGCTGCTGCCGGTACTCTACAAACTGGTATACAGTATTCCGGACATCAAACATAAGGATTTCAATATGCGAATCAACAATCTGGTAAAAGAGCATACATTGGACCGCTTCTATGATACCGGAGTGGATTTTGTGTTCCGTCACAAAACGGCAAGCCTGATTTTCATTGCCATTACGCTCCCGCTTTGCGCCTTTCTGTTCTACGAAATACCGAAAAGCCGTATGCCGGAGATAGACCAGAACGAACTGATCGCTCATGTGGAATGGAACGAAAACATCCATATCGATGAAAACCAGAGCCGTGTCAGCCAGTTATTCGCCTCTATCGACAATCAGGTACAAGAACACACGGCCTATGTCGGGCAGCAGCAATTCCTGTTGAACCGGGATCGCGAGATGTCGGTTTCTGAAAGCGAGTTATATTTTAAGACGGAGAAACCAACCGGAATCGCTCCTTTGCAAAAATCGGTGGAAAAATGGATCAAAACGCATTACCCGATGGCAGTGATATCCTTCTCGCCTCCCGAAACAGTATTTGAAAAGCTGTTTGTGACAGGTGAAGCCGACATTGTCGCCGAATTGCACACCCGCAATAAATCTGAAGCACCGGAAGCCTCCGTCTTGAATAAAATAGAACAGCAAATCGAGGCGAAAACAGGACATAATCCTGTCGGTATCACCTTCGACAATCAGTTAAATATCACAATAGACAGACAGAAACTTCTGCTTTATAACGTCGACTACAACGAAGTGTACCGGTTGCTGAAAACGGCATTCAAAGAGAATGAAGTAGCAACGCTCCGCTCCTACCAGCAATATCTGCCAATCGCATTGGCCGGGGAAGAACAAACGGTTAACGAGGTCTTACAGAAAACATTGGTAAACACTGTTCCTGACACGGAAGGCAACGTACGATATATCCCGCTGCAATCACTGGTGCGTGTCACTCCGGGAGAGGACTTGAAAACGATCACGGCAGGAAAGAACGGAGAATACATTCCATTCAGTTTCTATGATATAGACAATGCCGAACAGTTGATGGAAAATGTAAAAAAAGAAATCGATACTGACTGGGATATCGATTTTTCAGGAAGTTTCTTTTCCAACCGGCAGATGCTGAACGAGCTGGTCGTGATTTTGTTCATTTCGATCCTGCTGATGTATTTCATCCTGGCAGCCCAGTTTGAAAGTTTCCTGCAGCCGCTCATCGTGCTGCTTGAAATTCCGATCGATGTGGCAGCCTCCTTGCTGGTGCTCTGGATATGCGGCCATACCATGAACCTGATGAGTGCCATCGGTATCGTCGTGACCTGCGGTATCATCATCAACGACTCCATCCTGAAACTGGATGCTATCAACGAACTACGCAAAGAAGGGGTTCCTCTTATGGAAGCCATACATGAAGCCGGACGGCGGCGCCTGCGTCCTATCATCATGACATCATTAACGACAATATTCGGAATGGTTCCGCTGCTTTTCACATTCGATATGGGCAGCGAACTGCAAAAGCCGCTTTCCATCGCCATGATCTCGGCCATGCTGATCGGTACGGCAGTCAGCCTTTTTGTCATACCACTGATATACTGGTTCATTTATCGCAAACATGAGGTTGGTAATTTGAATGTTGAAAATTGAAAATTGGAAGTTATGGACAGGAAATTCATTTATAGATATGTCATCACGTTGTTGATGCTTGCATGCGTATTCGGAGGAAAAGCGCAGCTCACACTGACGCTGGAACGAACTATCACACTGGCGGCCGACAGTTCGCTGGACGCTTTCCGATACAAAAATATGTATCTGGCCGGCTACTGGGAATACCGAACTTACAAGGCCGGCCGTCTGCCAAGCCTTACCCTAAATCTGACGCCGGCACAATACCGCCGTTATTTTACCCAACGATATGACTCGGAGGCTGATATCGACGTATATAGAAAACAACAATCGTTTTATGCGGGCGGGCAATTGGAGATCGAACAGAATTTCGACCTCTTAGGCGGTACATTCTATTTGGATACAGACTTGGATTATATGCGCTATTTCGGCGACCAAACTTATAACCAGTTCTCATCGGTTCCGATCCGCCTCGGCTACCAGCAAGACTTATTGGGGTATAACGCTTTTAAATGGGAACGGAAAATCGAACCGTTGAAATACGAGAAGGTCAAGAAAGAACTATTATATAATGTAGAGCAAATGAGCGAGCAAGCAACGACCTATTTCTTCGCTCTGGCAATGGCACAGGTGGAATATGATCTGGCCAAGGAAAATGTCGCCACGACCGACACACTGTACCGGACAGGGCAGGAACGGCATAAGATAGCTTCTATCAGCCAAGCGGATTTGCTGACACTGAAATTGGC
>OGPJ01002449.1_pt1 | contig 11852 bp, 9 predicted proteins | sample 1552831 | NCBI WGS metagenome assembly OGPJ01 (sample SAMEA2579914, study PRJEB22360) | human gut metagenome | biome: human gut; feature: human-associated habitat; material: faeces | place: Denmark | collected 2008/2010
TACTAACCGATGGAACGCCGTGTGCGGTGAAAGTCGCATGCACGGTGTGGAGTGGGGGAAAAGCCCGAGATGATATCAGAGGCTTACCTATCACTATAAAACTCTGATTTTGTCCTCATGCTCAATCAGGCGCAGGGCGACCGGGCTATCCTTGCAAAGCAGCTTAATATCTCCCCGCAACAGATGAAGTATGTAACCCATACCGAAGCAGGCGAGGGACTTATCTTTTATGGAAATGTGGTGCTGCCCTTTGTAGACCATTTCCCGAAAGATACCGAGCTTTACCGCATTATGACGACGAAGCCGGAGGAAGTGAGCAGCCTATGAAAACAGACGTGATTATCAACCGGGACGCGCTTTGTGCTTTGCAGGAATTACCCAGTGAAAGCGTCCATTGCTGCGTTACAAGCCCGCCGTACTTTGCGCTGCGGGACTATGGGCTTGACGCACAAATCGGACAGGAGGATACGCCGGAACAGTATATTGACAGGCTGACCTCTGTTTTTCGCGAGCTTTACCGGGTGCTTAGAAAGGACGGTACGTTATGGCTGAATATCGCAGACACCTATTGCGGTACTGGGAATAAAGGCGGCTATGCTGACCCAAAAAACCCAAAGGGACGCACCGGACAGCGGATTGCAAGGAACAGCCGCGTTACCGGCTGCAAACAAAAGGACTTAATCGGTATTCCCTGGCTCTTGGCGTTTTCCCTACGGGAACAGGGGTGGTATCTACGGAGCGATATTATATGGCAAAAACAAAATCCTATGCCGGAAAGCTGCAAAGACCGCCCGACCCGCTGCTATGAACATATCTTCCTGCTTTCAAAGGAAAAGAAATATTACTATGACGCTGCCGCCATTGCAGAACCCTTAGCACCTACTACCGCAGAACGGTATCGCAGAGCGCGCAGCACCAACAGCAAATACACACAGGAAATACCCGGACAAGGAAAGGTGCAGGGACTAAACCGACCGCGGGACGGTGGCTACTATGACGACGCGCTCATGCCGACCACGCGGAACAAGCGGGACGTGTGGCTGATTAACACTGTCCCATATAAAGGGGCGCATTTTGCAGCTTTTCCCCCGAAATTAGCGGAAACCTGTATCTTGGCGGGCTGTCCCAAAGGTGGGATTGTCATAGACCCGTTTTTCGGAAGCGGAACCACAGGATTTGCAGCAAAAAGCCTTGACCGCCATTATATCGGGATTGAATTAAATGCAGAATATTGCGCCCTTGCGAGGGCGCGGATTGGAGGTGCAGGACTATCAAGCAATTAAAACCACGCGATAAAATCACACAGAAAATGACCCGCGACGGGCTTATCGAGGTAAACGAAACACAGCAGACCGCCGAGCGTATCAGCAGCCGGGAAGCAGACAGCGACTTTTCACAGCCGGACAGTGCCGCAGCGGAACGCGTCATAGAACATCTTGACGCAGCACATACCCGAAAAGCAAACAAAAAGGAAGTCAAAAAAGAGCAGGAAGCTACTGCTTTGCGTACTTCCACTTCCCGCTTACAGTTTACCGAGGAAGAACGGGCAACGCCGGAACTGGAAACTTACATCAAAAAATCGGAAAAAGCCGCTGACCGACTGGACGCAGCAAAGGCAGCTATCCCAAAGCAAAAGAAACTGGTTAAGGAGCGCACCTTTGACGAAGCCGCAGGAAAGGCAAAGACCCGCCTGCACTTTGAGGAACAGGAAAAGCCGATACCCGGCGGCAAAGCCCACAGCAACCCGTTATCCCGCCCCGCGCAGGAAGCGGGTATTTTTGTTCACAACAAAATCCACAGCGTCGAGAAAGACAATTCCGGCGCGGAGGGGGCGCACAAATCGGAGGAACTTGCCGAGCGCGGCGCAAAGTACGGGGCAAGGAAACTCAAACAGGGCTACCGCAGCCATAAGCTGAAACCCTACCGGGAAGCAGCAAAGGCAGAAAAGGCAGCGTTCAAGGCAAATGTGAACTTCCAGTATCACAAAGTCTTGCAGGAAAATCCTCAGCTTACAAGCAATCCCTTTTCCCGGTTTATGCAGAAACAAAAAATCAAACGCCAGTATGCAAAAACTGTAAAGAAAGGCGGTGCAGCCACCGCCAAAGCAACCGCCGGAGCGTCACAGACAGCAGCAAAGAAAGCGGCTGCCTTTGTAGGGCGACACCCGGCGGGCGTGATAATCGCTATCGCCGCGCTGCTTCTGTTCATCATGGTATCAGTAGGGCTTTCCTCTTGTGGGGCAATGTTTTCCGGCAGCATGAACAGCGTGTTAGGGACTTCCTACACGTCCGAGGACAGCGACCTTGTGGCAACGGAACAGAGCTATGCTGCAATGGAAAACGAACTGCAAAGTGAGATTGACAATATCGAAACCACCCACAGCGGCTATGATGAATACCGCTATGACCTTGACACTATCGGGCATAACCAACACGAACTTGCGTCTTATCTGACCGCCCTTTTACAGAGCTACACCCCACAGAGCGCACAGGCAGAGCTAAAACGGCTGTTCGGCTTACAGTACACCTTGACGCTGACGGAAGAAATCGAGATACGCACCACCACCGACGAGGAGGGCAACGAGGAAGAATACGAATACCGTATCTTGAACGTGAAGCTGACAAACAAGCCGATTGCTTCCCTTGCGGAAGAACTGCTGAACCCACAGCAGTTTGAAATGTTCAAAGTGTACTTACAGACACAGGGCAACAAACCGTTGATTTTTGGCGGCGGCTCTCCCGACGGAAGCCCGTCCGAGGATTTAAGCGGCGTGGAGTTTGTAAACGGCACACGTCCCGGAAACCCGGAGTTTATGGAGCTTGCAAAACAGCAAGTCGGAAACGTGGGCGGTTATCCCTATTGGAGTTGGTATGGCTTTAACAGCCGCGTGGAATGGTGCGCCTGCTTTGTGTCATGGTGCTACAATCAAGCCGGAAAAAGCGAACCCCGCTTTGCAGGCTGCGAATGGCAGGGCGTTCCTTGGTTCCAGTCAAGGGGACAATGGGGCGCGCGGGGCTATGAGAATATCGCACCGGGCGACGCTATCTTTTTCGATTGGGATTTAGACGGTGTTGCAGACCATGTGGGGCTTGTGCTTGGCAGGGACGGAAGCCGCGTCTATACCGTTGAGGGCAATTCCGGCGACGCCTGCAAGATAAAGAGCTATGACCTTAACTATCAATGTATCAAAGGCTATGGGCTGATGAACTGGTAAAGCAGCCCCAAAAAGAAAGGAGAAATGACCTATGGCAAACAATAAAATCGACCGTATCAATAAGGAAATCGCAAAGACCCGCGAGAAAATCACAGAGTATCAGAACAAGTTAAAAGGACTGGAAGCGCAGAAAACCGAAGCGGAAAACCTTGAAATCGTGCAGCTTGTACGAGCTATGCGTCTGACCCCGCAGGAACTGAACGCTATGCTGTCCGGCAGCGGTATTCCCGGCATGAACGCCGCACACGCTACCGAAGCGGCAGACTACGAAGAACAGGAGGAAAATGCAGATGAAGAATAAACTGAAAAAGACCATGACTGCCCTTTGTGCCGCCCTTATCCTTATGGGCGGTTTTTCTGTCCCTGCCTATGCACAGGGCGCAGCCACAGAGCCGCCCGCAGGGGACGCGACCAACGACAGCAACGTAGTTGTGGAGGAAAAAGAGGAAACGCCGCCCCTTACCCCAAAGGGAAACGCAACACTGGTTGACGATTACGGCGGCAATAAGCAGCTTATCACTGTTACCACCAAAGGCGGCAACTATTTCTATATCCTCATTGACCGCGCCGCCGAGGGCGAACAGACCGTACATTTCCTAAATCAAGTGGACGAAGCCGACCTTATGGCACTGACCGAAAACGGCGAAGCTGCCAAAAAGCCGGAAATCTGTAACTGTACGGAGAAATGCGAAGCCGGAAAGGTAAACACGTCCTGCCCGGTATGTGTTACCAGTATGACAGGCTGCACAGGCAAAGAACCTACCCCAACACCAACCGAGCAGCCGGAAGAACCGAAAGGAAAAGGCGGCAATCCCGGTGTGGTGCTTGCCTTAGTCCTCTTTGCCCTGCTTGGTGGCGGCGCAGCGTTCTACTACTTTAAGTTTCTAAAGCCGAAGCAGAATGTAAAGGGCGATACCGACCTTGAAGATTTTGAATTTGAGGACTACGACGAGGACGAGCCGGAAGCAGATACCGGGGAAACTCCCGAAGATGAAGAAACGGAGGAAGAAACCCTATGACCCTGTTTACCGACAATCCCTTTGAAAAGATGATGATACAGAAACCGAACGGGCGGCGTGATAATGCGCCGCCTGTTCCTTATCCCCCGGCTTGCGCTTCCTGCCCTTACAAGGGACAGTCCCCTTGTGTTGGGTATTGCATTAGAAAGATTGAAGCAAAACGACAGCCGGAACGATAAAAAGATGTACTTTCGATATGGAATATGATATAATTGTTCCAACCATAGGAAATGATAGAGTTAAACAAATTTTTAGAGTAAGCAAAGGAGATAAAAATATGTTACCCATTTCTGATATTCTTATTCGCTCAATAAGTGGATATGTGTTTATAGTTCCAGTTTTTATATTGTATTTCTTATACCTTAAAAAATCAGGAAGAAAGCAAAGCCTTCTCCATATTACTGCTGTATTTTTATTCTATTATTATCTTTTCGGGATTTTGACCGTAACAGGTATTGGTTATACAAGCACAATATCATTTCGTCCGAGGATTTCTCTGATTCCGTTTCTCGGTATGATAAGTGGACCAATAGATACCATACTGAATGTTGTTTTATTTGTTCCTTTTGGATTTTTTCTGCCGTTGCTGTATAAGAAATATCATCACATAAAGACTGTTGTATTAACTGGTTTTCTGTTCTCTTTATCTGTTGAAATTGTTCAGATGTTTGGTTGGGGTTCAACAGATATAAATGACCTTATTACAAATACAGTTGGAGTCTGTTTAGGATATTTGGTTTATTATTTGCTATCAAAAGTCTTGCCTAATAATTTAAGAAAACAATTTCAATCTGAGAATGTCAATGATATGGTCGAAGTGCCTTTGTTTGCAATTTACACATTTATAATCATGGTTACAGTTCAACCTTGGGTAATCCATAGTTTACTCAATATTGGATAAATTTTAGTTTTGTCAAATCATTTTACTATTTCATATCGCACAATTTTATACAATCACTTGTAGGAGCAATCGAAAAATCGGTTGCTCTTTTCTTTTACCCGAAAGGAGGATTTTTATTTGATTTTAGTTATCGCAGAAAAGCCCAGTGTGGCGCAGACAATCGCTGCCGTACTTGGGGCAAAGGAAAAGAAAGACGGATTTCTCACAGGAAGCGGCTATATCGTTTCTTGGTGCGTGGGACATTTGGTAGGGCTTGCGGAAGCTGCCGCTTACGGGGAGCAGTATAAAAAGTGGAGCTATGACAGCTTACCGATTTTGCCGCAGGAATGGAAGTACACCGTTGCTTCTGACAAGGAAAAGCAATTCAAAACCCTAAAAGAGCTTATGCACCGGGCAGACGTTTCCGAAGTCGTCAATGCCTGCGACGCAGGGCGCGAGGGAGAACTCATTTTCCGTTTTGTCTATGAAATGGCAGGCTGCAAGAAACCTATGCGCCGCCTTTGGATTTCTTCTATGGAGGACAGCGCAATCAAAGAGGGCTTTTCCCGTCTGAAGAACGGCGAGGAATACGACGCGCTCTTTGCTTCCGCATTATGCAGGGCAAAGGCTGACTGGTTAATTGGTATCAATGCCACCCGCCTTTTCTCTGTCCTTTACAATCATACCTTGAATGTGGGGCGCGTACAGACCCCGACCTTAAAAATGCTTGTTGACCGGGACGCAGCGATTACCACTTTCAAGAAAGAAAAATACTACCATGTACGCCTTGCATTATCCGGCGCGGAAGCTGCAAGTGAACGAATTTCAAATAAGGCAGAAGCCGACGCATTAAAAACGACTTGCGAAGCGTCGCGGGCAGTATGTACTTCCCTTGTGAAAGAGAAAAAGACCGCAGCTCCGCCGAAGCTCTTTGACCTTACTTCTTTACAGAGGGAAGCAAACCGCCTGTTCGGATATACGGCAAAACAGACCCTTGACCTTGCACAAGCCTTGTATGAAAAGCGTTTGCTTACTTATCCGAGAACAGACAGCGCATTTCTGACCGACGACATGGGCGACACAGCGGCGGGCATTATCAAGCTGCTTTGTGGGAAATTTTCTTTTATGGCGGGAAAAGACTTCACGCCGGAACTTGGAAAGGTGCTGAACAGTAAAAAGGTATCAGACCACCATGCCATTATCCCGACTATGGAGCTTGCAAAGACCGACCTTGCCGCGCTGCCGGAAAGCGAAAGGAATATCCTTACCCTTTCCGGGGCGCGTCTACTTATGGCGACCGCTGCACCGCATACCTTTGAAGCGGTTACGGCAGTCTTTGAATGTGCCGGACAGTCCTTTACCGCAAGGGGAAAAACGGTGCTGTCCGACGGGTGGAAAGAGATTGACCGAAGATACAGGGCAGCCTTAAAGAACAAGCCCGAAACGGACGACGCAGACAGCGACACAGAAAAGACCCTGCCGCCATTTACCGAGGGACAGACCTTTGAAAATCCGGCGGCAACGGTAACGGAGCATGACACAACACCGCCAAAGCCCCACAACGAAGCGTCGCTCCTTTCTGCTATGGAACGCGCCGGAAGTGAGGACACCGACCCGGACGCAGAACGCAAAGGGCTTGGAACTCCCGCCACCCGCGCCGCCGTCATTGAAAAACTGGTAAAGGGCGGCTTTGTGGAGCGAAAAGGCAAGCAGCTACTTCCCACAAAGGACGGTATCAACCTTGTGTGCGTCCTGCCGGACACCTTGACAAGCCCGCAGCTTACCGCAGAATGGGAAAACAATCTGACGCAGATTGCAAAAGGCAAGGCAGACCCCGCCGCATTTATGGAGGGTATCGAGGATATGGCGCGGGAACTGGTAAAGACCTATCCGTTTCTTTCTGATGATAAAGCGCAGATGTTCAAGCCGGAACGGGAAGCGTTGGGAAGCTGCCCCCGCTGCGGTTCTCCTGTCTATGAGGGAAAGAAAAACTACTATTGCAGCAACAAAGAATGTATCTTTACCATGTGGAAAAATGACCGTTTCTTTGAAGAACGAAAAGTAACCTTTACCCCGAAGATTGCCGCTGCACTCTTAAAATCCGGCAAGGTAAATGTGAAAAAGCTCTATTCCCCAAAGACGGGCAAAACCTACGACGGAACTATCGTATTGGCTGATACGGGCGGGAAATATGTCAACTACCGCATTGAACTGCCGAAGAAAAAATAACTGAATAGCAAGCATAGGAAAAGAGTACCCTTTTCCGTAAAATCCCTGCTTTCTCTACCGAGAACGGCGGGGATTTTTGCTTGTTGGGAAGTTTCCCAAACCCTCTGAAACCGAAGAAAGGAGGTTACACATGGCAAGTTTACGGGACACCGTAAAGGACTATCAAGAAGAATTAAGGGACGGTATCGCTTGGGTGGCGTTTTGGAAAACGGGACGTTCTTGGAACGCTGAATATTTCCACCTTGAAATGAGCGATATTCTCTACCCGGAGGACAGAAGCCGCATGGAAGAAATCAAACAGGCTGACCCTGCCGCCGTTGTGGTAAACGGCTATTATTCCGGCTATCTTGGCGAGGATAGGAACCTTGACGAGCTGACCGCCGGGGTGCGCCGCCACTACGAAAACGGATATAGCAATATCGGGGAATTTATCGAAGCCCACGACGACAGGCTGCCGCCGGAGCTTATCGAGGAAGCAAGAGCCGCCGCCCACGCTGCGGGGCTGCCTTTCTCTGAAAAAGCCTACCGGGACGGCGAAGAACCCGACCCCTATCTATTTGACGGGAGCATGAGCATGGAGGACTACGAGCTTATGCACCGCATGATTGAGAAAGAAAGGAGCGAACACATGGAACAACCGATTTTAAGCGGGTATCTTTCTAATCTTGGAAAGTACACCGAGGGCAGACCTGCGGGCGAATGGGTATCATTCCCCACGACTGCCGAGCATTTGAAAGAAGTCTTTGACCGTATCGGCATAGACGGCAAAAACTACGGGGAGCTGCATATCACAGAATACCAGTCCTCTATTGCGGGACTGGCAGGAAAATTGACCGAGCTTGAAAGCCTTGACGAGCTGAACTATTTGAGCGAACTTTTGAAAATGCAGTTTGACGACGACAGGGAAAAATTTGTTGCAGCTATGGCATACGGCGACCATACAAGGGACTTGCAGGACATTATCAACCTTGCACAAAACCTTGATTGTTACTGGCTTTATCCGTCCGTACAGAGTGAGGAAGATTACGGGCATTATCTGATTGAAGAACTGGACGAGTTGGAGCTGCCCGAAGAAGCAAAAAAATATTTCATGTATGAGGAATACGGGCGGGACGCTGCTATCAATGACGGGGGCAGATTTACCGAGCAGGGCTATATCTACAATAACCGCAACACCTTTACACAGTGGTACGACGGGCGCGACGTGCCGGAGGAATACCGGGTAACGCCGCAGTCACCAGTACAGGAAAAGGAACAGGCAGACCTTGACGCTTCCGTAGCTATACCGACCGCCGCCACAGAGCAGCCCCCGGTTCTCCCGATTATCCTATCTTCTGAAAAGCCCGCTGACAAGATGAAAGAGATTACCGACCGACTGGAACAGGGGATTTTAGGACTGTATGAAAGCGACCGTTACGCCGACTATCTGCGTACTATGTCAAAATTCCATGATTACAGCCTTAACAATACAATCCTTATCGCCATGCAGGGCGGCAATCTTGTGAAAGGCTATAAACAATGGGAAAAGGAATTTGACCGCCATGTAAAGCCGGGAGAAAAAGCTATCAAGATACTTGCGCCGTCCCCGTTTACCGTTAAGAAACAGGTGGAAAAAATCGACCCGGACACCCAAAAGCCTGTTTTCGATAAGGACGGGAAACCTGTTACCGAGGAAAAGGAAATCAAGATACCCGCCTTTCGTGTGGTATCTGTCTTTGATATTTCACAGACCGAGGGAAAGGAGCTTCCTGCCCTTACCTATGAGCTGACGGGCAACGTGGAACAATACAAGGATTTTTTCGCTGCCCTTGAAAAGACTTCTCCCTTTGCTATGGGATTTGAAGCACTAAGCGGCGGCGTAAAAGGACGCTGCAATTATGAGGAAAAGCGTATCATCATCAACGAGGGCATGGACGAATTGCAGAATATCAAGACCGCAATCCATGAAATCGCCCACGCCACGCTGCATGATACTGCCCTTGCCATGCCGGAACGCCCCGACCGCCGCACCCGCGAGGTACAGGCGGAAAGCGTCGCCTATGCTGTCTGCCAACATTACGGGCTTGATACGTCGGACTATTCTTTTGGATATATCGCCGGGTGGAGCAGCGGAAAAGAACTTGCAGAACTGAAAGGCTCTCTTGAAACAATCCGCAGCACCGCCGCAAATCTGATTGATACCATAGACGGACATTTTGCAGCAATCCAAAAGGCACAGGATAAGGAACAGACCACCGAACAGGCGCAGCCCGCACAGGAAACCGCCAAACAGCCCGAAACAGAAGCAGCCGCGCCGGAGCTTCCCGAAGAAACAGCCCCGGTACAGGAAAAAGAAACACAGCCGGAACAGGCTGCACCCGCCGCCCCTTATTATCCTATCAATGAAGCTGCCGCCAAACGTGCAAAGGATATGAACAGCTTTTCCGATTATAAGCAAGGCAGCGCGACGGCTGAATACAGGCATTATGTTGATGAAGCCGTACAGCTTGCAGCAAGGCAGAAACAGCGGGTAGACCCGATGTACCATGAGAAAATCGACAGCCTGCTTGACACCTACGCCCGGAAACTGGCGGCGAACATGAACAAAGGCTATGAGATTGACGCGCGTGTTCCCTCTATCCTGATTGCGGGCGGCTCTAACTTCCCCACAAGGAAGAAAGAAAAGCAGAACGCAGCCCGCGACAGCAATTACCGGGAATGGCAGGAAATACAGGGATTGCTTGATAAAATCCGCAGCACCGGCATGGGCGGTATCAGCGCAGACGACCCACAGGCAGTACAGAAATTAGAAAAGAAACTGGAAAGCCTTGAAAAATCGCAGGAAACCATGAAAGCCGTAAACGCCTATTACCGCAAGTATAAGACCCTTGACGGCTGCCCGCATTTACCGCCGGAGGAACTGGAAAAACTGAAAGCAGACATGGCGAGCAGTTGGCATTTGGAGGACAAGCCCTTTGCGACTTGGGCGTTATCCAACAACAGCGCAGAAATCCGGCGCGTGAAAGACCGTATCAAATCCCTTTCACAGCAAAAAGAAATCGGTTTTGTGGGTTGGGAATTTGACGGCGGCAAGGTGGAAGCAAACACCGAAGCAAACCGCCTGCAAATCTTCTTTGAAGATAAGCCGGACGAAGCCACGCGGGAAGCCCTAAAAAGTAATGGCTTCCGTTGGTCGCCCAAAGCAGGGGCATGGCAGCGGCAGCTTACCAGTAATGCCTACTATGCGGCTGATTATGTCAAGGCGATTGCACCTCTTACAGGGGAAAAGCCTACCGAGTTACAGCGAGCGCATATCCGGGCGCAAAAGGTAGCTACACAAGAACAACCCGTACAGGAGCAGCCGGAACAGAAAGCCCCACAGGACAAAGACACCTTTTCCATTTATCAGATAAAAGGCGGGGACGAAACAAGGGACTTGCGCTTTGAACCTTACGACCGTCTGACTGCCACAGGACACCGGGTAGACCCGAAAAACTATGCGCTTGTCTATTCCGCAGAGCTTACGCCGGGGACTTCCCTTGAAGATATTTACACCCGCTTTAATATCGACCACCCGAAAGATTTTAAGGGACACAGCCTTTCCGTTTCCGACGTGGTGGTGCTTCATCAGAACGGACAGGACACCGCCCACTATGTAGACAGCTTCGGTTATAAGGACGTGCCGGAATTTTTCAAGGAACAGGAAAAAGCCCTCATTCCCGACGACTTGGAAACTGGCGAAACAGTCAAAACACCGAGAGGGACTTTCTATATAACCGCCATGAGCCGCGAGCAAATGGAAGCTGCCGGATATGGATTACACCACCAGTCCGACGACGGAAAATATCTGATTATGGGGAACGGTACAAGGGCTTTTGCTGTTCCCGTTCAGCCAGAGAACTATCTGAAAGCTGCCGAGCAGACCACAGAGCAAAACTACAACATGATTGACGGGCAGATAAACAACACCCCGACTACCGCAGAACTGGAAGCAAAGGTAAAGGCAGGAGAAACCATTTCCCTTGTTGACCTTGCGGAAGCTGTCAAGGCTGACAAGGAACGCGGCAAGGCAGCAAAAACGGAAAAGAAGCCCTCTATCCGGGCGCAGCTTAGAGCAGACAAAGAAAAAACCGCACAGAAAAAAGCGGCAAAATCAAAAAATCACGAATTGGAGGTATGAGCATGATTAGACTGACCGTTGAAGAAACAAACCTGTTGAGCATTTACAATGAGGGCGGTAAGCGCGGGCTTATGGAGAACATCAACGCTGCGCTGCCGTTTATGGACGAGGATATGCGGGAACTGGCGAAGCGCACCCTTGCGAAAATTGCACCTCTGACAGAAAATGAGTATACGGAGCTTGCCATTTTCGCCGCTGATGAGGTATGACCGGGCTAAAGCGGCTTACGCCGCCCCAAAGCCGGAAAGTCAACAGCCTTGTAAAAAAGGAGTGCTGCAACTGCGATAACGGACACTGTATTTTACTGGACGACGGGGAGGAATGTGTCTGCCCGCAGCTTATTTCCTATTC
>OGPJ01002451.1_pt1 | contig 11851 bp, 9 predicted proteins | sample 1552831 | NCBI WGS metagenome assembly OGPJ01 (sample SAMEA2579914, study PRJEB22360) | human gut metagenome | biome: human gut; feature: human-associated habitat; material: faeces | place: Denmark | collected 2008/2010
ATAATGCCACTAATAAAATATATGTTATTCTATTCATCTAATTTAATTTTTAAAAGATACATACTGTATGGCCTGATATCCAATGGAACAACAAGCTTTTTCCCATTTACTGTCAACATTCTTTTTTCTACCGGAATCGAATTTAATATTTCAGCTTCTTCATCCGTAAAATCTATATAATAACGATCAGCTCCCCGGGTTAATGGCAAAGTCTGACATTTCTCCTGCCGTAAAATTTCCAGCGATTTTTTCTCCTCCGGATCAATCGATTCTATTTCCACAAGGACATTTTTTCCTTCAAACATTTCCGGAATATCTTTCAACACGATCTTTGCATCCGGAAAAGCCAAAGGAGTTGCCTTCTCATAAAAGATAGAAGGTGAAGCAGTCCAAACCAGGATGCGATATTCATTTTTATCTGCTGTCGCCTGACTATACAACCCATATCCATCTTTATCATAAGGATATGAAACAGATGGTATCATCTTATCGAATAAGGAGTTGCGAAGAATCATCCCCTTTGCATAAGGAGAAATCACATTCTGATTTCCATAAGTAAGTAATCCAAAGTGGAATCCTCCTCCTGTTATCGGTAAAAAGTTCCCCTCTTCTTTTAAGTACCAATAGTGTACAGTCGAAGCAAAGCAAGCCATCGCCGCTTCCTTTCTGCAAGCTCCCTCCATATCCGACAGGTCTTCGATCGTAGAAGGTTCCGCAAGCCCGGATTCATCCACAAGAATTTTCAAATCAGGCAAAATATCATATTTCGCTAATATTTCATTGATTTTTGATTTGAAACCTTGTGCTATATTGGGAGCTGTCCCCGGAAACAAATAATTATGCCAGGTAATGTAGTCCAATCGTTTATCCGGATTTGTATCCGCCCGATAACGTTTCAGAAAACCATCGATAAAATCCCAATGATAAGGAGTATTGGAACCCAACCCTGCGACTTCCACCTGTTCCTTCTTTTTCAATCCTTTGTTAACATTATTTACTGCTTTGTACAAGCATTTAAAAATACTATAATGTGCATCCATATGGCATTCACTGCCACTAATATTATCATATTCATAAGGCATCTGCACAATTTTTAGTTGCGGACAGACTTTTTTTGCGTGAGCTATCGCAGTTTGATACCCTAATGTTAAATCCTCCCAGGAATACCCGGGAATACCTTCTTCCGGCAATGGGATCGTCCCCATTTTAGATGCTACTTTATATGCCTTTGTAACAGGAGATATCTGCATATCCAACACCACTTCATCCGCAGTCAAAGCCGCAACTTTCAGCCATTGGTCCATATAAACAATATCAGCACTGTCAAGTAAAGCTGGATTGTCCTCTTTCCAGGGCAACTGATGGTGTTGATACCGAAAAAGGGAGAAATTACCCTTCATTTGCCCCGTCACAGACAAGGCCATTTTTTCAATTTTGTCTGTAACTTCACCATATTGGTAGTCTTTAACCGGATTTCCGGAATAAGCCTGTACACGCCTTTCTCCCCGATCCCATGAAAAAACTTTCGCATTACAGGATACTTCTATCGTTCCCTCTTTATCCAAACCGGCAGATACACGCTTAACCTTTTCATCCCACTTTTCCAGGTTCTCTATATGCTGCCTGTATCCCTCTTCCAACTTCGTTTCCGTTAAACCGGATTCTTTCCATGCATTATCAGCATCCGTCTTACTCAAATCCTCCCATAAAGATCCGATGCACATACTTGACTCAATATCCATATGATGTGTCAACGAATTAAACTCAAAGACCATACGATTCCCATATTTCAATAAAGTCGGATAAACCCTGACATACAATAACCCCATGACCTTCGTCACAGGACGTTCATTCGGAGAAGTATCAATCCGTAATGCCTTAAACGAGACTTTCAAATTACCACTGGTCGCCTCCACGACCTTTTTAGGGTACAAATTCATTACGATTGTCTCGCTTTCCTGTCCCGTCACAGTTAAAGAAAAAGACAGACGTTCTTCAGAACCAATCCCATAACTCAATGGTATGACAAATGTCTTTGCATAACCGGAATGGCTGAATGGTACTAAATCGCTTATACAACGTATAGTCCGGGCATAAGGTGATCCTCCTCTAAACAAGAGACTCACTCCATGAATCGTCCTGTCTTGCCAGTCTTTATAAGCTCCAGACCACAAAAGACCATCATACCAGGCGTATCTTCCTTTTGTGACATCTTCCAGATCTGTACGGGAAGACCTGTTAATCGGATATTCACTGTAACCGAATCTCCATCGAAATTGAACATTAGCATCTCCTCTCAGATATGAACTTTCCAAATTTTGAGACTGCATAGCAATATTTATAAAAAGCAGAAAACCGGAGAGAAAAATGAATTTATAGAAATATCCCATTCTGTTATATTAAATGTTATCAAATAAAATATTTAAGTGAACACAGAAAATTGAGCATTAATCTGCAATTTTCTGTGTTCCTTGAATCAAAACCTATTATCAATAACCCGGATTCTGACCGAGTGTTATGCCAAAACGGGCATAGGTATCTATTTCCTGCTGAGGAATCGGGCACAAATAATCCCGTGAAGAATTGAATACACGAACTGCATTCGGGAAACGAGCATCAGTATTCAAATCATATTGGCTTGCTATTCCGCTATAGGAAACGAAACCGTCTTCATCAATTTGAGGTATGCCAGTAGCTGTTTCAGTATCCAATATTCGACCGTAAATAGTAACCGGCATTACTTTCTCTGCGATCTTCCACCGTCGGATATCAAACAAACGGAAACCTTCATCTGCTAACTCTACTTTTCTTTCACGCTGGATAATCGTTTTCAACTTTGCCACATCCATAGTCGTAATAGCCGGATAATCAGCTGTTGCAGAAACATCTACTCCATAAGCACGGGCACGAACTCTATTTATGGCAGTCAACACTGACTCATCAACCTCTCCTTGCATGATTTTTGCTTCCGCGTAGGTCAATAAAATCTCGGCATATCTCATCAGGATAAAGTTATGATCATCCCAAGATTGAATTTTTACCTGCGTTTCTTCTATCGTATTTTTCTTCCATAAATAGCCACAGAAAGCTGCCGGCCAAGAAACTGTACGACAATCACTGTTAGATCCGCCGATTGCCCCATTTACCAAACGATAAGTCGTACTGTCCGGATGGCTTTCAAAAATCATACCAGCCCATTCACTTTGCGGAGTAATTATAGAGGCTTTTAAACGAGGATCCCTGTTCTCAAAGGGGCGTTTCGGACTATACACTTTCGACTTGTCGATTGTTTCACCATCAATACATTCGTAAGAATCGACCATAGACTGAGTAGGTACCATTACACTGACAGCCCCTTTATTACGTGATCCCTGAGTTACAGAAAACTGCGTAATATAATATTCATATTTAAACGGCATGATAAACATAATCTCTGCAGATGCTTGTCCGGCTAATTGGAACAATTCTCCGTAATTTGCATGAAGGCTATACCCAAAAGCCTGTTCATTATCCATAATCTCTTTAGTCGATGCCGCAGCCTCTGCATAATATCCATTATACAACGAGATACGGGCATGTAACCCTAGAGCAGCTCCCTTTGTAATACGTTCCGGCTCACCTTTCCATGAATAAGGAAGCACTTCTGCCGCTTTTTTCAAATCTGCGAGGATTTGATCAATTATAACCTTTTTCGATTCACGTGGAATCAGTCCTTCTGTCGGAACTTTTATTACTTTATTCAAAAATGGGACATCACCAAAAAGCTCAGTGAGATACATATAATGAAACGCCCTTATAAACAAAGCCTGCGCTTCAATCTGCTTATATATGGTTTCAGACACGACATCCTTGGATCGTACCATATTTTCCAACAATGCATTTGCTCGGGCAATACCTTTATAATGATCCGAGTAAATTGTGAGAAAACCTCCGTTAGTCGAACTTTGTGTTCCTTGTCCCTGATTCATCATAGCAGAACAAACACCCCTGGACACACCGATATCCGTCGCTCCATTATCCATCGCAACCATAAGAGGTATCTTATAATCAGTTGTCAAACGCAATGAATTATAAGTTCCATTAAGTGCCAGGTTCAATTCTTCTTCATTTTTATAAAAAACATCGTCAACCGGCTCTGTCAGAGATTCCAAATCCAAAATATTATTTTCACAAGAAGAAAATCCGACAACCAACAATAATAACAGCTTATATATTTTCATAATATTCTTCATTTAAAAGGATAAATCAATACCAAATGTATAACTCTTAGCAACAGGATAGATCGCTCCCTGCGAATCATTCGGAACAACCGGATCGATCCCCTGCGGAAGGCTATCAAAGGTCAATAAATTCTGCCCGGAGAAATATACTCTTAAGTTCTTGATAAATACTTTGCTCAAGAGCTGTTTCGGCAACGTATAACCCAATGTTACATTTCTCACTCTCAGGTAAGAAGCATTGAACAACCATGTGTTACTTGCCTGCACATCATTACTACCAAAGCTCGTTGCCTCCAGAATAGGGAACTTTGCATTTGAGTTTTCAGGAGTCCAACATTCTTTGACATGCCATTCCTGAAGTTTACCAGCATTAAACAAAGGATAAACAAGATCGCCACCTAAAAGGACATCACGTTTACCTACTCCCTGCAATGCAATCGCAAGGTCAAATCCCTTATAACCGGCAGTCAAATCAATTCCAAAAGTATATCTTGGAAACGGATCGCCTAATATAACTCTGTCATCCGCATTGATCACGCCGTCGCTTGCATCCATCACACCATCTCCATCGGTATCGACGGTCAATTGATCTTTATAACGGAGATTACCAGGTTTTAAAGTACCAAATTGGCTGGGCGCCCCATTTATTTCTTCCTGCGATTGGAAAATACCTTCAGTTTCATAACCATAAATGGAATTGATCGGTGCTCCTAACCGGATAATAGAATTTCCCGTAATAATCATCTCGCTTCCACCCAGATTGGTAACCTCATTTTTCACATCTGATAAATTAATTTTTATGCCATAGTCAAAAGCCGAAACCCGATCTTGCCATCCGACCGTTACATCCCATCCACGGTTTTCTACATTTCCGATATTTTGGATCGGTGCTTCAAGACCCGTTACTACAGGTACCGGTATATTCAACAAAATATCTTTTGTTTTACGAACATAATAATCAGCGGTCAGAGTCAATCTCTGATCCAGCAATCCTGCATCTACTCCAATATTGGTCGTTGCTGTCGTTTCCCACTTGATATTCTTGTTCGCCAGTACTTTCTGGGCTGCTCCGTTTACAATTTGTCCTCCCATCAGATAATTGGCACTACCCAATGCAATAGAAGATGTATAAGGAAAATCACTACCAATTTCTTGGTTACCCAATTTACCCCATGAGGCACGTAATTTCAAATTAGACAAAAACGAAAGATCCTTCATAAAGTTCTCCTCAGAAAGTCTCCACCCCGCAGCAAAAGATGGGAAAATACCCACCCGGTTATCCTTCGCAAACCGGGAAGAAGCATCTCGTCTCAGATTTGCTTCAAACAGGTAACGGTCCTTATAGGAATAATTGACACGTCCGAAATATGAGACTAACGCATTATGAGTCGCTGTTCCGGAGTTTGAATCATATTCTTCCGAACCGGCATTAAGCACTTCATAATCCTGCAAAACATAATATTGCCGCCCGGCAGAAAACATCTCATAGTTATACTTGATAAACTCATATCCTCCCAACACAGAAAAACTATGATCTTTAAGCGTCTTTGTATAAGAAACTACAGCGTTGAAACTCTGACTGAACGGACGCTCGTTTGTCTGCGTAAAGCTATTAGGATCTCCCTTTTTCCGGATCGTCTTAGTATCCCAGTCCATCACTTGCTCGTATGTCTTAGATGCTCTTTTTACATAAATATCTTCATAGGAGGGTGCATATAAGACTGAGATATTCATCCCATCGAAAGGCCGGTAGTTCGCTTTCAACAAACCTCTGAATTCATTATAAAGTCTTTTGTTATAACCGCCAGCCCGTACCTGCGCTATCGGGTTTCCTCCGGAGAAACCATCCCCCCAGGTACCATCTGAATAGACTGCAGGATAATTAGGCGCAATTCTGAACGCATCCCGTACAACAGCCGTCAATGTAGCATTAGATGCATTTTGCTCTGACCGGCTAAAAGCCAAATCAAAATTAATATCAAATTTGTCCGATAACTTCAAATCTGAATTAAATCGTCCATTGTAACGCTTAAAACCATAATTGACAATATCAGCTCCCTGATCCGTAAAAGAGACTGAAGCCAAAACCTTCGCCTTATCAGAACCTCCGCTAACATTCAGGTTATGATATTGTTGAAAGTTCGTTTCACTAAACAGCAAGCCAACCCAATCAGTATCCGGATATCGGTCCGGGTCTGTCTTCATACCCGCCCGATAAGCATCAATTGTCGCCTGATCGGAACCTGTATACTTCAAATAATCAAGAGCACCTAAGAACGAAGGAAGATTCGTCGGGTTCTGCCACCCCAGATAGTTCTTATAATTTACCGAAACACCTCCTTCTTTTGCTCTCTTCGTGGTAACTAATATAACTCCATTTGAAGCACGTGAGCCATAAATCGCAGCAGATGCAGCATCTTTCAATACCGAAATATTTTCGATATCATTTCCATCTATCGTATTAATATCTCCTTCCACGCCGTCAATCAAAATTAAAGGATCATTAGACGCACTGATCGAGCCCATACCGCGAATACGCAAAATCGCCTTATCTTCTCCCGGCTGTCCGCTCTCCTGAATAGCAGTCAAACCTGGAGCAAGTCCAACTAATGCCTGCGAAGCTTGTGCTACCGGTTGTTTTGCCAATCGATCACCACTCACAGATTCTACGGCCCCAGTCAGGTTTACCTTCTTCTGTGTACCATAACCGACCACCACGACTTCATCCAGCAACTCGGTATCTTCCGTCAGGACAACATCATACGTTGACTTATCCGTAAGTTTGAATTCTTTCGAAGCATATCCGATATAGGATACTTCAAGAATATTATGGCTTGAAACATCTATGGAGAAACGTCCGTCAAAGTCCGTAACTGTTCCATTTGTCGTGCCTTTTTCCACCACGTTTGCTCCTATAATCGGTTCGCCGGTTACATCTTTTACCACACCTGTAACACGCCGGCCCTGTTGTAATACTACGGGCGAAACATTCCCCTTCTTTTCCATCGGATTGATCAGGATAAAATTATTCTCCGTAATTTCATATTGGATTCCTTCCTGTTCAAAAAGACGTTTTAAAACCGTTTCGACAGATTGGTCTTTCACACGGACAGATACTATTTTGTCCAAATTAATTTTCCCACTTTCATATATAAAACGAAAATCAGATTGATTTTCGATCAGGAAAAGAACTTCCTTTATCGATTGGTTCTTAACATCCAACGATAACTTCGTGTTTTGAGAATAAACAGTTGCAGATATATTAAGTGAGAATACAATCAAAAGTAATGTCGTTAATCTCATAATAGATAATATCTTTTTAAGGGTCGGATAAAAAACCGACTCTAACTTATTGAAAAAATTCATATATTTGTAAATTGATTATTAGTTAACTATTAGTGTTGCAAGCACTAATTTTATGATCAGACTTATAACGGGAGATGTTTCCAGCATTTCCCGTTTTGTGTATTCATGGTTCTTTACTTCATAGGCAATTCTATTTAGAGGTTATACTTATATTTTTTCCTGTCACATGATAGCGTATCTTACTCAGGCGGGACAATGCATTCATTACATCCGTTACGGTTTCTTCCTGTATGACCCCATTATAACGAATATTTTCCCCTAGCCCCGGTTGGAGCATAATCTTCACATCATACCATCTTTCCAGATATTTACAAACAACCGACAGAGACATATCTTCCATATATAACTTATTGTCCAACCATCCATAAGAATGGGACAAAACACCTTCTACCTGCTTAATCTTATCCGTCTTCTTATCGAAAACAGCTATCTCTCCCGGCTTCATCCTCAACTTCTCGTTTCCTTTCTCCAGTTCGATACATCCCCCAACCAAAGAAGCCTGGATAACCGGATCATCAGCATACGCCTGCAAATTGAAAGAAGTCCCCCAAACTCTCACGTTTAAACCCCCGGCCACTTTAATGACGAAAGGATCTTTACTCTTGGACACATCAAAAAATCCTTCCCCCGATAAAAAAACCTTCCGCTCCTTTTCAAAAAAAGAAGGATAAGATAATTTCGAACCGGCATTCAGCCACACTTTCGTTCCGTCAGGCAACGTCAGTTCCGCACGCTGTCCGGCAGGGACAAGCAGTTCCTGCTGAAAAGCGATCAATTCTTTCTGTTCTGCCAGATTCCCCGAAAAATAGTAAGAGGCCAGCATCCATGCAGAAACAAAAGCAATTACAATGATCGCAGCATACCGGCTGAAAGAGATCAGCATTACTTTTCGTTTTTGAACATTAACCAGCTTTCTGAAACAGGCATAATTTATCCGGCCCTGCTCTTTGTCCATCCGTTCGGGAGTCAATTCGAGCAAGCTATGTAAATGTTGATAATCTATTATCCGGGATTTCAGCGCAGGGTCTTTGTAGGCTTCTTTCAGAAGCTGATCCTGTTCTTCTTTTGATAAATTTCCCTGACAATATTTTATTATTCTTTCATCCATCGTGTACGATTCTTTATATAGTAAACGAACAGGAAAAATAATCCCCCTAAACAAAATCAATTTTTTTTCTGTTTATCTCAATTTTCCCAGGAAGATAAAAGGAACAAGAGTAGCGGTAAGTGGTTTTTCAGTTCCTCCCTCAACTTCTTATAGGCTATAGTCATTTGGCTTTCAATGGTTTTCACAGAGACATTCAATTCTTCTGCTATTTCTTTCTGCTTTTTCCCTTCTATTTTACTCATTACAAAAATTTCCCGGCACCGTTCGGGTAACGTATCAAGTGCTTTCTCTATGATGTCTTTTATATTGTCTTCAGAAAGGCCTTCTATATTAAAAGCCTCCAATGAATCAAATTTCATACGGAAAGACAGATCGAACTCCTCCTGCATTTTAACAGCAGCTTCCTGTTCCATCAATCTCCGCCGTAAATAATCGATACATTTATTTTTCACAGAGGTAAATAAATAGGCAACCAGGTTTATATGGAAACCCAGTTCCTCCCTCTTTTGATAGAACTCCAGAAAAACATCCTGTGCGATATTTTCAGCCTCCTCATCAGAAAGGACATAGTCGCGTGCAAAATATTTGACACGCGAATACCATGTTATGTAAAAATTCTCGAAATCCATCAATCAGTTTAATATCTCACAATAACTCCTTTATTGTAAACAAAATTAAACAAAAACGTTGGATATGCAATACTGTACTTCTTTTTTAAAACTTATATCCAACAGTTATAAACGCTGATAAATTTTTAAGAGCATAATCTTCAAATTCTATTATATCCATTGGCTCGGAAAAACTGCTAACTCCATCATGTACTTTGACCAGTCCCAATTGTCCTTCCAAGTCCACCACAATTCTCCGGTACTCATAGGCTATACCCAGTCCAACTCCGGCATCAAAGCGTTTGCATCCCATATTCCCATCGGTCATACCACCAAAGGTATTGAGTTTATATTCTTTATGAACATTGTGGAATCCTGTAGTACCCGGAATCGGTAACCATACATCGATCGACGTTTTGCCTCCTACTCCATAAGCCATATAAGGCCCTCCCGAGAAAACCAGGTTAGATGTCTTCATAAGATGCAACCGGGCTGACAACATTATGGGCAATTCAAGATAAAGCATATTCACCTTAGCCTTTCCCAGATCTTTTCCATCTTCTTTAGATCCCTTTGAAACAAAATTCAAAGAAGGTTGTAACGCCTAGGTTTTATTAAAACCATATTCCATACCAACGCCCACCTTATAAGCGAATTTAGTATTTTCCTCCGTGTTCTTCCCCCACATGCTCGCAATCCCCGCCCCTGCTTTTACCCGGAAAGTTACCGGGGGTTGAGCATACGCTTTAGCACTCAGGAAAATAAAAACAACACATATTCTTAAAACATATTTCATATTCTGTCCAAACTAATCTTTGCAACTCATCCTTTACATACTTTTCATCAACTAACATGAATGTACATCCAGTTATCCCATTATTATTGTTTTTCGTAATCTATCAGAAATGAAAACGTATTCCAGCATCCAAATGCAAACGAAATATTCCCGAATGTTCTCCATCCTTATAGTCTATATTATCCTGTTTAGGAAGAGAACTCCCAATATACCCTAAATTCGCTCCGATTCCGATATGATCAGACAAATAATATTCTGCTCCGACCAGGAAGTTATACCCAAATCCCGATAGCGATTCACTAACTCCTTTTGCCGATTCACGATATTTAAAATAACCGATGCCGAACTTTTCTTCTATTCCCCAACGGCCCACTTTTTGTTTCATCACGAACTGAGGAGCAATATAAGCAAGCCCTACATTCACATCCACATGGGAATAACTGTAAGATGACTTATATCCCGAATACATCAGACCGGCACCAAAACCACTCCTGGACACCCAGTCATAACCGACTTGCCAATCCATTCCTTTCCTGGGATGACCAGACGCTCCGTTGGGAAGATAAAATTTATTCGTCATAAAGGCATAACCGATATTGGCATAGATCGTACTATGATGAAACGAACTTTTAGAAACACCTGCATTATTATCACGACCGGAAGGCGAAACTAATGGAGCAATTTCTGCTTCCAGATTGGTCGCATCACCTATCCACAGCATATTGCCTGTTATTTGGTGGCAACTGCTTCCTAAAAGAGAAGGCTCCCGGTGATCGGTCAGGGCTAACGCATTCCCTCCGCTTTTGAAGGTTGTCTGTTTTGCCAGTGCAACAACCTGGTCATAATTACATTTGGTTGAAGCTCCACGATCAACCACCTTTACAGTCCCTATCAACTCAGCCGATTCCGGCACTGTTTGTCCCACTCCATATAAAAGAACCTCCTCTGCCGCGACACGAGGAGAGTAACTTCTTTCGATATGGGTTATTACTTTCGGAGCGCAACTACCCAAACAGACAGGCAGAAGTAAAATCAATAATAAGTTTGCTATTTTCATTATTTTCGTACCTTATATTTCTATTTTACTATCAATGGTAACATTTTTTCTTCTACAGGCAAATAATCATAATCCGAATAAACATCATTAGGAAAATCAATTACTGTTATTTTACAGGAATCAATCAATGCCGTAAACGAACAATCTAAAAAAGCATCATATAACTTTAACAAGTTTCCATCTTTTATCCATTTTCCTTTAGAAACTATTTGAGAGTACTCATTTAATTTATAATGAATCTGATAAAGATAATCAGAATCTAAAGATAAAGTTATCGACTTATTCTCGTATACACCCAACCGAAGAGGGAGCGAGGATGATATTTTGTGCTTTCTTTTGTGCAAATTCCTTTCTCTTTTTCTTATATATACCGATTCAATATCTACCATAGATTCCAAATCATCATCTATTATATCTCCTTGATACCAAAAACGTTCATTCTGCATAAAAGAAAAACCTTTCCTTATGACCAAGTTAGACATATCTCCGCTTGCTTCTAATACGATTTCTGCATTACAGGGTATATCCTTCAAATAATACATATTATCCTTTTTACAAACTCGTCCATATGACACAAAGGAACTCGAAGAAAGTTCACTAGTACCTTCAGTCAACAAAATAAAATATTTATCTTTTTGTAAGTACAACCCACAATAAGCCTCTGAAAAGTCTCTAGCATTCAACTGCCTACGCTTT
>OGPJ01002463.1_pt1 | contig 11807 bp, 10 predicted proteins | sample 1552831 | NCBI WGS metagenome assembly OGPJ01 (sample SAMEA2579914, study PRJEB22360) | human gut metagenome | biome: human gut; feature: human-associated habitat; material: faeces | place: Denmark | collected 2008/2010
TCATGCCGGCGGAGAGGATCTGATCTTCCCTCATCATGAAAATGAGATCGCACAGAGTGAAGCATGCAATGGGGAGAAGTTTGCGAATTACTGGATGCATAATGGTTTCTTAAATATCAACAATAAGAAAATGTCTAAATCAGCAGGAAACTTCTTTACAGTGCGTGAAATTGGAGAAAAGTATCCATTACAGGTGATCCGTTTCTTCATGTTAAGTGCACACTACAGAACCCCATTAAACTTCAGTGATACTTTAGTAGAAAGTGCAAAAACAGGGTTAGACCGTATCTTGACAGCGATTGATCTATGCAGAGAGATGGCAGCTAAAGAAGAAACAGGTTCTTTAAGCAAAGAAGAAACAGAACATTTTGCTAATATAGAAGTACTTGTAAAGAAATTTGAAGATGCAATGGAAGATGACTTTAACACAGCAGATGCAGTTTCGGCTATTTTCGAGATCGTGCGTGAATCAAACTCAACAGTGAAAGACTTCAGTGCAGACTATGCAAAGAAAATACTAAAAGTATTAGAAGATCTTTGCAGCGTTCTTGGAATTGAAACAACAAAAGAAGAAGAGATCCTAGATGAAGAAATCGAAAAACTGATCGAAGAACGTCAGGCGGCAAGAAAGAACAAAGATTTTGCAAGAGCAGACGAGATCAGAGACCAGTTATTAGAGCAGGGTATCGTATTAAAAGATACAAGAGAAGGTGTAAAATGGAGCAGAGCTTAATTCAAAAGATCAAAGAAGGATTGTATCTTGATGGATTGGATCCCAAAAGTTACTCTCCATTATCTCTTGCTTACATTGGAGATGCGATCTATGAGATCGTGATCCGAACGATCGTTATGTCTGCAGGGAATATGAGTGTGAATAAGTATCACAAAAAATCAAGCAGTATGGTCAAAGCTTCTGCACAAAAAGAAGTGTTTGAAAAGATCGAGCCATTTTTGACAGAAGAAGAAATGGCTGTTTATAAACGTGGAAGAAATTCCAAATCAGGTTCTGTTGCAAAGAATGCATCTATGATGGATTACAGAAAAGCAACTGGAGTGGAAGCTTTGGTTGGATATTTATATCTGGCAGGAGATATGGACCGCATCATCGAATTGATCGGGATCGGTTTTGATTTGAATAAAAAAGAAGAAACAGGAGAAGAACATGAATCATAAAGAAGATCTGATCGCAGGGCGTAATGCTGTGATCGAGGCTTTAAGAGCAAAGAAACCAATCGACAAGATTTTTGTATTGGATGGATGTCAGGATGGACCGATCCGTACGATCGTAAGAGAGGCAAAGAAAACAGATGCGATTCTTAAATTTGTAGATAAAGAACGCTTGAATCAGCTGACAAATGAACATCATCAGGGAGTTGTTGCAATTGTCGCAGCATATGAATATGGAACGATTGAGGATCTGTTTAAAAGAGCAGAAGAAAAGGGTGAAGATCCTTTCTTTATCCTGTTAGATGGGATTGAAGACCCTCATAATCTTGGGGCGATTATTCGTACAGCAAATCTTGCAGGTGCACATGGAGTGATCATTCCAAAGCATCGCGCAGTTGGAATCACACCAACCGTAGCAAAAACATCTGCAGGTGCGATCAATTATACACCAGTTGTGAAAGTAACAAATATTGGAAAAACAATGGATGAATTAAAAGAACGTGGTATGTGGTTTGCATGTGCAGATATGGATGGAGAAGTGATCTATCGTCAGAATCTGACAGGATCGATCGGGCTTGTTATTGGAAATGAAGGAAGCGGTGTGAGCCGTTTGGTAAAGGAAAAGTGTGACTTTATTTCATCTATTCCAATGAAAGGAGATATTGATTCACTGAATGCTTCTGTAGCAGCAGGTGTTCTGGCGTTTGAAGTTGTAAGACAACGACTGGGAAAATAAAGAATGAAAGAATTAAAAACAATTTCTGATGAGAAATTGCTCAGACAGATCCAAAGCGGTAATGATGATGCGATGGAATGTCTGTTAGAGAGATACAGGGATATGGTAAGGAAAGAGGCAAGAAGATTTTTTCTTGCAGGTGGGGATGAAGAAGATCTGATTCAGGAAGGAATGATCGGGCTTTTTAAAGCAGTGACATCCTATCAGGAAGAAAAAAACACTTCGTTTTCAACGTTTGCTTATCTGTGTGTGCAAAGACAGATCTATACAACGATCACTGCATTTAACAGAAAAAAACATATTCCGTTGAATACAGCAATCTCTCTGTTTGAACAAAAGGATCAGGAAGAAGAATTATCATTGGATGAAATCTTAGAAACTCCGGAGGAAACTCCGGAGGAGATGATGCTTCGAAAGGAAGAATTAAATGATTATTACAAAATGCTTGACCAGAATTTAAGTAAATTTGAAAAACAGGTGATGTATCATTATCTGAATGGAGAAACATATACAACGATTGCAAAAAAACTTGGAAAAAGTGATAAATCCATTGATAATGCGATTCAGAGGATTCGCAGGAAGATCAGAAATGATCAGGAAAGTTAAAGTAAAGATAAGAGAAACAAAAAGAAGACTTAAAACGGATGTTTTAAGTCTTCTTTATAAAGCTGCTGACGGGAGTTGAACCCGTGACCTCCTCACTACCAATGAGGTGCGCTACCTCCTGTGCCACAGCAGCAGAACTGATTAATAATTTATCATGAAAATGATATACTGTCAATAGAATTAACAAAATAAAAGGAAAATCAAATGACAAAACAATATAGGAAAAATAAGAGAAGAATCTGTGTGGTGATGTGTCTTGTTCTTTGCATGATCTCAGGCATCAAAATACAGGCAGCACAGCCAGGATATTTTGATAATCCCCAGACGGTCTATGATGAATTTGCTGGGAAGATTTATGATCGTTCATTCAAAAAGAGTTATGCATTTTTGAAAAAAAAGATGAATGTTTTTGAAACATCTTCAGGAAGTAAAAAGATAGGGGTAGCGCCAAGATATTCAGGAGTGATCGTGGTTAGTAAAACATCCGATCATGTTCAGGTGATCTATGAGAAAAAGAAAGCATATGGAATTGGATGGATTGATAGAGGTTTGTATCATAAGGAAGCTATTCCATATAATGGGAATGAAAAACAGTTGCTAGGAAATGGAATTTATTGGATACAAAATAAAGCTTCTGGAGAAGGAATTCGTGTACAGATCATTTTTCTGAAAAATCAGAAATATCAAGTTTCGATTTTGAATCAAAGCAAAGAAGATCACACATGGAAACTAATACGTGAGTACGATCATTTTTATATCAAAAATATGAAAAATGAAAAATATCTGTCAATGGATGAAAATGGTACCTTGACAGACGGTAAAATAAAAGATATGAACAACTGTTTCACAAAACCACAGAAAGAAGCAGCACAGAAGTCCTATCAATGGCAGGTAATGCGTCTTAACAATAAAAATGTATATCCGTATCGTGATTTTATGCAGTTTGATCCTGCATGGGCCAGAAAAGATTATGGAAATGTTTCGGATTACAGTGGGAAAATGGCAGCAGCAGGCTGCGGAGTTGTGGCGATCACAAATGCAGTATATGCATTGAATGGGCAATTTGTTGATCCAATGTTGTTTGCAGATTATGCAGTGGAGAAACATTACAGGATCATAGGTGCCGGAACACATGATGGGATTTTTAAGGCGGCAGCGAAGAAATTTGGAGACACATATGGGTTCACTTATATTAAGACAACTTACAGTACATCAGAAGTAAGAGAATATCTGAAAAAAGGTTGTGTAGCAATCTCGCATGTACCAGGACATTATGTAACAGTTGCTGATTTTAATCCCAAGACAAAAAAATATCTGGTCTTAGATTCTCATCCGATCAAGAGCAGACCAACTAGCTCTTTTGGAAACTGGTTTAAGAGAGAACGATTAGAGAGAGGAGGGTTGACATCATCTGCATATTATATTTATGGAGTGCCAGGACAGGCATGGAAATATGAAAGTGCAAAAGGAATACAATTTCAGAAGGATTTATTCACATTTATGATTTACATGCGTTAAAATGTAAGAAAAAATAACAAAGGATAGGGAAGGAGAAGTTAAATGAACAAAGTTAAAAAGATATTGACAACATTGATGGCAGCAACATTAACTGTTTCAACAGGATTAACATCCATGCCAATGTTTGCACATAACGTAAAAGCGGAGTCAAAGGCAGAAACAATAAGCAGTGATACGAATGATATGTCACAGTATAAGAAAATAAATGGAATCAGCAGTCAGACGGTTTTAGGAGCAGATTTTTCCCATTATCAATTGCAAAAAAATGCGTGGAAAAAAGTCTGGAAAAATTACAAAGGAATCGAAGTTTCCAATGTGTTTGAATATGTAAGATCACAGGGAATCAATACGATTTCTGTGAAAGTTGCAGTGAATCCAACAAAAGATAAAGAGGGTAATGAAAGCTATCTGTCTTTAGAAAACGCTAAGAAGACATTAAAAGAAGCCAAGAAAGCAGGATTAAAAACAAATGTTACATTGTTATATTCTGATGATATAACGTATGCAGGGGTGCAGAAATTACCAGATGGTTGGGATACTGATTCAGCAGAAGAAAAGGCACTGGAGTATACAAAAAACGTCATCAAAGAATTGAAGGCAGCAGATGCAGTCCCAACGATGATCACGATCGGAAATGAAGTAAACTATAATTTCTTAAATATGAGTAGTGGAGATGGATGGGAAGGCTTTGTTGCAATGAGCAAAATCTCGAAAATGATCAGAGAAGAAGGAATCAAACCGGCTGTTAGTGTATCGGCACCAACAACAGATGCTTCAGATATTCAATGGATCATTGGAAAATTAGGAAATGCTGATGTTGATTATGATTATATTGGAGTAAACATCTATCCGGATACACACAATGACAATTATGTAAAAACATTAAAAAATACAGTAGAAGAAAAGGCAGCAGGAAAGCAGATGATCATTTCCAGTGTCAAATGTCCATGGAAAGATTCAGAAGGAAAAGCCAGTATAACGACACAGACAAAGAGCATTTATGATTATCTTCAGGCAACGATCGATGAGAAAAATGCAGGTGGATTGATCTATGATGATGCAGATTTTGTCGGGGCATGGGACTCATTCTTTGATGAAAATGGACAAGCAATGTCTTCACTTGCAATCTTTGCTTATGCGCAGGGAAATCAGGTCGATGTAAGCACTTATAAAGATCCATGGGAATATGGTGGAGATACAGGACTTAAGAATCTAACAGCTTCTGTCAAAAAACTTAATAATATGTCACAAAGTTCCATTCGAGGAATGGATATTTCATCCTATACAGCACTAAAGAAAGCAGGCGTAAAATACTATGATTTTGACGGAAAAGAAACATCATTGTTAAAAGTATTGCATGATAATGGAGTTAATTATATTCGAATCCGTATCTGGAATGATCCAACAAATGAAAAAGGAGAAACATACGGAGGTGGTGCGAATGATGTGGCAGCTGGTCTTGAAATTGCAAAAGAAGCTGCACAGTATGATATGAAACTTCTGCTAGATTTCCACTATTCTGATTTCTGGGCGGATCCAGCACTTCAAAAGATACCAAAAGCTTGGGGAAAAGATAAAAATGATACAGAAAAGATGAAACAAAATGTTTACGATTTTACAAAGGATACGATAAAGAAATTCCAGGAAGTTGGAGCAGATATCGGAATGGTACAAGTTGGAAATGAGATTACAAATGGAATGCTTGATATCATGCCAGATTATTCAAAGGGAGAAACTTATAAAGATACATGGGGAAATGCAAAGAATGCCAAGATTTTATGTGGATATTTGAAAGCAGGGATCAAAGCAGTCAGAGAATGCACACCAAAAGCATTAGTTACACTGCATCTTGAAAGTATGGGTTATGGAAAATGTTCAGAAATTATGAATGCATGGGAACGAAATGGAGTGGACTATGATGTTTTCGGTAGCTCATTTTATCAATTCTGGCAAGGAAATTCCAGTAAAAATGCATTAGCTGGACTTCAGAAAATAGAAAATCTTGCCAAGTCAAGAGGAAAAATGTATGCGGTTATGGAAACAAGCTGGCTTAACAGTTTAAAAGATGCGGATGGTACATCAAATGTCATTGGTGAAGGACATGCAAATGCAAAAGTATATTCTGATGATCCACAGGGACAGGTGGATGCATTGACGGATATGTATCAGACATTGTTATCAAATGATAATGGGCTTGGAGCTTTTTACTGGGAGGGAGCATGGATTCCGGTAAAAGCGGGATGGACTAATTGGAAGTACAATAAGGATATGTCTGATCGTTATGGAACTGGATGGGCGGCTCAGGGAGCAAAAGGATACTATCCAGATAACAAGATGTATTATAATGGACAACCAGCATGGGGCGGAAGCAGCTGGGATAACCAGACGTTATTTGATTCCAATGGATATCCATTACAGTCATTGAAGTTCTACAAAGATTCTGTGTCCAAAGGAAAAGAACAGATCATAGCATTGAAGATCGTTGATAAAAATGGAAAAGAAGTATATGCTACCCAGTATGTCAAAGTTGAAGTAGGAAAGACCCGCAAGATCACATTACCAAAATTCTCTGGATATTATCCAAAGAATAAAAATTATAACATGACATTAAAGGGAACACAGGAAGGTAATACAGTACAGAAAGTTGTATATACAAGAACAGCAGCGGGACCTGCGATCAGTTATAATTACCGAGTGAAAGTTACAAAGAAAAAATATAAACTTTACAAGAATTTCAAATGGAAGAAATCAAAAACAAAAGTTTATAAAAAGACATATGTAGCAAAATATAGATATGACCATAAGAATGGAAATAAATATCTTGCTCTTTATACAAAAGGTGGTAAATTTGTTGGGTACATTAATAAGAAAGCGGTAAAACGATTAGGATCAGCAACACAGCCAGAGCAGGGAAAAGCATACACTTATGGAAAACGTGTAAAGATCAAGAGTAAAAAATATAAACTATATAAGAATTTCAAATGGAAGAAATCAAAAACAAAAGTTTATAAGAAAACATATGTAGCAAAATATAGATATAAACATGAGAATGGAAATAAATATCTTGCATTGTATACAAAATCAGGAAAATTTGTTGGATATATCAATGCCAAAGCTGTGAAAGTTATAAAGTAATTTAGGTGAAAAAATAGAATTCTGTCGATGCAGGATTCTATTTTTCATTTATGAAAATAAATAAAGTATTGACATTAAAAGTTGGTAGTACCATAATATTGTATACAAGAAAAAAGACTTAATATGAAAAACTGGAGGATTGTATGAAATTTCTTAGACAATTTATGATTATTTTACTACTCTCTTTTTTGGGAGAAGTGCTTAAGATGTTTATACCATTGCCAATTCCGGCAAGTGTGTATGGACTGGTGTTAATGTTGGTATGTCTGATGACTGGTGTTTTGAAGACGAGTCAAGTTAAAGATGCAGCATTTTTCCTGATTGAGATCATGCCTGTTATGTTTATTCCGGCAGCAGCTGGATTGATTGATTCGTGGAAAGTTTTACAGCCATTATTACTGCCAATACTAGTCATTACTGTAGTGATCACAGTATTTGTTATGGTAATCACAGGAAAAGTAGCACAAATGATAGCACAGAAGAGAGGAATCAAAAATGAATGAAATGTTCAGACAATCATTGTTTGCAGGAGTAACGATCAGTTTGATTGCATATGAGATCGGACTATTTTTAAAGAGAAAGTTGGGATTAGCGATATTAAATCCATTATTAGTATCTATAGTTATTGTGATCCTGGCATTGAAAGTATTTGGAATCAGTTATGAAGTATATAATGCAAGTGCAAAATACATATCTTATTTGTTGACGCCAGCAACTGTGTGTCTTGCTGTACCTTTATATGAGCAGTTAGAATTACTAAAGAAAAATAAGGTTGCGGTTGTTTGTGGAATATTATCAGGAACATTAGCAAGTTTAACAGGGATTTTTGTTCTTTGTATGTTATTTGGATTTAACCACCAACAGTATGTAACGATGCTTCCTAAATCGATCACAACAGCGATCGGAATTGGAATATCAGAAGAATTAGGTGGAATTGTGACAATTACAGTTGCAGTGATCATTATTACTGGAATTCTTGGAAATGTGATTGCAGATACAGTATTTCATATATTTAAAATAAAAAATCCATTGGCAAAAGGCCTGGCACTTGGAACAGCATCTCATGCGATCGGAACAGCAAGAGCAATTGAGATGGGACCAGTCGAAGGTGCAATGAGCAGTCTGGCAGTAGCAGTAGCAGGACTTTTGACTGTTGTATTTGTATCAGGATTTGCTCAGCTTATTTAAAATAGGAGGAAGAAATCATGGCAGATGAGAAAATGATCATCACGATCGGAAGAGAACATGGAACAATGGGAGATAAAGTAGCAGAAAAAATTCGAAGACAATTTGAATTGCCACTTTATGACAAGGCACATCTTCTAAGAATAGTAGAAGAAACGGATGATTATGATGAATTAAATGCATTTTTTAATGACAGAAAAGTAAACAGTCTGTTATATGCGATTGCAATGAGTGAGAATGTAAGTTCTAATGATGTGCCTTTCGGGATTATCAAGAAGATTATTGGTAATACGGGAGGCGTCGTGATGGATAGCTGTGGAAATTATCTTTTCAGAGATCGTCCGAATACGGTAAGAATTTTTATGCATGCAGACAAGAACATTCGAATTGAAAATCTTATGAAATATCTTGGAATAAGCAAAGAACAAGCTGAAAAAGAAATAGAAACAGAAGATTCAAAACGTTATGAATTTCATAAATATTACACAAATGAAATATGGGGAATGTCCAATGGATATGAATTATGTCTGGACGAAGGAATCCTTGGAATCGATGGATGTGTAAAAATGATTTTGGACTATCTGAAAATAAGAAATTTAATTTAAAAAAGTTCTTGACATTACAAAAATAATATGTATAATAGATAGAGGTGGTTGCAACAGACCACCTCGAATATAAATCTGGCTCCATGGTCAAGCGGTTAAGACGCGACCCTCTCAAGGTCGAATCACGAGTTCGATTCTCGTTGGAGTCATAAGCTACAAACTTCGTATTTATGCGGTTTGTAGCTTTTTTATTTTGTTTATATTTGAATTGGTTAAAGGAAAGGGTTAAAGTTTTTGAAATATTAAATCTGGAATAAAAATATAACGATCAAGAAATAAAAAATCCCCCTGGCATATAAAATGCCAAAGAGGATTCAAACAAATGTCAAAGTGCTGATTAAAGCACAAAGATATTATATCACACAAAAAACAAAATGCAATAATCACTTGACAAAAAAATATCAATATGATAATCTACAACAAGAGTGAATCTGAACTATCGGGTCCATGAAGGGGCACACCACCTCGGGTGTGATGCTTCTTTGTGGACCCTTTTTTTGTTCCTTTTAAAGATAAAAGGAAAGTCAGTCAAGGAGGAAAGCAGATGAGATTAAATGGAGAGACAAAAACATTAAAAGACCCTGTCGCATTATCTGATTTCTTAACACAGGAAGGATTTTCAGATAAGAGAATCGCAGTGGAAAGAAATGGAGAAATCGTTCCTAAAGGGGAATATGCGAATGTGATCTTAAGTGACAGTGACACATTAGAGATCGTAGCCTTTGTCGGTGGCGGATGATCTGAAGATAACAGATACAAAGAGATAAGAAAATTATGCATATATAAAGGAGAATAACATGAAACAGGACAAGTTAATCATCGGTGGACATGAATTTGATTCAAGATTTATCTTAGGATCAGGAAAATATTCCTTAGATCTGATCAATGCAGCAGTGCAGAATGCAGGAGCACAGATCATTACATTAGCACTTCGAAGAACGAACACAAATGATACAGCTAATATTCTTGACTATATTCCAGAAGGTGTCACACTTCTTCCAAATACATCTGGAGCAAGAAATGCAGAAGAAGCAGTTCGTATTGCAAGACTTGCAAGAGAAGTAGGATGCGGAGATTTTGTTAAGATTGAAGTTATTCATGATTCTAAATATCTGCTTCCAGATAACTATGAAACGATCAAGGCAACAGAAATCCTTGCCAAAGAAGGATTTGTTGTTATGCCATACATGTATCCAGACTTAAATGCAGCCAGAGATCTTGTAAATGCTGGGGCAGCTGCAGTTATGCCTCTTGGGTCTCCAATTGGATCTAACAAAGGAATCTGTACGAAAGACTTTATCCAGATTTTGATCGATGAGATCGATCTTCCAATCATCGTAGATGCAGGAATCGGAAAACCATCTCAGGCATGTGAAGCAATGGAAATGGGTGCAGCTGCAGTGATGGCGAATACAGCAATCGCAACTGCAGGTGATATTCCAGCCATGGCAGAAGCATTTAAGAAAGCAATTGAGGCAGGAAGAAGCGCATATCTGGCAGGACTTGGAAGAGTCATTGAAAAAGGTTCTAGCGCATCATCACCATTAACAGGATTTTTGGAGGATTAATCATGAGTGTAAGAATTGATGAGAATACAGATCATATGAAATATACGGATGATATGGAAGCGATTGATTCAGATATCATGGACCGTGTCATCGCAGAGATGAACAGCTATGATGCAGACATTTATACAGCAAAAGATGTCAAAGAAGCATTGGCAGCAGAAACTTGTTCTGTTGATAATTTCAAAGCTTTATTATCGCCAGCGGCATTGCCGTTTTTGGAAGAAATCGCACAGAAAGCACAGAAAGAGACAAGAAAACATTTTGGAAACTCTGTAGCGATCTTTACTCCGTTATATATTGCAAACTACTGTGAAAATTATTGTGTTTACTGTGGATTTAATTGCCACAACAAGATCAAACGTGCACAGCTTAATGCAGAAGAGATTGAAAAAGAAATGCAGGCGATCGCAGAGACAGGATTGGAAGAAGTTTTGATCCTGACTGGAGAAAGTCCAAACAAATCAAGTGTTGAGTATATCGGGGAAGCATGTAAGATCGCAAAGAAATATTTTAAACTGATCGGTCTTGAAGTATATCCAATGGATTCTAAAGATTATGCATATCTGCATGAATGTGGGGCAGATTTTGTTACAGTCTTCCAGGAAACATATAATTCAGACAAATATAAGACACTGCATTTGGGTGGAAGAAAGAGAATATTCCCATACCGTCTCAATGCTCAGGAACGAGCGATCATGGGTGGAATGAGAGGTGTCGGATTTGCTGCTCTCTTAGGATTGGATGATTTTAGAAAAGATGCACTGGCAACAGGAATGCATGCATATCTTTTACAGAAAAAATATCCACATGCAGAAATCGCATTTTCATGTCCTAGATTACGTCCGATCATTAATAACGATAAGATCAATCCAAAAGATGTTCATGAACCACAGCTTCTACAGATTATTTGTGCATATCGAATCTTTATGCCATTTGCAAGTATTACGATCTCAACACGTGAATGTGAAAGATTCCGTGACAACATCATTCAGATCGCAGCGACGAAGATTTCAGCAGGAGTAAATGTTGGAATCGGTGGACACAGTCAGGAAGAAGAAAAAGGTGATGAACAGTTCGAGATCAGTGATGGAAGATCAGTTGATGAGATTTATCAAATGATCGAGGACAATGGCATGCAGCCAGTTATGACAGATTATATTTATGTATAAGAAAACAAAAAAGTATATAGTATACACAATCCCGGATCAAAATAAAAGATCCGGGATTTTTTTACTTTATAGGAAAGTTCGCCTTTGGCTCCTTTCCAAAAGAAAAATAGCCCACATA
>OGPJ01002465.1_pt1 | contig 11802 bp, 10 predicted proteins | sample 1552831 | NCBI WGS metagenome assembly OGPJ01 (sample SAMEA2579914, study PRJEB22360) | human gut metagenome | biome: human gut; feature: human-associated habitat; material: faeces | place: Denmark | collected 2008/2010
GGAGGGCGACTGGAGGGCGCAGTCCACGGCATCAAGACCAAGGATTTCTATCCACGCCCTCCGCGAGGAGGGCGACGGGTCTCCGGGCTGGTTGGTGCTTCGCCAACTTATTTCTATCCACGCCCTCCGCGAGGAGGGCGACAACTTGCCCGCCGTCTTCAAGGCGTTCAGCAAGGATTTCTATCCACGCCCTCCGCGAGGAGGGCGACCGGCGACGTTGACCGGGTAGAGGCCACCATCGACATTTCTATCCACGCCCTCCGCGAGGAGGGCGACGACCTCCCTTGCAGTCGATACCTCGAAATACAAGATTTCTATCCACGCCCTCCGCGAGGAGGGCGACGCGCAGCTTTGATTTGAGCCAGCCCATCATCCGGATTTCTATCCACGCCCTCCGCGAGGAGGGCGACAGCCCCGCAGCTATGACGAGATCCTGAACGACCTATTTCTATCCACGCCCTCCGCGAGGAGGGCGACTCTGCAACAACGTCCAGTGCTTCAACCGCTTTCAATTTCTATCCACGCCCTCCGCGAGGAGGGCGACCCGCCCTCGCTTTTTAATTATAACCACCCACCGATATTTCTATCCACGCCCTCCGCGAGGAGGGCGACCTGCGCATCCAACCACATGGGTGTCATTGCTGACATATTTCTATCCACGCCCTCCGCGAGGAGGGCGACCTACAACGCTGCCATCGTTGTCCGGCTCATGCAATTTCTATCCACGCCCTCCGCGAGGAGGGCGACCAGGATGCCAGCTTGACCTTTTCTGCGGTGTTCGATTTCTATCCACGCCCTCCGCGAGGAGGGCGACGCCGCTTTCTTATAGTGGCGCAAAGTGCAGAAAATTTCTATCCACGCCCTCCGCGAGGAGGGCGACGCGCCCTTCTTCGATGCCGTGGACGGCACCGAAGAATTTCTATCCACGCCCTCCGCGAGGAGGGCGACACGGGAAGGCGTCGCCGTCACCGGTGCCCGCCAATTTCTATCCACGCCCTCCGCGAGGAGGGCGACTCAAGGTAGGCCCCATAGGACCACGCCGGAAACATCAAATTTCTATCCACGCCCTCCGCGAGGAGGGCGACCGCCTTCCCGCATACCGGTCCAAAACAAAATATTATTTCTATCCACGCCCTCCGCGAGGAGGGCGACCGCTTGTATAATGACCGTGTCTTGAGAGTTTATATTTCTATCCACGCCCTCCGCGAGGAGGGCGACACAATGACGTCGATAAATTTGTTGCATCATTTGATTTCTATCCACGCCCTCCGCGAGGAGGGCGACTTCTCGCCCATAAATCGCTTCCAATTTTTCCACAATTTCTATCCACGCCCTCCGCGAGGAGGGCGACGGGCTACATCACCATTTTTACCGAGCGCGAAGACATTTCTATCCACGCCCTCCGCGAGGAGGGCGACACATGAGCCAGGTCATCCAGACCAGCGGCACGACAATTTCTATCCACGCCCTCCGCGAGGAGGGCGACCCGCCTGTGCCAGTGTTTAGACTGCTGAGGCTGTTATTTCTATCCACGCCCTCCGCGAGGAGGGCGACCTGGTCACGTTGGAGAGGGTGCGGCAGTAATGGCATTTCTATCCACGCCCTCCGCGAGGAGGGCGACTATTCTTCTTTGATGTGTGTTAGCGTATAAAACGATTTCTATCCACGCCCTCCGCGAGGAGGGCGACTCCCCTCTGCTGCTGCAACCGCCAAAGCATACACATTTCTATCCACGCCCTCCGCGAGGAGGGCGACTGGAGCTCGGCCGCAGTGTGTACGACACGACCGAATTTCTATCCACGCCCTCCGCGAGGAGGGCGACGGCGTGAAATGCTGGCCTTGTATGAAAAGCTGTCAATTTCTATCCACGCCCTCCGCGAGGAGGGCGACTTCATCGGTCTGGAGGACGACTTCGAGATCTGCAAATTTCTATCCACGCCCTCCGCGAGGAGGGCGACAGCAAAAACAGAGACAAAATCTCTATTTTCAAACAAATTGTACAACATTCTGCACGAATTTAGAAGAGCCTTGATTTACAACGGGTCAAAGAACTATCCAAATCATGCAAAATGACACAAAAATCCGGTGCGAAGGTGCCGGAAAAATGCTGAGAACTCGCCCTTCGCACCGGGGCGGGAAACTCAGAACAACAGCAGGCCGTCCTGCTCGAAGGGCGGATGAACGCCGATATGCTCCACCTTGTTCTTATAGTTGTTGCCCAGCTGGTAGAAGCGCAGACTGTCCAGCGCAGGGTCGATGAGAGACATCAGCTCCGCCTTGAGAACGGCATACTGCGCGGCATCCAGCAGACACTCGAACACGGAGTTCTGCACCCGCTGGCCGTGGTCCACACAGCGCTTGGCGACTTTGCGCAGACGTTTGCGCCCGGCAGGAGTTTCGGTGTTGACGTCGTAGGTGATGAGGACCAGCATACACATCCCTCACTTCCAGAAAAATGGCGGGTAAAGCTCCATATCGCCCCGCAGGGTGCGGGCCAGAAGCAGAGCCTGCACATAAGGCACGAGGCCCCACGGAAGCTTTTCGTTCAGGAACGGGTGGGTGATGGTCTCCTGCTTGCGGGTCTGCCACCCGCCCAGAAAGGCGCGGCGGCCCTCATCGGTGAGAAGGACGGCCCCGTTCTCCTGCTTCTGGAAATGCTTCGGCGTCATGATTTTCTGGTTGATGCAGGAGAGCACGAAGCGGTCGGCATAAACTGCACGCAGCTCTTCCATGAGGTCGAGGGCGAGGCTCCTGCGCCCGGGCCGGGCGCGGTGGAGAAAGCCGACGTAGGGGTCGAGGCCCACACTCTGAAGAGCCGCCGTGCAGTCGGAGGCCAGAAGCGAATAAGCGAAAGAGAGCAGGGCATTGGTATTGTCCAGTGGCGGGCGGCGGCTCCGACCGGTGAAGGCAAAATCATCGTGCTGCTGCAGGATGAGTGAATCAAAGCAGTCGAAATACCGCTGTGCTGCCTCGCCCTCCAGACCGCGAAGCTGGTCGAGGTCGTCACACTGTTCGATGAGGGGCAGCGCCGCCGCCAGCTGGGCGCTGGTGCGCTTGAGCTGTTCCACCGGCACCCGCTGGGGGTGGTCGCGGGTGGCCCGTTCCAGCACCCAGCGGGCGTTATAGACTTTGCCCAGGATGAAATTGCGCGCATAGAGACAACTCTCTGCCTCGCTGTCTGCGATGCGGTACTGGGTCTGCCGCAGCAGGACGTTGCCCCGCTCTTCGCCTACGGCCCGGGCCAGAAAGCGGCCCTGCGGGCTGAAAAAGCTCAAATCGACCCCGAGGCTGGTGCATTTACCCATCAGGGCAGGGCTTGCGCCGGGATAGCTGAAGCAGACGATGCCTTCCAGCGTGTGGAGCGGGACCCGGCCAATTTCAGCCTTGTTGCAGAGCAGGACGATGTTCTCCCCCTCGAGGGAAAGGTAGGCGTCCTTGTTGAGGACGTAGAGCGTGTTCAAAAACTTTCTCATGGCGCGGCCTCCTGCATCTCGTCCAGATGGGCGCGGAGATAGGCTTTCGGGTCGGCACGCTGATACAGCACGGGGAGGCAGAGCTCTTTGAGGGAGCAGGCGTTGCAGTGGGTGCCGGGCTTCGACTTGGGGGTATAGCCCCGGGCAAAATAGGCGTGCATCTCATCGGCCATCTTCTGGGTGGTCTGGCGGAGTTCTTCGGTCAGCGGCACGACCTCCCGCCGCCGCGTTTCCTCGTAGAAGAGCGCACCCTCCGGGATGCTGCACACCAGCATCTCTTCCAGCGCCATGGCCTGTGCGCAGAGCTGCAGCCGGTCAGCGTCGCTGGCCTTGGCGCGGCCATGCTTGTACTCGACAGGCACGGGCTTCCAGAGCCCTTCCGTGCTTTGCAGGGGGATGCCCTCCGGGTCGGCCCGGAACTCGACGACATCGCAGTTTCCGCTCAGGCCCAGCCGACGGCTGACCACCTGCATCCCTCGGGTGATGAGCAGGCCGCCGCGCCGTTCGGTCTGGTTTGTGTCATGGCAGCGGGCGTGGTCGAGCTGGCCTTCGACGGTGCGGCGGTTCTCCGCCCACTGCTGTTCCAGATGGATGAGCGCCCACTGGCGGCGGCAGAAGCAGAAGTGCTGGATGCCCGACAGGGGCAGCCAGTCGTCTGCGCCGCCCATCAGGACAGCCTCTCGCAGGTGACTCCTTCCGGCAGAGTGTCTGCCACCGTGACGGTGTAGTCGCGGTAGCTGCGGGCGGCGTCCACATCGGGCTTGCGCTGGACGGCGACGGAGTCGAAGAGCTTATAGGCCGGGGCATTGCCCAGCTCAGAATCGTGCTTGAACACGATGAGCTCCCGCACGGCCATCTTGCCCCGGGCAGCGCTGTGGTCGTTCTCGAACATGTTCAGAATGGCAGTCCACAGAAGTTTCAAATCATCCTCGGAGAAGCCGGTGGTCTTCCGGGCGAGGTTGGCTGAGACATAGCCCTCGGCGCGGTAGAGGGCGTAAGGCACGATGTGCTTGCGGCCCATCTCAGTACCCTTCTTCTCGGCATCGGCCTCGGTAGTGATGGCCACGCGGGTGATGGTGACTTCCTGCGGGACGATGGGGTCTACCGACCGGGCAAAGCTCAGCTGGACGGGGCCGCGCACCTGACCGCAGTTCAGCGCACCCTTGACGAAGGTGGTCATGACGGCACCGAAGGTGCGGATGTCGAAGTAGTTCTCACACATATAGTCCCGCAGCTTGGCATCGATGTCGGGGTCGGCCTTTTTGGCAGCTTTCAGGTCGGGGTCGATGCCCAGAGTTTTGATGGCCTCGGCGTCGCTGCGGTTGAGGGGAACGCCGTCCTTGATGTAGATACGATAGCCTTTTTCGTCCTCTTTCAGGGTCTCGACATAGTTGCGGATCTTCCGCTTGAGGCAGACGTCGGTCACCAGACCGTAGCCCGTCTCGGGGTCGATACGGGGCATATTGCCTGCGTCGGGGTCGCCGTTGGGGTTGCCGTTCTCGACGTCGAACAGGATGACGAAATCATAGCGGTTCTTGATGGGCTCAGACATGGTTTATTCCTCCTCATTCTTTTTGGCGTAGCGTTTCTGGATCTGGTGGTAGTAGCCGATCTCAAAGGCACCCTGCTCCGGCAGGCTGAGCCGCGCCGGGAAGCCTGTCTCGGGCAGCTGGGCCATCAGCTCGGTGAGCTGTTTGCTGAAATGCACCTCGTTGGGGGTGCTCATCTTCTGCAGATGCTTCTGAGCCAGCTTGACCAGCGTAGGGAAGGCCGTTGCCGGGGTGGCACAGGCCGAGTTGAAGTACCGGTCTTTGATGGTGGCGTTGATGCCGGGATTGGCGACGCTCTGGATCGTCTCCAGCACAGAGAAGAGACGCCCCAGAACATAGGGGACATTGCTGCTTTCGTTCAGGCTCACGGTAAATACCTCCTTGTTGAGCTCAGTGGGGTAGTTGCGGAGATAGTAGGCTTTCAGGATGGCGGCGCGGCCTCGGGTGACTTCCCGTTCGGCCCGGATGCGGAGGGTCACGCCGTTGAGCAGGGTGGCGGGATAGGGTCCGCCGGTGAGGATGGCCCGGAGCAGATCGCCCACCAGCTGGGGCGATGGATTTTTGTCCCGGGATTTCTGGTTGACCGTCTCCTGCGCCAGCGCCCAGACCGACAGGTTTTCCCGCTTGTCGAAGGCGGGGCGGGTGATGCTGAGCCGGTCGGCGTGGTCCTGCAGATTTTTGGCAAACTGTCCGAAGCTGTTGCGCAGGAAGAACCGGACGGAGAGCCGGGCCGCGTTGGGCGAGATGCCCAGCACATAGAAGTTCTGGTTCGGGTCCAGCTTGTCATCGAGGAAGGAGACGGGGCGTCCCTGAGAAAGGGCTTTCAGTGCGGCGGCAAGGTCGCTTTCCGAGACGCCGCGCGCCTCGGCACCGCCGCAGAAAAACATCAGCATGGCGTTTGAGTAGGCGGGAGCGGCGTTTTCGGCCCAGCAGACGATGGTAGTGTCGCCGATGCGCTGACAGCAGTTCCGGTCAGCCAGCAGCAGATTGAGGGCCGTGGTGTAGGCGAAGGCCGCGTACTCGCTGACGGGGGCGTTGGCACCCTGCTCATGGCCATAGGAGCAGAAAGCGGGTGCGTTGAAGGAGACCAGCGCCGCGCCGGCGGCCTGTGCGCCCATCACACCTTTGATGGCGGGGTGGATGCGGGCGATGCCGGCTTCTTTGCCGGTGATGAGGCAGCGGGCCGTTTCGGCGTCTGCATCGGAGGTGTCAAAGGCGGACTGCCATGCGGCCCGGATGGCGTCATCTGTGGTGGCCAGCCAGTGAGCGCCGTCGGGGGATTCGTAGCCGAACACAAGGTTCGCGTTGTTGTTCAGGTCGGCCCACTGCTCTGCCAGCAGCGGGTGGGTGGGGGCTGTATCCGGCTCCCAGCTGTCAAAAAAGGCGAGGATGGCTTTGGCGGCAGGGGAGTCCACACCGTCGAGCACCTTGTGGTGGAGGGCGGCACAGGCCTCGAAGCACTGGCGGGAGCGCTCGGGCTTGCCCTTTTCGTCTGCGCCCAGCAGATAGGACGTATTGTCGCACAAAAAGTTCGCGGCGACGCCGGAGGCGCGCTTGACCCGGTGGGGGACAGGAAGCTCACGGGGGGCGATGACGGTCTTTTTGCCCTTGGGGACTTCCTGCCGCAGGTCGTTGAGGGCGAGGAGCTGGCCGTCGGGGCCGAGGCGTAGCTCGTAGCTGACCTTGAAGCGGCTGTCCCAGCCGGGGGCCTCCACCTTGCCCTGCTTCAAGAGCTGTTCATAATAGGCGGTGAGTGCTTGGAGTATCATGTAAACACCTCCACGTCCCGGCATTCCATCACGCCGTCCACCAGCTTTGCGCGGAAGAACTGGCTGCGGATGTTGGCCGAATCAGAGTAATCGAGGCTGTGGAGCATGAAGCCGAGGTCCTGCGTGACCTTCAGCGCCGGAATGCTGCCGCCCGGCCATTCCCGGAAGTTAGCCGGGAACTCCCGGCACCCGAAACAGGGCTGGTGATAGCACTGACCTTTGCGCAGGCGTCGGCGCAGGATGTCCTGGAACTTGCCGGGATTGTCGCTGGGGGCGGCCTTGTCCGTCAAATCAAAGTGACACTCGATGACGTAGTGGACGTCCTGCAGGACCATCGCGGCCCGCTGCTGGATGTCCTCCGAGGTGTAGAGCACCGGCGGCGTGCCGCCTTTGGCCGCACTGAGGGCGGCGGAGGACAGCAGGGTGGACTTGACCTCGTTGCGCCGGATGTTGGTGAACCGGATGGGCCGCTGGGTGTATTCCTCGGTGGACGCTTCATCCTCGGGGTCAAGGCCGAAGGGCTTGAGCAGATAGATGCGGTCAACCGTATAACGCAGCCCGGGGTGCCAGTAGATGGCTTCCACAAGGCCCCGCGCAGCGGATGGAGTGATCATGTCGTAGCTCACACGCTCGGTCTTCATTTCCGGACGAGTGAAACAGGCATAGTCGCCCCACACCTCAATGAGCATGGACATCAGCATCGCCTCCTTTCCGGGTGAAGTTGAATTTTCAGACTAAGATGAATGTTAGCCATTGCAACCACCTCTTCACTGTTTTGCTTCATTTATTTGATAATCGGATATGTCTCTATATCCTTTCTGAGCTTAGTATATTCTTTTTCGAAAGCGCTGTCAAGGAGTTGTGAGGAATTATCTGGAAAATGTTGAAAAAAAGTTCGTTTTTCCGTATACTGTTGGTGTCGTTGGAGGTTTGGATGCCTCTGATGAGGATTGAAATATTTAATTGATGTCGGAGATGTCAAGGGGAAGCGGCAAAGCGGCGTATGCTTTGCCGCTTCTCTCTTTTTAGAAGTAAAGGCCGATGCCCGTCTCCACATCCATGGCAAGGCCGGTCTTTTCACTGTAGCAGCTGGTGTCGGTGAGGATGGCGGAACCATCGGGCCGCAGTTCCAACGCCCCGGCGGCGTCAAGCTTGTCGAACTGATCCTTATAGCAGGAGACACTGTAAACGCCCAGCTTCCGCAGCAGCGTCCGGGTAACATGACCGCTGCGCAGCTGTTCACAGAGGGCTGCGCCCTCGCCGACGGGCAGATAGACCGTGCGGGCAGCGTTCTCGATGAGGCGGAATTCCTCCGCCACCTGTGCAAAGGGGAACTGGCAGCCCCGGATGCCCCGGAGAAAGGCATCCAGAATGCCGTGCTTGTCCACGGCGTCGGGGCCGCGAAGGTCGGAAAGCTCGTTGAAGTAGAGCTGAATGGCCCGGGGCGTGTCCAGTGTGTCCTGATGCCGGGCGGTGTAGTCCAGCGCGCTGACGTTCTGCCTGAGCATCTGGGGCGTGGAACACTCGTCCAGCCGGAACCGGTAGACGATGCTTTCCTCTGCGCCCCGCCGTCCCTCGCGGTTGCAGCGCCCGGCAGTCTGTAAGAGCGAGTCAAGACCGCACTGCTCGCGGTAAGCGACGGGAAAATCCACGTCCACGCCCGCCTCGATGAGAGAGGTGGACACCACCCGGCAGGGCAGACCCTCTTTCAGCCGCTGGCGGATGTCGTCCAGCTGACGGCGGCGGTCGGCGGCGCAGAGCAGGGTGGTCAGGCAGTAGCTGCCCTCGGCGGGCAGAGCAGCGTAGAGCTGCTGGGCCGTCTTGCGGCGGTTGACCACGCAGAGCACCTGCGGGTGATTTGCCAGCCGGGAGGCGAACTCCTCCTGCGGCAGGGTGCCGAGGTCTTGCAGTGTGGTGCGCCGGAGCACTTCGTAGAGGCGGGCCGCGTCGGGCGTGATCTCCTGCGGGTGGAGCTCAGGCGCAAAGCGCTGGAACAGCGGCTCAAGGGCAGGCTGGGTGGCCGTGCAGAGGACGGCCGTGGAGTGGTAATGCTGGATGAGCTGGGCGATGGCACTGACGCAGGGGGCAAGGTAGTCGCCCGGGAGGGTCTGCGCCTCGTCGAAGATGATGACGCTGTCGGCGATGTTGTGGAGCTTGCGGCAGCGGCTGCTGCGGTTGGCGTAGAGCGACTCGAAGAACTGCACCGCCGTCGTCACCACGACGGGGGCGTCCCAATTTTCGCTGGCCAGCATCTGGCGGTACTGGGCAGGGGTCAGGTCGTCCTGCTCAACAGTCTTGTACTCGGCGTTGGAGAAGTCGGCCAGAACATTTTCTGCGCCCAGCAGGCTCGAAAAGACGGCGGCGGTCTGGTCGATGATGGACATATAAGGGATGACGTAGATGACCCGCTTCATCTTCTGGGCGGCGGCGTGCTCCAGCGCAAAGGCGAGGGAGGCGAAGGTCTTGCCGCCGCCGGTAGGTACGGTGAGGGTGTAGAGCCCCTGTGGGCCGTGCGCGCCTTTCTCGAGGCAGGCGCGGAGGACGGTGTTGCGCTGGACGCTGACGGGCGAGGGCGATTCAGCACTGAGATAGCGCTGCGCCTGTGCCGAGACGATGTCCCGCAGCGCGGCGATGTCCGTGCCGCTGCCCCGGGGTGCGGCCTTGCCGTCCATGAAGGTCTCGGTGTCGATGAAGTCGGCGTCCACGAGGCAGGAGTAGAGCATCCGGGTAAAGAACGCGAGGCTCAGCGGGTCGGCGCAGGCCCACGCGGGCGGCGTCGAGGCGGGGAGCGTTACTTCCTGCCAGCCGTCGTAGGGGGCTACCGGCTTCTTGCTCCGGCCAAACAGGGTGGCGTCGCCCGGGTCACCGCCGGGCCTCCCGCCGTCGGGCAGGCCGCTGTGGTGTCCGGCCACGGCAAAGGCAGTGTGGAGATGTTGGCGAACCCAGGCCTCCTGCGCCCCGGCGGTGGAGTGGTCCACCTTGGGGCCGCCTTTGAGCCGCAGCTGGAAGGCGTCGCTGTATTTGCCGACGTCATGGAGCCACGCGGCAAATTCGGCCTCGCTCTGCGCCCCGAAGGGGGCTGCGAAGGAACCGGCCAGTCTGGCAGTGCCGGCGAGATGGTCGTAGACGGTCTGGGTGCGGGTGCCGTCCTCGCTGATGTGGGCAAGACGTGTGGAGTGCTCCATAAAATGACCTCCTGACTCTGGTTTGCAATAAGGATACGCTTTTCAAAAAGCGGCTGTCAACAAAACGCGCTTTTCGACGAAAAATTCTGGGACTTTGCACAAAAAGCAGACGGAAAAATCTGCAATGTGCCAAAGAAGAAAGAAATGAGTATTTTCATGTTTTTATAATAATACAAATAATGTCCAATAAACTGGACTTTTACTGATTTTTCAGGCAAAAATGAAAAGAGAACTGCGTTTGCTGTACTGCGGGAGGAAGACCGCCCATCAGCAGAGAAAAAATGAAGATGTTGTGTACAACAACACCGCATTAAGATGGAATTAAGGCAGGGTTAAGAAAGCCGCAAGAAAAGTGCTGAGTTATTCCATCTGGGAATGGACTTTCGGGAAAATCAAGGCGAATATCCCCCTTTTCATTTGCTGAAATCTGTTGTATTATGAATAACAGATATGGAATCAGAGAAAAAAGCGCCGCGATGAAGCGCAAACAGGAATGATAAGAAAAATAAAGGGCAATAGGGGGAGAGCTACGATGGACGAAAAAGATTACGAGCTGCTGCACGCGCTGGACGAGACGCGCAACATCACCCACGCAGCGGACAAACTGTACATGACCCAGTCGGCACTTTCCAAGCGCATCAAGGCGCTGGAACAGGAGCTGGGGGTGGAGATCGTGCTGCGCTCGCGGCAGGGCATCCGCTTCACGCCGGCAGGCGAACAGGTGCTGCTCCACAGTGCCGCCGCTGCCCGCGAGATGGAAAAGATGCGCCGCCAGCTGGCTTCCATCCAGGGCGAAGCCTGCGGCACCCTGCGGGCAGGCATCTCGGTGAACTTCTCCTACTACCGTCTGCCCGAGGTGCTGACCGAGTACCACAAAGCCTACCCGAAGGTACGCCTCGACATCGCTACCGGCCACAGCCGGAACATCTACCAGCAGATGCTGGATTCTTCGCTGGACGTGGCAGTGCTGCGGGGCGAGTATCCGTGGGACGGTACCCAGTTTCTGCTCTCGCAGGAGAATATCTGCCTCATCTGCAGCGAGGAGAACAAGGACAGGCCCATCTCCGATTACCTTTATATCGACCACAGCAGCGACGCCACCATCAGCGCCCAGATGGCCCGCTGGCGCTACGAGAACGGCGTGACCAACGATGCGGGTAATTTTGTGGTGGATAACATCATGGTCTGCCGCGAGATGGTGGAGCGGGGCCTTGGCTGGGCGCTGATGCCGGAAGTGGCGCTGGATAACTTCAAAGGATATGTCAAGCCCTGCACCTTCGAGAACGGCGAGCCCTTCGTCCGGCGCACCTATATTTTCTGCCAGAGAGACGCAGCCGCCCTGCCGCAGGGGCAGCTCTTTATGGACCTGCTCAAAAAGCACCGCTGAGAGGAGAAAAACATGGAAACGACTGTTTCACTGGTCCAGATGCTGGATGCACGGGAGCGCCGGGTGCAGCATCAGCAGGAGCTGTTGTCCCAGTACCACAAGCCGCTCATCTGCTTTACCATGAATATCTGCGGCCCGATAAAGGATTCGCCCCTCATCCGGCGGGGCTTTGCGCGGGGGCGTCAGCTGCTGCGCCAGCAGTTTCTGCGGGCAAAGCTGACGCCGCTGCATCAGGACGCCGTCCGGGAAGTGACCGGTTGCGAGGCGTTCTATGTGCTGGACGCCGACCCGCTGACCATCAAGAAATTTACCACCGACATCGAGGACGCCACCCCGCTGGGGCGGCTGTTCGACATGGACGTCATCCGTTCGGACGGCCTCAAAGTGGACAGAGAAGAGCTAAACCTCGAAGGCCGCCGCTGTCTCATCTGCGGCGGG